>Ga0247720_100486_pt1 | contig 14188 bp, 13 predicted proteins | sample MSEWel2015_12_15_FD_189078 | JGI IMG/M metagenome (GOLD analysis project Ga0247720, IMG submission 189078) | Subsurface sediment microbial communities from gas well in West Virginia, United States - MSEEL Well Study Marcellus 3H_2015_12_15 | ecosystem: Environmental > Terrestrial > Deep...
CCCCGGGAGGCCATCATCGTGGTGAACCTCTCCGGCCGGGGAGACAAGGATGTGGAGACTGTGGCCCGCATCCTGGAAGGGGGGAAGGGGAAATTATGACTGCAAACCGTATTACCGCGAAGTTTTCCGCCCTGGCCCGGGAGAGGAAAAAAGGGCTCATCACTTATATTACTGCCGGGTATCCAGACCTGGGCACAACTGCCCGGCTCATCATGTCCATGGTGGAAGCCGGGGCCGACCTGGTGGAAGTGGGTATCCCTTTTTCGGATCCCGTAGCCGACGGCCCGGTAATCCAGAGGGCCTCCGCCCGGGCTCTGGCCGGGGGCATAAGGGTCAGGGACATTTTAAGCCTGTGCGCCGGTATCCGGCAGAAAACGGGCATTCCCCTCCTTGTGATGACTTACTATAATCCCGTATATCAGTACGGGCTGGAGCAGTTTACCCGGGATGCTGCCGGGGCCGGGATAGATGGCCTGATCGTGCCCGACCTGCCCGTTGAAGAAAGCGGGGAATTGCTGGGGTATGCCGATCATTACGGTCTTGCCCTCGTACCACTGGTGGCTCCCACCACCACCGAAAAAAGAATGGCCGTTATTGCCTCCGCGGCCCGGGGGTTTGTGTACTGCGTTTCCGTTACCGGAGTAACCGGTGCCAGGGAGGAGATCAACACCAATCTGGCGAAATTCATGCAAGCAGTACGCAGGCGTATTCATCTGCCCTGCGCCATTGGTTTTGGTGTTGCCGGCCCGGTGCAGGCTGCGGCGGTGGCACCGTACTGCGACGCCGTGGTTGTGGGTAGTGCCATCGTCGAGCTGGTGGACCGGGCGGGTACGGGCGACCCGGCTCCGTTGGTGGCCGCCCTGGTCAAGGAGATTAAATCTGCTCTGGAAAATTGCCATGATCTAACCTCAAAGGTTATGTAAGGGGGTACACATCTTGCCTGCCTACCAGCTGGCCAGCCGGGAATATCAACAGGAGGATACGGTTATCGAACTCAAAACCTGCCGCATTGGAAGCGGTCAGGTGGTAATAATTGCCGGACCCTGCGCCGTGGAAAGCGAAGAGCAGATGCTGGGGCTGGCTTCGACCCTCAAGGAGATGGGCGTCCATATCCTCAGGGGTGGAGCTTTCAAGCCCCGTACCTCTCCCTACTCTTTCCGGGGGCTGGGTGAGGAAGGACTGCGTATTTTGGCGCGGGCCCGGGAATTGACCGGCCTGCCCGTGGTTACTGAAATTACCGATGTGCGTAACCTGGACATGGTTTTAAAATATGCGGACATACTCCAGATAGGCAGTCGCAACATGCAGAACTTTGATTTGCTGCGGGAAGTGGGCAGGGTGCATCGTCCCGTATTGCTTAAAAGGGGGCTTGCCGCCACCATTGAGGAGTGGCTGCTGGCGGCGGAATACATACTGGCGGAAGGTAACCGGAATGTAATCCTCTGTGAACGGGGTATACGCACCTATGAAACCTATACCCGTAATACCCTGGATATAAGCGCCATTCCGGCTATTAAGGAACTCTCCCATCTGCCTGTAATTGCCGATCCCAGCCACGGTACGGGGCGGCGTTCCCTGGTGGCTCCCGTGGCCCGGGCGGCGGTGGCGGCGGGGGCTGACGGATTGATGCTGGAGGTACACCCCTGTCCCGGGGAAGCCCTTTCTGACGGTCCCCAGTCCCTGCTTCCCGCACAGCTGGAACACCTGCTGGCAGGACTGCGTCCCATGGCTGAAAGCCTTGGGCGCAGGTTATCCGGCTCCATATAAAAAGGCGTTGCCGCTTCAGGTAATCTGTGCTAAGATAAAACTGAGTTCAGCGCAGGATGGTAGTACGGCAGGGGAGGGGTGTCCATGTCTTTTAACGGGTATTAAGGCACCTCCTTGGTGCCTTGTTCGTTTTCAGGGGAAAATAGCAGTATGGATAGGACGGAGGGGTAAAAAGTGATTGTTGTCATGCAGCAGGGTGCAACCCCTGACCAGGTGCGTGCGGTCGTGGAGCGGCTGCAAAACAGCGGTTTTCAGGTGCATATCTCCCGGGGGGTGGAGCGGACCATCATCGGGATTATTGGCGACCGCACCCGGCTGGAAGATACGGCTCTGGAGGCCATGCCCGGTGTGGAAAAGGTTATGCCGGTGCTTCAACCATATAAACTGGCCAGCCGGGCTTTTCATCCCGAGGATAGTGTGATTATGGTGGGAGACCTGGCCATTGGTGGAGAAACGGTTCATGTAATGGCCGGTCCCTGCGCGGTGGAAAGCCGGGAACAGCTGCTGGAGGCAGCCCGGCAGGTGAAGGCTGCCGGGGCAACTATCTTGAGGGGAGGTGCCTATAAGCCCCGTACTTCCCCCTATTCATTCCAGGGACTGGAAGAAAAGGGTTTGCAACTCCTGGCTGAGGCGCGGGAAGTTACCGGCCTGAAAGTGGTTACGGAAGTGATGGATGCCCGCACCCTTCCCCTGGTGGCGGAATATGCCGACATCCTGCAAATTGGTGCCCGGAACATGCAGAACTTTTTCCTCCTGCGGGAAGTGGGCCGGCTTGACAAACCGGTACTTTTGAAACGGGGACTTTCCTGCACCATAGAAGAATGGCTTATGGCGGCAGAATATATTATGTCCATGGGTAACCAGAGGGTTATCCTGTGTGAGCGGGGCATCCGGACCTTTGAAACCTATACGCGCAACACCCTGGATCTTTCTGCCGTGCCGGTGGTCAAACATTTCAGCCACCTGCCGGTGGTGGTCGATCCCAGCCACGGTACCGGCAAGTGGCAATTCGTGCCCACCATGGCCCGGGCAGCCGTTGCTGCCGGTGCCGACGGCCTTTTGATTGAGGTGCACCCCAACCCTGCGGAAGCCCTGTGCGACGGCCCGCAGTCCCTGACCCCGGAGAATTTTGCCCGGATGATGAAGGAGCTGCGCCGTGTGGCCAGGGCTGTCAACCGCCGGCTGGCCGGTGAGGACACCGATGTTTGACCGGGTGGTCATTATTGGCGTGGGTTTAATAGGCGGCTCCCTTGGGCTGGCCCTGCGCCGCCGTTCCCTGGCCCGGCGGGTGATAGGCGTGGATAAAAATCCCGAAAACCTCCGTTTGGCCATGGAGTCAGGGGCGGTGCATGAAACGACATGCGATCCCGCAGGTGCGGTGCGGGGCTCGGAACTGGTGGTTATTGCCACACCGGTGGGTGAAACCACATCCGTGCTGAAGCAGCTGAGGAATTACCTGTCTTTCGGGGCGGTGGTCACCGATGTGGGCAGCACCAAGGTGGAGGTTTGTACCCGGGCGGCGGAAATGATGCCGCCGGGAACCTGGTTTGTTGGCGGCCACCCCATGGCCGGTTCGGAATATTCGGGTATGGCGGGGGCGGATCCCTACCTTTTTGAAAATGCCTTTTATATCATCACTCCCTTTCCGGATACTCCTGCCCGGGCCGTTGAGCGGGTGAAATTGCTGGCTGCCGGGGTGGGAGCCAGGGTCGTTCGGATGACGCCGGAGCAGCATGACCGGGCGGTGGCCGCTGTCAGCCATGTTCCCCACCTGGTGGCGGCGGCCCTGGTGAACACCCTGGTGGAGATGCCAGGGGGAGAGGATTTTCTCCCCCTGGGTGCCGGGGGATTCCGGGACACTACCCGCGTGGCGGCAGGTAATCCGTTGATGTGGCGGGACATATTTCTCTCCAACCGGGGAGCTGTGATTGAGGTTCTGGCCTGTTTCCGGCGGGAACTGGAACGCCTGGAAAGGGCCATCAGCGACCGCCGGGAAGAAGAGATCCTTACCCTTTTAGAGCAGGCCAGCCGGGTGCGTAAAAAAATACCCGCCCGTATGCGGGGTTATCTGGGGTCCATGTTCGAAATAGTGGTGGGCATTCCCGACCGGCCGGGAATGATTGCCGGGATAGCCGGTCTGCTGGGGGAAGCGGGTATTAACATCAGCGATATCGAGATCCTCCGGGTACGGGAGGGAGAAGGCGGTTCCATCCGCCTGGCCTTTGCCACCGCCGCCGGGCAGGAGGAAGCGGTGCGCATCTTAAGACAGGCCGGCTACCAGGTGGTCAAGCGGTAACAACAGGACATTTCTACCTTCCAGCCCGCTGCTTTTATTATAGAGTCTGGAGTTACTTTTCCGGACATTGGTGACCTGCAGGTGTAAACGAGCATGGCAGGGGCTAGGTACACAGAAAGGCAGGCGAAATATGAATCTGGAAATAACCCCGCCCCGGGCGTTGCGGGGGAGCACCACAGTTCCCGGGGATAAGTCCATTTCCCACCGGGCGGCCATGCTGGGCGCCCTGGCCGAAGGTGAAACCTTAATTGAAAATTTTCTTATGGGGGCCGACTGCCTGGCCACAATAAAATGCCTGGCTGAAATGGGAGTGTCCTTCACCGGGCCCGATGAGAAAGGACGGCTTACCGTGCACGGGCGCGGCCCGTCAGCCTTAAAGGAGCCGGGAGACGTGCTGGATGCGGGTAATTCCGGCACAACCATGCGCCTTCTCCTGGGCATACTGGCCGGGCTGCCCTTTTTCTCCGTTATTACCGGAGATGCTTCCCTGCGCCGCCGGCCCATGAAGCGGGTTACCGCTCCCCTGTCCCGGATGGGTGCCCGTATCTGGGGCCGCCGGGAGGCCAGCCTGGCTCCCCTGGCCGTTCAGGGGGGTGCACTGGAAGGTTGCAGTTTTTCCCTTCCCGTGGCCAGCGCCCAGGTGAAGTCGGCTCTCCTTCTGGCCGGCCTGCTGGCCAGGGGCGAGACGCGGGTTGTTGAACCGGTTCCGTCCCGGGATCACACGGAGCGCATGCTGCAATTTTTCGGTGCGGAGGTATTTAAAGAGGGAACAGCCGTCACCATTAAGGGCGGCCAGGTTCTAACCGGGCGCCGGATTGTGGTTCCCGGGGATATTTCCTCCGCGGCCTTTCTTATGGTGGCCGCGGCGGTAGTGCCCGGTTCCGATGTAACCATCCGGGGAGTGGGGCTCAATCCCACCCGGGATGGGATAGTGGATGTGTTGAGGGCTATGGGCGCCGACCTGGAAATTACCAACCGTTACCGGCTTGCCAATGAACCGGTGGGCGATATCCGGGTTCGTCATTCCCGGCTCAGGGGGGTAACTGTTGGTGGGGATATGATCCCCCGCCTCATCGATGAGATTCCCGTACTGGCTGTAGCTGGCGCCCTGGCGGAAGGAGAACTGGTGGTAAGGGATGCCGCGGAGCTGAAGGTGAAAGAAAGCAACCGCATCGATACCGTGGTGCAGGAGTTGAGGAAGTTTGGTGTGGAGGCAGAGGCGCTGCCCGACGGCCTGCGGGTACGGGGTGGCCGCCCCCTTACCGGAGCTTCATGTGCCAGCCATGGAGATCACCGCATAGCCATGGCTATGGCTGTAGCCGGGCTGGCCGCCCGGGGCAAAACGGTAATTCAGGACGCAGGGTGTATTGATGTTTCTTTTCCCGGATTCACCGGTATTTTGGGCTCCCTGCGGGTAGAATAATACCGGGAGAGTTTTTCCCGGTTTATTTTTTTTCTTTGTTATCTCTTGAAGGAAATATCAGTGCAGTGTCGAAATTAAAGGGGGTATTTGTGTTACTATAATAGGGAGATGGGCATGGTTAGCAGGCAGTCTATTGCCATCGACGGCCCGGCCGGGGCGGGTAAGAGTACGGTGGCCCGGGAGCTGGCCCGGAGGTTGGGCTGGCTGTACATTGATACAGGAGCCATGTACCGGGCCTTAACCCTGAAAGCCCTGCGCCGGGGGTTGAACCTTAAAGATGAAAAATCACTGGAAGCACTGGCCAGGGAAAGCCGGATTGAAATGACCACCGACCCGGGTTATGCAACGCGGATCTACCTGGATGGGGAAGATGTCACCCGGGCCATCCGGGAGCCGGAAGTATCCCGCCACGTATCCCTGGTAGCCAGGTTGCCCGGGGTACGGGAAGTTATGGTCCACCGCCAGCGGGAAATGGCTGAAAGCAAAAACGTGATTATGGATGGCCGGGACGTGGGTACGGTGGTTCTTCCGGACGCCGGGTTGAAAATTTTCCTTACCGCCTCGCCGGAAGCGCGGGCCAGGCGCCGGCAGCAGGATCTTCAAGCCCAGGGGCACCATGTTCCCCTGGACCTGCTAATCCGGGAAATCGCGGAACGGGACAGGCTGGATAGCAGCCGCCCGGTAGCACCGCTCATGCCCGCACCCGATGCCTGGGTTATTGATAGTTCAAATTTGAGCGTCGAGCAGGTAGTGGAGATGATAACTGCCCGGGTTCGGGGGAGGTTTTCCTGATGTTCTATCGCGTAGCCCGGGCTATCTGCCGGATAGTACTTGCCCTTGTCCGCCGGTGGGAAGTGGTGGGAGCGCATCATCTACCCCCTTCCGGGGGAGTGCTGGTGGTCAGCAACCACGTCAGCTACTGGGATCCCGTGGTGGTGGGATGTGCGCTGGACCGCCAGGTACATTTTATAGCCAAGGCCGAGTTGTTCAGGATACCCCTTCTCGGCCCGGTGATTAGAGCCCTGGGCGCTTTTCCGGTACGCCGCGGTGGTGGCGACAGGCAGGCTGTCCGGCGGGCATTGGAACTGCTAAAGCAGGGTCGGGTGGTGGGTATTTTCCCGGAGGGAACCAGGAGCAAGAGCGGTGAGCTCCTCGAGCCACATATGGGGGCTGCCATGCTGGCCTTGCGGGCAAAAGTACCGGTACTGCCGGTAGCAGTGATTAATACCCGCGGCCTTTTCGGCAAGGTCAGGGTAAACATAGGCAAGCCGCTGATCATTGAGCACAGCTCAGGCGGCCGGCCTGATTACCTGGCAGTCAGCCGGAGGCTGATGCATGAGATTGCCAGGTTAATGAACAGCGGGAAGTAAGTCGGTGATTTTTCAATGCAAGTGCGGCGGTCGGCAGAAGCAGGTTTTTGTTTTGGTGTAAAAAGGGCCTTAAAGCTGGCTATGGCTACGGCCAGGGAGCGGGACGGGCCGGTCTACTGCCTCGGTCCACTGATTCATAACCCCCAGGTAATGAATAAACTGGCGGCGGCGGGGATACAGGAGATAAGCAGGGTGGAGGAAGCCCGTCCCGGAGGGAAACTGATTATCCGCTCCCATGGCGTAGGCCCAGGCATTCTGGCCGCTGCCAGGAAACGCGATTTGAAGGTAGTGGATGCGACCTGCCCCTTTGTGGGCAGGGCACAGAAGCTGGCCCACTCTGAAGCTGCCAGCGGTACGCTGGTGGTGGTGGTGGGGGATAAGAACCATCCCGAGGTTCAGGGTATTGTGGACTGGACCGGTGGGCGGGCGGTAGTGGTGGAAGGGCCCTGGGAGGCCGGGAAGTTGCCGGCGATGGCCTGCATGGCCGTGCTGGCCCAGACCACCCAGCCGCTGGCCAACTTCCAGGCAGTGGTGGATGTCCTGCTGCAAAAAGTGGGACAATTAAAAGTATACAATACCATCTGTCATACCACCGGGGCCAGGCAACGGGCTACCCTGGAACTGGCCCGGGAGGTGGATGTGATGGTGGTGGTTGGTGGTGCGTCCAGCGCCAATACCCGCAAGCTGGCCGCCCTGTGCCGCCAGGCGGGTGTACCAACCTATCAGGTGGAAACCGCCCGGGAACTGGATCCCTCCTGGTTTAAAGGGGTGAAGGTGGCGGGATTGACAGCGGGGGCATCCACACCTGACTGGATTATAGAGGAGGTAGAACGACGGATGAAGGAGTTGGGCGAGATGGTAGCTGTGGAGGAAAACATTAAAGACACCAGTGTCGCTGGGGAGAAAGACCAGGTGGTATCCCCGGGCGGAGCCACCGGGGAAACCGCCGGGGAAGCTTCCCCTGCCGCCCAGGACACCACTGCCAGCGCCGCCGCCCGGGAAGCTGTGCAGGGTATACCCGCTGCCGACAGTACAACCGGTGAAACACCCGGTGCCGGGGAAAGTGCCGGGGAGACAGCCAGCGGCGAGGAAGGGATGAAAGAAGCCGTAGAGGTCAGGTCATTGCGGCCAGGGCAAATTGTGAAGGGCGTGGTGGTTCAGGTAGGTGCCGATGAGGTGCTGGTGGATGTCGGCGCCAAGTCGGAAGGCATAATTCCCTTAAGGGAATTGTCCTGCTACAGTGTAAGTTCCCCCGCGGATGTGGTAAAGGTCGGGGATGAAATAGAAGTTGCCGTTATTAAAGCTGAAGATAATGAGGGGCGGCTGATCCTCTCCAAGGAACGGGCCGATGCGGAGAGAGCCTGGGTGAAATTAAATGAGCACCTGGAAAACGGTGAGCCCGTCGAGGGCATCGTGCGGGAAGTGGTTAAAGGCGGCCTTCTGGTGGATGTGGGCTTGAGGGCCTTCCTGCCGGCCTCTCTGGTGGAAAGAGGTTACGTAGAAGACCTCAGCAAATATGTGGGGGAAAAGATCAGAGCCAAGGTAATCGAGTTAAACCGCAGCAGGCGGAAAGTTATCCTCTCCCGTAAGGCTGTGCTGGAAGAGGAAGCGGTGCGCAGGCGCCGGGAGTTGCTGGAAAGCCTGCAGGAAGGCCGGGTTGTGCGGGGCGTGGTTCGCCGGCTGACCAATTTTGGTGCCTTCGTGGACATTGGCGGCGTGGATGGGTTGCTGCATATATCGGAAATGGCCTGGTACCGGGTTAATCACCCTTCAGAAGTGGTAAATGTAGGCGACGAAGTGGACGTAATGGTTCTGCGGGTGGACCGGGAGAATGAAAAAGTTTCCCTGGGCTTAAAACAGGTGTTGCCCAACCCCTGGGATAATGTGGAGGAAAAATATCCCGTGGGCAGCATCGTGAAGGCCAAAGTGGTCAGGCTCGCACCGTTTGGAGCTTTTGTCCGGCTGGAGCCGGGAGTGGAAGGGCTGGTGCATATATCTCACCTGGCGGACCGGCATGTGGCCACTCCCGATGAAGTGGTTCAGGAAGGAGAAGAAGTTGAAGTTAAGGTGCTTAATGTGGATCGTGCTGAAAAACGAATCCGCCTTTCCATCCGGGAAGTCAACCGGGAGCGGGAAAGGGGGAGCCGGCGTGCCAAAGAGCCGGGCTACCAGCACAGCAGTGACGGTGCCAGCGTAACTATAGGGGAAGTGGTGGGAGATCTTTTTGAAAAATAAGCTTGTTTCCGGTGGCAAAGCATAGTGGCGTGCAAAGCGCCACTTTTTTTGTGCATATTTATACCTGGCCGGGGCACGCTAAAAAAAGCTTAAGTATAGAGGAGGATGGTACATGACCGGTTTTCCTGTGGGTATCACGGCACTGATAGTTATCTCCCTCTTGATCTTTTTTGGCCTGGCCCACCGGGCCCTGGATCGCATGCGCCTGACTGACCGGGGTGCCCTGGCCGTAATTGTGGCCATGATTGTGGGCAGTTTCATTTCCCTGCCCATTCCCGGCGGCCGTTACCCGGTTTCCATAAACGTCGGCGGCGGCCTGATCCCGCTGGGTTTGTCTATTTACCTGCTCTCCCGGGCGGGGACTGCTGCGGAACGTATCCGTGCCCTGGTGGGGGCAGGGATAACTGCTGTGGTGGTCTATGCCGTGGGCTCCCTGGTAATGAGGGGTCTGCCCGAACCCGGAGGAAGGTATGAAATTCTGGATGCCCTGTGGCTTTATCCTCTGGTTGCCGGGCTGGTGGGTTACCTTGCCGGGCGTTCAAGACGGGCTGCCTTTGTTTCCGCCACGCTGGGGTTGCTGGTTCTGGATGTGGGTTACTATTTCTGGCTGGTCAGTCGCGGTGCCCCGGCAGGCCGGGTGGCTATTGGCGGCGCCGGCGCCTTCGATGCCATTGTGCTGGCCGGGATCCTGGCCGTGCTCCTGGCCGAAGTGGTAGGCGAGGTGAGAGAGCGCCTGCAGGGAGGACCGGTATCGAAAGGACGGCCGGTAGCCTTGCTCAGGGCTTTGCGCAAACCGGAAATGGCTACCGTGGGGAATGGCGGGAACAGGATCGACAGGGAAAGTCCTGAGAATGACGAGGGGGGAACGTTAAAGTGACCGGGGCAAAAAGCAGGATTATTTGGGGAATCGGCCTGCTCCTGGTGGGAATATCCCTGCTCCTGGGGTTATCCGTTTCACGGCTTACCCGGCCGGTATGGTCGGTAACCACCTTCTTTAAAGAGGCAGAAAACGACCACCAGGCCGGCGTTGTCTATACTGTAAAGGACGAGCAGGGACGCGTGATCAGCCAGGCTTCCCGGCGGGTTACGGTGGGAGACGAAATTTTTACTGCTGAAGGCCGGCATTACCGGGTTACCGGGGTAAAGGGTAACACCGCTTACGCCCGTTATCTGGGAATGGACAGGGACCTGCTGGCCTATAATGAGTATTACAGTCACCTGGGCGTTCCCGCTGTCCGGATGATGGCCCGCAGTACCCGGCCGGTAGGTATTTACCACACCCACAGCGATGAATCCTATGTGCCCACAGACGGTTCGGAATCCATTCCCTTTAAGGGAGGCATTTACCAGGTGGGGGAAGCCCTGGTAAACCGCTTAAAGAACAGCGGTGTAAGGGTGGATTATGACAGGACCCCCCATGACCCCCATGACGATAACGCCTATTACCGTTCCCGGAGAACGGCTGTAAAATTGATGCAGAATAACCCCATTGCCATTTTTGACGTGCACAGGGACGGCATTTCCGATCCCGGCTATTACCAGCGTTATATTTCCAATGAGGATGTGGCCCAGACACGGCTGGTGGTGGGGCGGGAAAATCCGCGGATGCAGGCCAACCTTGATTTTGCCAAGAGGTTGATGTCCTACGCCAACAGCCTGCATAAACCGGTGGTTAAAGAAATATTTACCGCACAGGGCAATTATAACCAGGACCTGATGCCTACCGCCCTGCTCATCGAAGCGGGCACCCACACCAACACGAAGGGAGAGGCCGAGCGGGGCATCGCTCTCCTGGCCGATGCTGTGCCGGTTGTCCTGGGCCTCACCGGACCAGCCCCCGCGGGAGCACCCAAACCGGTTACCGACCGTACGGCGGGAACGCCAGGCAGCTGGAAGGCTCTGGGCTGGATCATTGCCCTGACCCTGCTGGGGGGAGGTGCGTTCCTGCTCCTCAGTGCCGGAAGCTGGGACAGGGCCAAAAGCAGGTTAAGCGATTTCTTTGGCCGGGAATTTGCGAGTTTCTTCGCTCCCCGGCGGGCCCGAAAGCCGGACCTGGATACCGCTGAAAAGGCAACCGAAACGCCAGCAGAGGGCCACCGGGATCCGGATGCGGGTGAGGCGGCCAGGGATCATCTGGAACGTATTCGCCAGGACTAGAGGTGGGGAAATTGGAACATTACCTGGGCACCATCATAGCCGGGACAATGGCCGGTACGATAGCCAGGATGGTTATGCTGCACCTGGATTACCGCCAGTATCCCGGCTACCCTCACGGTTATCTTTCTCACCTTTTTCTGGGTTTTATCGCCTCTGCCCTGGGAGCGGTAGCCATTCCGGCTATTTTGAAACCGGATTATACCGCGGTAACTTTCCTGGCGCTGGCCGCCAGTCAGTTCCGGGAAATAAGGGGTATTGAAAGAAAAACCCTGGAACACCTGGATGAAAACGAACTGGTCAAGCGGGGCAGTGATTATATAGAAGGAATAGCCCGTACCTTTGAAGCCCGTAATTACCTGTCCATGGGCTGTGCCCTTTTGACCAGCATTGCCTATGAACTGGGGAGATTTCCGGCGGCCGTTCTTATTGCCTTGCTTTCCATAATCTTTGTGCGCACATTTATGGCCGGGGAGACAGTGGGGGATATCTGCGAAGTCGTGCCGGCACGAATATGGTTTGATAATTCCATCCTGATGGTGGAAAACATCGGTTTTATCAATGTCGGCTTGAAGGAGATACGGGAGAAGATCCTGGCCGAGGGGCTGGCAGTTTTAATTATACCCAGGAATTCCGATGCCCGGGCCACCATTCACGATCTGGGGCAGCGCCAGGCCATAGCGCATACGGTTACGGTGCTTCTGGGAACCAGGAAAGACGTGGATATTCCAGAATTCACCCCCCTTGCCCGTATTGATCCCGATAGCGGGGTGGTGGGGCTCTATACGGTACCCGTGGAAAGGGATCAGGATGCGTTAATCCTGGCGGTAAAGCGTACTCCCGTGCTGGAAAGCGCCCGCTCCAGGCCATTGAAAACTGAAGCGGGACGCATGGCCGCCAGGTAAACCGGCATGGATGGTGGTATTATGGAAAACCGCATAATGGCTGTGGTGACTTTGAATATGGATATTGTGGCCGGGGGAGCGCCCATTTTTTTTGCCCGCAACCAGGAGGAGCAGGTGAAAATGGCCCGTTACCTGGCCCGTACCCTGGACGCCATGGTGCATGACCTGGAAAACGGCGTGTATATCATTGTGAAGCACGATTAACGAGACGGCGCTGGCCAGCTACCCCCTGGCTTTTAAGTAAGATGTTCGCCGCGGCTCGTTTCGGGCCGGTGACGGCCGTCACCTTCAGCGGCACTCCGCAAAAGATGGTTCACTCTGGACGAAGCCGTGTCTTTTAGACAGATTTAGATTAAGACACGCCGTATCCGTGCACAAACAGAAGGCGAATTACCCTGAATCTTGGCTGCGGCATTCCAATACTTGCGATTTGGTATGTTGTTACAATATAATACTGTTACGTATGCGTAACTTTTCCCAATATATAATGTTACGTGTTCTAACGTTTTTCTATAAAGGTGACCATGATGGCGGCACAGGGCCTGGTAATTGAAAAAGTAGCCCCGGGCAGTATTGCCGCGGAGCTGGGCGTGGAGCCAGGGGACCGGCTGGTGGCGGTAAACAACCAGCCGGTGGAAGATATCCTGGATTATCGCTTTTTAACCTGCGAGGAGGAACTGACGCTTACCCTGCTCAAAGCCGGCGGTGAAAAATGGCTCTGCGATGTGGAAAAGGATTTCGACGACGATCTGGGTCTGGAATTTGTTGACGGGGGCCTGGGACCCATCCGCCGCTGCCAGAACCGCTGTCTTTTCTGCTTTGTGGATCAAATGCCCCCGGGGTTGCGTCCCACCCTGTACGTGAAGGATGACGATTACCGCCTTTCTTTCCTGCACGGGAACTTCATTACCCTGACCGGCCTGAAGGAAAGGGATCTGGAGCGCATTATCAGGCTCAGGTTGTCCCCCCTTTATATTTCCGTGCATACCACCAACCCTGCTTTGAGGGTGAAAATGCTTGGACATCCCCGGGCCGGGGAAATTATGGAGCAGTTGCGGCGGTTGGGCCAGGGGGGGATTGAGATGCATACCCAGGTGGTCCTTTGCCCGGGGATAAACGACGGCAGGGAGCTGGAACGTACGGTGGGCGACCTGATAAACCTCTGGCCGGCGGTGCGCTCTGCGGCCATTGTTCCGGTAGGGCTTACCCGTTACCGGGAAGGGTTGACCCCCCTGCGTACCTTTAACCGTGAAGAAGCGGTTGAGGTGGTGGAGCGGGTACAGTCGTGGCAGGATCATTGTCTGGAACGTTTCGCCCGGGCAATGGTCTATGCCAGCGATGAATTCTACCTACTGGCCGGGAGGGAGATCCCCTCGGGACTGCGTTATGATGATTTTCCCCAGACGGAAAACGGTGTGGGACTGGTGCGCCTCTTTCTGGATGAATGGGAGCGGGTATCCAGGTCCCTGCCGCCGTCGCTGCCCTCTTCACGCAGGTTGACCGTGGTTACAGGGGTGCTGGCGGAAAGTATCCTGGCGCCGGTTGTGGAAAGGCTGAATAAGGTTAATAACCTGGTTGTGAACCTGGCCGTCGTTTCCAGCGGTTTGTTTGGCCCTTCGGTGACTGTGGCCGGCCTTATTTCCGGGAAGGATATTGTGACAGCCCTGGAAGGCCGGGACAGGGGGCAGGCGTTAATCCTGCCTGGGGTTATGGTGCGCCAGCCGGAACAGGTTTTTCTCGACGGTATGACTGTGCAGGAATTGTCCGCCAGGCTGGATTGCCCCGTGTTTGTGGTCGATGGACCTGCCGGACTGGTAGAAGTTTGTTTAAATTATCACTGACGCAGGAGTTAACTACGGAGAAAAAGGGAGGGCCCTCCCCTTGCCAAAACCGGTAGTAGCGATTGTAGGTCGTCCAAATGTGGGAAAATCCACCCTTTTTAACCGCCTGGTGGGAAATCGCGTCGCCATTGTGGAAGATGAACCCGGGATAACCCGCGACCGGCTCTACCGGGATGCGGAATGGGCCGGGCGCGTCT
>Ga0247720_100487_pt1 | contig 14182 bp, 12 predicted proteins | sample MSEWel2015_12_15_FD_189078 | JGI IMG/M metagenome (GOLD analysis project Ga0247720, IMG submission 189078) | Subsurface sediment microbial communities from gas well in West Virginia, United States - MSEEL Well Study Marcellus 3H_2015_12_15 | ecosystem: Environmental > Terrestrial > Deep...
TTGCTGGCGCAATCTTAGAATGATGTTTGGCTATATCCGGTTTAATCTGAGAAACTTTATTCTTTTGCTGCTATCTTCGTCTAATTTATTGTGAGAAGCTTTTCCGAATTAAAGTGAGAATCTACATATACCGGGACAACTCCACCTTTATTCTGATAGGATGGTATGGAAATGACTTGGTCACACTCTATGTCGCTTTTCCGCTGTTGGTTATAACGTTGATTATGTCGATACGCGGTTCGCAGCGAGCACAACTGGTCTGGCTAGGGATGCTAGATTACACGCTTTACAATTACGCCTTTTACCTTTTCGGGGCTGCTTTAAACCGATTTTTCTTGATTTATGTTGCATTGTTCACGTTGTCGATTTTTGCACTTATCTTTGGACTGGCGAACATCGATGTCAACTCAATCAGCCAGAAATTCCAGGCGAGGACGCCTGTCAAATGGGTTAGTAGTTACATGATGTTATGGGCTATTTTACTAGGGATAGCGTGGATCGGTCAATGGTTAAGTTTTGTTGTAACGGGACAGCTTCCGCAGAGTGGCTTAGACATGGATGGTTTCAAACTGGTGGCTACTCTGGATTTATCACTTGTAGTGTCCGGTCTTGTGTTGGGAGCTATCTGGCTGTGGAAGCGCCGCCATTGGGGATATGTACTGGCAGTGATGTTCAATGTCAAGGGTTTCACTTACACACTGGTTTTAACTGTCGGTTCTTTGTTGCAGGCTAATGCTGGTATGGATGGAACCGCAGCACTGGTACCGTTATGGATTTTTCTTGGTATGGCCTGCCTGATTTCTTCCCTGATTTTATTAAGGAATATGAAAAGGGAGTAGCAAAGTGATTTTACTCGTGTGGAGGGTAAGGGTTTCATCCTATGATACGATATATTAAGGAATGTTTAAGTTATCCTAGCCGTCTGTGCATTGGTAAGCCTGTTTGTTGCCGCACTTCGTATAACGCTGTATTCCCGCAAGGGCGCGGGAGAGAAGGGACCGGGGTGGGCCGCGCCACACTCACCCAGCCTAAGTCAGCATGACCGGGCTCGGTCAAACCTAAGATAAGAGTAATCTAAGGTTTGACCTTCACCTTAAGGCTGGGTGTCGACGGGAATCCTCAGGATGTTATACGCCATGCAATGCAGGACGCCCGCCATCCGTGGCGGGATTCCTTGGGTGCGCTTTTTGGAGTTTTTTTAGGGCGTATTTCCTTGTCAACCGCTATCTGATATATTAGCAAGCATTTGCACACCACGCTTTCGTAGGTAGTCACGTATGGTGTTGATGTCTTTTAGGTATGTTCCAATAAGGTCCAGGTACTCGTAGATTACAGATTCCCCCGGCTGAGGACAGTGGCTATTAGCTTGGGATTTAAGCCGTATAGATGTAGTACCAGTACGGAGTCGAACGCTGTAGACGTCCGCTGACCTTGGACTGTGATAAGTCTGCCGGGCGATTTCCAGAACAGAGAGGCCCCAACGTAAAATTTCCGGTGTACGCTGTATAACGCTGGTACGGCTTATTTGATTGGGGCAATGATATTCGCATTGGTCGATTGTTTTTCCGCCTACTTAAAAGATACGACACCCAACAAGAGAGATTCGAAGTTCTTAAGGAAGTTTTTACTTGCGAGCGGGCTATTTCGATGATTGTAAGTGAAATAGTAGTCTTGGAGGGGGCATCTCTACCAATGACACTGAAATTATTCAAAAACAACTGGCCGAGATGGGTTAGGTAAGGGGGTAGGCGTCCTGTCCTTACCCCCTTTTCATTATGTACGGGAATTGCGTTTCCAGCTCAAGCTTTCCGTTTTATTTAACTATAGGGGTATACTGTGGTATACTTAAATTAGTGGAATTGCGGGAAAGAGAATAGGGGAAGAGGCTGACAACGCTATTTTAGCAGGGGGGCAAAATATGGGTACCCAAGCTAACGATCTGGTTGCGTATTACGCTAAAAAATACCCTTTAACTTTTACCGACGATTTTTCGCCAACTGACCCGTCCCTTACCGAGCGTTATAAGGAAGCCTGGCAAGTTGTTGCCAGAGCGGCGGCCAGCTTAAAGGGTAAGTACGGCGCCAAAAAAGTAGTGGCCAGCTAGAGGATGTTTAATCTCACTTTATGAGACAATAGTCCATAAAACGGAGAGAAAGCGGGCCGGGCCCCTCACCCCGGAAGAAAGAAAAGAGATGCAGGGTCATAATAAAGTAGGAGCCCGGATCCTGGAACCGGCTCGCTTCCTTGCGGCAGTACGGCCGGTCTTGCGTTAGAACCATTTTCTTAGGTATTTCTTAAGATGATCTCATATAGTTCTAATAAAAAGCGGTTATATTATAAGCTGAAAGGAGGAGATCAATATGGAAGATGTAGTTACATAAGCCTCGCCTTACCATACCTTATAAATAAAAAGTGAGGAGATGTTAATATGAGCAAATTCAAAAAATACCTCGGCTTAACTCTAGCCGCCGCGCTGATAATGGGTTTAGGCGTGACAGGCATTGCCCTGGCCCAGGGAAACGCTTCCACCAAACCTAAGGCGAGTTTGCACCAGATTTACCTGGAAAAATTAGCCGGCGTATTGGGTATTAGCCAGGAACAGCTGGTGAGTGACTTAAAAACAGCAGGACAACAAACTGTTGATACCGCCGTTTCCGAAGGGTTAATTACCGCCGACCAGGCTCAAAAAATGAAACAGGCTATTGAACAGGGACAATTTCCCGGAATGTTTGGAGCAGGAATGTTTGGAGGAAAGGGTCATCGCCCTGGTGTTAGAGGTTTGAATAACCTGGATGCCGTTGCCTCAGCATTGGGAATAACTCCCCAGCAGCTTATGCAGGAATTTAAAAACGGCAAATCGTTACAACAGCTGGCCGCAGAAAAAGGCGTAAGTTTAGACCAGATTAAAGAAAGTATAATCAATGCCACGAAGACCAAACTGGACCAGGACGTAGCCCAGGGCAAGATAAGCCAGGAGAGGGCCAACCAGATTATAGAACGCTTACAACAGCTTGATTTGACTAAATTTCACAGCCGGGCAAAGTAAAATCTCCGGTTCTCACCTGTATAATTTTGGCAAGTAAAAGACGCCCGTACAGGGAAAGACCCGCCTCCTGTATTTAAAATAAAAGGGATAGACCTTGTAGTATTCTACGAATGGGTCTATCCCTTTTTTATAAAAACTATGGAATTACCTTTGAGTACGCGGCCCAGGTTTTAACAATCCCGGGCTCGAGGAGATGCTACTGCGCGGGCCGGGGCCTGTTAAAGGGGAAGTTGCTGCGGTGTTAGCTCTCTATAAATTGACTTCCAACGGGCGATGGTTTACTATAATAGGCGAACTACCAGGAACTTTTGGGAGGATTAAATAATGAAGGCCAGGCTCCAGCAAGACATGAAAGAAGCCTTAAAAAACCACGATAAAATCCGGTTGCAGACTATCCGTATGGTCTTAGCCAGTATCAAAAACGCCGAAATTGAAAAAATGCATCCCCTTTCGAACGAAGAAATGGCTGCCGTTATCCAGCGGGAAATAAAAATGAGAAAGGAAGCTTTAGAACAGTTCGCCCGCGGGGGACGGGAAGACCTGGTCCGGCAAACAGAGGCCGAGATCAAGGTCCTGGAAGACTACCTGCCCCAGCAGCTGAGCGATAGCGAACTAAGAGACATCATCCAGCAGACTATCAGCGAAGTAGGGGCCCAGTCGAGCAAGGAAATAGGGAAAGTAATGGCCGCCTTGATGCCCAAAATCCGCGGCCGGGCCGACGGCAAGAAAGCTAACGAAATGGTAAGGCAATTACTCGCTTAAAAGCCACCTGGCCATTACGCACCATTTAACTGCTTTGTTCAGGAACCCATTTTTTAGCCTGCCGGTAAACGGTACCCCGGGCCAGGGCAATGTTTTCGCCAGTACTGGTAGTAACCGTCAACCGGTAGACCCCGGTGCGCCGGGTAAGGTGTTCTTCCTCGGCAGTAGCTACCAGCTTTGTTCCTACCCGGGCCGGGCTGAGGTAATTAATAGTTACCGACAGGGCTATGGCCGGGTCGCCGTGGGAGTTGCTGGCCAACCCTAAGGCCGTATCGGCCAGGGTAAAAATGGCGCCCCCGTGGCCGATGCCGTGGAAGTTGGCCATGTTTTCTGTAAGGGTCATGGCCACCCGGGCATAGCCGGGGGCCAGTTCCAGGAGTTCAATTCCCAGAGAGCGGGGAAAGGTATCAGCAGCATACCTTTCTTTGACTGCCTGGAGGGAATCCATCGAGTCGCCCTCCCCCGAAAATAGTGGTTTTTTCAAGTCGTTTCCTGGCGGCAGGCTATGATATGATAGGTCCTGCCGTCGCTGTCGCCGCGGCTCTGGTAGTCGAGGCCGTGGTCCTCTAAAAGCTTTAATAACAGGTCGGCCTGGTGGGCATCGGCGGCCTCCATGGTAATAGTCAGCTGGTCCCCCGGATTCAGGCGCGGCAGGACGTCCCGCACCCGGGCCAGGTCGTTGCTGGTAATGGCGGTACCCATCCTTAAGGCAATATCAGGCATCAAAGGGCCTCCTCCCTGATTTTTTCCTTAGTTTTGCCGGGGAGAGGGCCTTTTAATGCTTTTATTTATTCATCACAGTCAACAGCCGCACCAGGCGTTCGGCGGCGTCGGCCAGGAGGGAGGCGGCGTTTTCCAGGCAATAGGCCAAAGGCACCGGCCGGGGGACGATGCTCATAAAACCTTTAATGCCGTGGTCATAGACGGTGCTGGCGCCTTCGCCAATGGAGCCTACTAGGGCGACCACCGGGATGCCGTATTTCCCTGCTATCCGGGCGACGCCGGCGGGAACTTTACCATAAGCTGTCTGGCGGTTGATTTCTCCTTCGCCGGTGATGACCAGGTCGGCGCCTCTGGCCAGGATGCCGTCGAGGTCCACCGCTTCTATAACAAGTTCAATACCGCGGCGTAAATTAGCGTCCAGGAAGGCTACCAGGCCGGCCCCCAGGCCGCCGGCAGCACCGGCGCCGGGTAGCTCCCGGACATCTTTCCCCAGGTCACGTTCAATGATACCCGCTAGCCTGGCCAGGGCGGCATCTAGGCGGGGGACCATCTCCGGCGTGGCGCCCTTCTGGGGACCGTAGACGGCCGACGCTCCCCGGGGACCGCACAGGGGGTTATCCACGTCGCAGGCTACCAGGATTTCCGCTTCCTTTACCCGTGGATCCAGGCCCTGGATATCAATGCGGTCCAGTTCCTCCAGCCCGGCGGCACCCGGCCCGATATCCTGCCCCTTAGCATCCAGGAGCTTCGCCCCCAGGGCCTGGGCCATGCCGGCACCGCCGTCGTTGGTGGCACTGCCGCCAATGCCCACAATCAACCGCCGGCAGCCGGCGTCCAGGGCCTGGCGGATAAGCTCACCGGTACCGTAGGTGGTGGTAAACAGGGGGTTACGCTTTTCCCGGGGTACCAGGGGCAGGCCCGAGGCCTGGGCCATTTCCACCACGGCGGTGGTACCATCCCCCAGGATACCCCAGGCGGCTCGGACCGGTTGCCCCAGGGGACCGGTGACGGTGGTGGTGATTTCCCGCCCGCCGGTGGCGGCTACCAGGGTGGTCGTTAAACCTTCACCGCCGTCGGCCATGGGCACGGTGACGGTTTCTACCTCCGGGAAAACCCGTTTGATACCTTCAGCTATAGCCGCCGCAACTGCGGGCGCGTCCAGGCTTTCTTTAAAGGAATCCGGGGCAATGACAATGCGCTTCATTTTTTTACCTCCAGTCGCTAGAACCTCCCTGTAAATATTCGCCGGGAAAATAAAAATACCTACCTTACTTCAACCTTGACACTTAAAAAAGCCCAATTTATAATGAAATTAGACCTTCGTTAGGTGAGGCTTCTGCATAGACAGACGCCACTGCCCGGAAACGTCGAAAGACGCCAATGGGTCAACAGGTATTACCGGCTTAAGGTTCTACCTAATGTGGCTGAGAGTTATCTCTAGCTATGCACGTGCCAAAGCTCAACGAGTGGGGGTATATAGGGCTATTTATGAACTCTATGTCTTCCCACTTGGGAAGACTATTTTATTGGTTGGGAGGTGAACCCCGTGGCGCGGGCAACGAACCTGGCCCTGACCATGATTATGGCCGCCCTTTTAATCGCCTTTGCCTACTTTGCTTACCAGGGCCACCGGGCTGTTACCCTGGCAGGAGGGACAACAGTTGTTACCAGCATCGGTATCCTGCCCTATTACGCCTTCCGGTCTTTTGTGCGGATGCTGGGCGCCTATATCCTGTCCTTTATCTTTACCCTTACTTATGGTTATAAAGCCGGGACAGACGAACGAGCCGAGCGCTGGCTCATTCCCATCCTGGATATCCTGCAGTCGGTGCCCATCCTGGGGTTCTTCCCTGCGGCCGTTTACTTTTTTGTCTCCCTTTTCCAGGGCCGCCTCCTGGGGGTTGAACTGGCATCCATCTTTCTTATCTTCACCAGCCAGGCCTGGAATATGACCTTCGGTTTCTATGAGTCCCTGACGACTATACCCAGAGATCTCCGGGAAGCGGCTGATGCCTACCGGGTGAGGGGTTGGCGCCGTTTCCAGAAACTCTACTTACCCGCCGGTATACCCAAACTGGTATATAATAGCATCATGTCCTGGGCCGGTGGCTGGTACTTCCTTATTGCCGCAGAAATTATTGCTATCGGGCCGGTAGAGTATTCCCTGCCGGGCCTGGGGAGCTACCTCATCAGGACCACGGAGAAGGGCGAGCTGATGCATACAGTGGCCGGCCTTTTAACCCTGATCATGTTAATTACCTTTATGAATATTTTTATCTGGCGTCCCCTTTCCGCCTGGGCGGAAAACTTTAAATATGAATTTGGCAGCGGCGGTGGTAACCATATCCCGGGGGGCTGGGGCTACCGCCTCTGGTGGCAGGCGCCGGGCTTCCGGGAAATAAGGTTACTGGTGGTACAGGGAGGCGCGGCCCTGACCCTTGCTTTAGAAAGTTATGCTTCTAAACTTGAAAGGAAATTAGCAGGATGGGATTTCTGGCAGCGTTTGGTGGGGAACACCCGGCGCCTTATTTCCTGGGGCCTGGCCTTGTTGCTGGCTTACGCCCTGATGCGCGGCCTGGTGGCCCTGGGCACCCTTTTCCTGATGCCCTGGCAACCGGAGGTCTTCAGCATCCCCAGGGCTATCCTGTTTTCTTTCCTGCGTTTGCTGGCAGCATACCTCCTGTCCCTCGCCTGGACGGTACCGGTAGCCATCTGGATCGGGCACAATAAAAGGGCCTATGAAATCCTGACACCTGTGTTTGAAATACTGGCTTCAGTGCCGGCAACAGCTCTATTCCCCATTATTGTTTTTATCCTGGTAGGCCTGACGGGGGGCATGAACCTGGCGGCCGTACTGCTGGTGTTGACGGGTATGCAGTGGTACCTCCTTTTTAACCTCATCGCCGGGGTGAAAAGCATTCCCCGGGATTTAAAGGAGGCGGCGGCAGCCTTTGGCCTGAAAGGTTTCGGGTACCTGCGCCGGATAGTCCTGCCGGCCATGGTGCCGTCCTTGATTACCGGTAGTATTACTGCCTGGGGTGGCGGCTGGAATGCCCTGATTGTTGCCGAATATGTGGTCTATGCCGGCCAGACCTATACGGCCTTTGGTATTGGCTCCTTGCTGGATACGGCTACTTATAGCAGCGGCAGCTTCCAGTTAATCTGGTCCAGTCTAATAGCCATGATGGTGACGATCGTCCTCATGAACCGTTTCTTCTGGCGGCGGCTCTATGAAGTGGCTGTCCAGCGGTTTAAAATAGAAGCCTGAAGGGGGTGGTGTCCCTGGCCTTACTGCTTGAAGTCAGTCATGTTTTTAAAACCTATACCGATGCCAACCGGTCCCTGACAGTCCTTAATGATATTTCCTTTACCATTAATAAGGGAGAATTTGTCTGCCTGGTAGGCCCGTCGGGTTCTGGTAAGAGCACCCTGCTGAGGATGGTTGTCGGCCTGGACCGGCCGTCCCGGGGGCAGATTTTTTACCGCGGCCAGGAAGTTAACGGCGTCATGGACAAAATGGCCATGGTCTTCCAGTCCTTTGCCCTGTTGCCCTGGCTGACGGTCATGGGCAACGTAGCCCTGGGCCTGGAAGCCAGAGGTATACCCCGGCCGGAAAGGGAGGCCATTGCCAATAAATATATTGATAAGGTGGGCCTGGATGGTTTTGAAGAGGCTTACCCGCGAGAGCTTTCCGGGGGCATGAAACAACGGGTAGGCATTGCCCGGGCCCTGACCATGGAACCGGAACTCCTCTGCATGGATGAACCCTTTTCCGCCCTTGACGCCTTTACGGCCCAGAACCTGCGGGAGGAACTACTGGACCTGTGGCTGGATGTAACGTTGCCCGTCAAGTCGGTCTTCATGGTGACCCACGGCATTGAGGAAGCCGTTTTTATGGCCGACCGGGTGATTGTGTTATCGAAAAGGCCGGCCCGGATACTGGCCGATGTCAGGGTAGACCTGCCCCGCCCACGCAATATGAAGGATGAAGCCTTCGCCCGGGTTACGGATAAGATATACTCCCTTTTGTTCTAAGACTTCTAAGACCGGGTACAGGCTTTGCTTTGGATGGCGCTATTGGAAAACGCTTGAATGGCATTCAAGAGGTCAAAAATTAAAAAAGGGGCCGGAACACCACCGTCCCCTTTTTAGTTTTTAGACGGATAAAAAGCCCCCTATCCACCTTAAAACCCTGATATTCTCCTTCTAGCAAAGGCAATTTACCTTTGCTCCAGGGGAATATACTTTCTTTTACCTATCACATTTTTATAGGCGGGCCTGATAATCCTGCCCCCGCTCACCAGCTCTTCCAGCAGGTGGGCACACCAGCCGGAGATTCTGGCTATGGCAAAAATTGGCGTATAAAGTTCGACGGGAATATTTAACATCTTATAAACAAAGCCGGAATAGAAGTCCACATTGGGAGCGATAATCTTTTCGGTACCCTTTTTCGCAGCAAATAATTCCGGCGCCACCTTTTCAATGGTCAGGTAGAGGCCAAATTCTTCTTCCATGTTTTTCTCTCTGGCCAGTTCAGCAGCCTTGTTTTTCAATAAAACAGCCCGGGGATCAGACAGGGTATAAACAGCATGGCCAAGGCCATAGATCAATCCCTTTTTATCAAAGGCTTCCTTATTTAGAATTTTAGTCAGGTAATATTTAATTTCCTCCTCATCAGCCCAGTCCCTCACATTTGTCTTTATATCATCGATCATTTCCATTACCTTAATATTGGCGCCGCCGTGTTTTGGACCCTTTAAAGAACCCACCGCTGCCGCAATAACCGAATAGATATCGGTCCCCGTTGAAGAGACCACATGGACGGTAAAGGTCGAGTTGTTGCCGCCGCCGTGCTCGGCATGGAGCACCAGGGCCAGGTCCAGCAGTTCGGCTTCCAGGCGGGTGTAGTGGTTGTCAGGCCTGATCATGTACAGAAAGTTTTCGGCCGTGCTCAGGTCTTTTCGCGGCAGGTGAATATACAAACTTTGATTTTCATAAAAATGGACTTTAGCCTGGTAACCGTAGGCCACCATGATGGGGAAGCGGGCAATCAGCTCAATACTCTGCCTGACGACGTTTTTGATACTTAAATCATCCGGGTTTTTATCATAGGAATAAGAAGCTAAAACGCTCCTGGCTAATTTATTCATGATATCATTGCTGGGAGCTTTTAAAATCATGTCTTCAACAAATCCATCAGGGAGGCACCGGTTTTCAGCAAGGAGATTGGTAAATTCCTCCAGCCATTGCCGGTCGGGTAATTCTCCAAAAAGCAATAGATAACAAACTTCCTCGAAACCATAGCGCCCTTCCTTCTGGAAACCTTTGACAATATCCCAGATGTCGATGCCCCGGTAGAGCAGCCGCCCCTGATCGGGGATTCTCTCGCCCTCATCGAGAATGTAGCCGTGGACTTCGCCGATCTCGGTCAGGCCCACCAGGACACCGGTACCGTCACTGTTACGCAGGCCCCGTTTGACATTATACTTCTCATATAAATCCGGCTCGATGTAGTTATTTTTTTCGGCTAACAGAGCAAGTCGATCCAGGTAGGTCAACCCATCTATTTGCATGTTAAAACATCCTTTCTACTAAACGGGTAAAGTTATTTATCCTCTTTATATTCTTCACCAAAGCTTGTTTTCCTTTTTTAGATGGAGAAAAATTAGTTGTGATGAATAAGGGATAAAAATGATGGAAGACCGCTGAGCTTGGAGGAAATTGGTAGTTTGTGTCGAATCTCTAGTTAACGTTACTAGCGGGACCGGAAACATAGCAATATGATAGCTTTTAAACACTGAAGTAGGGGCAAATATTTCTGTCCGGCCTTTGTCCCTGGTGATCCAGAGAGCAAGGAGGTAAAGAGCGGCTGCCAAAGGGCCGTCATTTAACACTCTCGCGGGACTGCCGGTCCGGCAAGCAGGCCTTTTCTGGCGAGCACTCCCAGCAGGAGGTATGTGGTTCCTTTCATGGAGAGAGGGAAATTAATACAGTACTACGAAGAACTGAAACACATCGGCTTACAAAGACTGCAAGAGAGCATGAGCCAGGCTCTGGGACTGGCAGCTTTGGTCACCTGCCCGGATGGGCAACCGCTCACCGAAATCTCCAACCTGTGCTCTTTCTGCGCCCTGCTTAATGCTAGTCCAGAAGGAAGAGCCAGGTGCGCGGCTACACGTGTTGTCTCTACCAGGGCTGCCTTGGAGGCAGGGAGAGCGGTTCGCGACACCTGCCATGCCGGGCTGGTGCACCTGGCGGTCCCTCTCCGTGTAGCGGGAGAAACGGTGGCGGTACTGGTGGGTGGCAGTGCAGCTCTGCAGCCGCTTACAGAAGAGGCAGTGACGCAGCTGGCCCGGGAAACAGGCATTGACCGAGAGGAGCTTTTAGCGGCGGCCAGAACGGTACCCCTCTGGTCTGAAGAGCGGCTCTGGATTGCGGCGGAGATGATGGGGGCAGTAACGGAAACCGTGGCCCAGCTGCTGTACACCAGGCAGGAACTGCAGAAAAAGGCAGACGAAATCAGCGCTCTCTTTGAATTCAGCAAAACTGTTTCCGGCAGCCTGCAGGTGGCCGAAGCTGCCCGGCAGGGACTTCAAGCGGTGCTGGAATTGACTGGTGCCACCAGCGGGTCGGTGATAATGCTGGGCGAAGCGAGACCAGGGGCGGCGGATCTTGAGGTGGCGGCTACCCTGGAGCCGGACAACGAATTAAGGGTTATTCCTGCAGGGGAAATAATAGCCGCGGTTGAGCGGGAAGCTGTCGCCGCGCACTTTGACAGCCGCCCCGGAGAAAGCACGCCCGAAGAAAAGCGGCCGGCAGTTGCAGTACCTCTTACAGCTGGGGGCAAGGTAACGGGGGTACTCACCTTAGCAGGCAAGCCAGGGGGGCAGCGCTTCACTGGAGAGGAAGCCATCTTCTTGACCACCCTGGGCACCATTCTGGGGCTGGCGCTGGAAAATGCCCGGCTTTTCCGGAAGGTGCGGGAAAGGGCAGCGATGCTGGAACGGCTGATCGAAGTAGGGCAGGTGTTATCGAGCCACCTTGATGTGGACCTGGTGCTTGAATCGGCCCTGGCAAGTGTGAGGGACGTGCTGGGTGCACGGTGGTGTGCCCTGCGGGTACTTGACGAAAATACCGGTGAACTGGTGCTGAGGGCCAGCCTGGGTATGAACCAGAAGTTGCAGGCGAGGGTCGCCCGCGTCCGGCCGGAGGATAACTTGTTGGGTGAAGTGCTCCAAAAAGGGGAAGCCGTGGTAGTAGAGGACCTGGCTGCCAACGGGTCTGTTAGGCACCTGCCCTACTACGCGCTTGAGATGCGGACCATGGTTGTGGTGCCGGTGAAAGCAGGCGAAAAGATTCTGGGCACATTGAAGGTTTATTCTCCTGTACCGCGCCGCTGGTCGGAAGAGGAAGTTGAGTACCTGGGTACCGTTGCGGCTCAAGTCGGGCTGGCGCTGGAAAACGCCCGCCTTTACTCCTCCCTGCGGGAGTACTACCTGAGTACCGTACAAGCGCTGGCAGCGGCATTGGAGGCCAAGGACGTATACACGAGGGGGCATTCCATCCGGGTAGCCCAATGGGCACGCTCCTGCGCCCGTATGCTGGGACTTGGTGCAGAAGCGGAGGAACAGGTTTACATGGCCGGCCTATTACACGACCTGGGCAAAATTGGCATACAAGAGGACATTCTTCTTAAACCGGGCCCCCTCACCCCGGAAGAAAGAAAAGAGATGCAGGGTCATCCTGAAGTAGGAGCCAGGATCCTGGAACCGGCCCGGTTCCCTGCGGCGGTCATTGCAGCCGTACGGCACCATCACGAAGACTATGGGGGCGGGGGTTATCCGGCTGGCCTATCAAGAGAGGAAATCCCGCTTCTGGCGCGCATTATTCGTGTGGCGGATGCCTACGACGCCATGACCTCCGCCAGGCCTTACAGGCAGGCATTTACTCCGCAGGAGGCATATGAGGAATTGAAACGGTGTGCAGGTCGGCAGTTTGACCCCCGGGTGGTAGAGGCATTTTTACGGATTCCGCAAGAGAAAATGGAAGATATTGCTATACGGGGGGGGGGGGGGCACCCTGATAGCTTTGCTTGGCGAAATACTTTTTTTACTGAGGCGACCGCTTTGACCAGAGCCGGATCATATTATGGCGGGGAGGGCAACGACCGTTCGGGCTAAGAAGGCGGGATGGCTTATACTGACAGCGCCACGTGCAACCGAGGCGGTAACAAACAATAGCATACCCCCCAACGAGCTGAGTTCTTGGCGCGCTGCCAAATTGGTCAGCTATAGAAATGCGAGGTCATTTGGTAATGAGCATAGAGCAGGCTAAGGCCTTGTCTGAGTTCTGTAAAACCGTGATATATTTTCTATCAGCCCTGGGCATGGCGATTTGCCTTCATAAAGGGCGTAACCGGAAAGGATGCGGGCCCGAAAAATTTGCTGGCAGAGCTGCCTTGTACGGGGGGTATAAAGGTCGGCATTTCGACCGGATTAGCCTACTTTCCCGAGGATGGTGGGGACGCCCGCACCCTTCTTTCCGCTGCTGACGCGCGCATGTACGCCGAGAAAGAAGCAAAGAAGGACCGCTTCTATGCGTTTGGGGGGTAGGTCCTCACATTCATCACAGAACCGGTCCATATTCGCAAATTGAACAATCTGCAGCCTTCCTGGCCCAGCAGAACATGCTGAGCAGCTTAACTACATTCGTCCTTCTGGCCTTATTATTCAAAGCAACCGGTGCAGCAGGGAGTAGTTGTCCCGAATATCACAGGCACATTCGCCACACCCATGACACCTATTCGTATGTCCTGCCTGATGCGCAGGAGGAAGCAGCTAGAGCGATAGTCAGAGCACTTAAGGGGGGGCACAGGTTAGCAGCGGTTAGCAAAAACGAAATCTAAAACCTGAAAACCTTGATACCAGGACATTTTTAGCGGGTAATGAATTCTGTTCTAAGATCTGGTATAATATGATAAAATAGTGGTACCTGAAGATGGTATCCAATAGGGGGTCATAGCCACGGTGGACACTGGGCCTTTACCCCAGGTAGGTATAGGGATGGTCATTGGCCTGCTCGAAATGCTGGAGGATGTCCGGGGGAGGGAAGATATCTTTAAACTGGCCAGCAGTCTTTCGATGGAACTGGATGATATCGGACCGGTCATAGAGGCAGCTAAGGTGCTGGGCTTTATTGAAACTACCAATGGCGATATTACCCTGACCGGTTTGGGCACCCAGCTGCTCAATGCTGACATCAACGAACGGAAAGATATAATTGCCGGCCGGTTACGGCAGTTACCGGTTTTTAAAGAGGTCTTGCAGCTAATTAATTCCAGGCGTGGCCGGCAGGTGCGGCGGGCTCAAGTTATCAGCCGCTTTGCCCGCCGGATGTCTGATGAGGATGCCGAACTCCTGTTTAAAACCGTCGTCGACTGGGGCCGCTTTGCCGAGATTATCGGCTATGATACCAAGGGAGAAGTTTTATACCTGGATAAGGGAGAATAAAGATTATTCAGCTGGCCCCGTGTCAACTCATATAAAAACCTTACCGAACGAAGAAGGCTCACTCAAATAAAAACCTAACCTAAAAGGCTATAATTGAAAATGGATATTCTTCATCATCTCCTTTCAGCCTTAGAGCCTGTGG
>Ga0247720_100489_pt1 | contig 14088 bp, 14 predicted proteins | sample MSEWel2015_12_15_FD_189078 | JGI IMG/M metagenome (GOLD analysis project Ga0247720, IMG submission 189078) | Subsurface sediment microbial communities from gas well in West Virginia, United States - MSEEL Well Study Marcellus 3H_2015_12_15 | ecosystem: Environmental > Terrestrial > Deep...
GCCAAAATCCTCTAGGAGGTAAACAAATGGCCGAGGCAGAAATCCTGGTTTTCGCCGAGCAAAGGGATGGGCAACTAGAGCGCGTGGCCTTGGAGCTTGTGGGCAAAGCACGCGCTCTGGCCGGCGGGAGCCGGCCCGTAGTTGCGGCGCTTCTCGGAAGCGGTGTTGAGGGATTGGCCGGCGACCTCTTTGCCGCCGGCGCCGATGAAGTCCTCCTGGCCGATCACCCTACGCTCAAGGTTTACCGTACCCAGCCGTACGCGGACGTGCTCTTTCCCGTGCTTAAGGAGCGGCAGCCGGACATCGTGCTTTTCGGAGCTACCTCGCTCGGGCGCGACCTGGCACCACGGTTGGCCGCCCGCCTGGGCACAGGCCTCACCGCCGATTGTCTGGACCTTGCCCTGGACCCTCAGGGCCTCCTGGTACAGACCAAGCCCTCTTACGGCGGCAACGTCCTGGTGCATATCACCATCCCCCGGCACCGGCCCCAGATGACCACCGTTCGCCCGCGCGTCTTCCCGCTGCCGCCGCTCGACCGGGCGCGGCAGGGAAAACTGGTGCGCCTTTCGGTCAACCTCGTAGAAGATCAGATCCCCCTTAAGGTGCTGGAGGTCGTTCCCCGTCCCCAACCCACCGTGCGCCTTGAGGACGCGGCAGTGATCGTAGCCGGCGGGCGCGGCATGGGCTCCAAGGAAAATTTTAAGCTGCTGGAAGAACTGGCCCAAGTACTGGGCGGCGTGGTCGGCGCGACGCGGCCGCCGGTAGACGAAGGATGGATCGGCCCCGACCGCCAGATCGGCCAGAGCGGCAAAACCGTCGCCCCTCGCCTTTACATCGCCTGCGGCCTCTCCGGCGTGGTGCAGCACACCGTAGGCATGCAAAAGGCCGACGTGGTGGTGGCCATCAACAAGGACCCTAATGCCCCCATCTTCGACCTGGCCACCTACGGCATCGTCGGCGACGTGAAAGAGATCGTTCCCGCCCTCACCGCCCGCTTCAAGGAACTTAAGGCCAAGGGAGCATGAACTATCGGGCGGGCCGGCTGCCGGTCCCCGGAAACTCCACGGCAGGCGCCAGGAGCGGTCAACGGGTACTGCCTGGAACTACCTCCAATGTTAACCCCCGTAACCCACGGGGGTTTTTTCTGCCGCTCTTTGCCCAAATTTCTTTCGGCGACCGGCGGGGAATAAAAAGTAAAGGTATCAAGCCGGTTGGTGGCGAATCTAATGGCAACCGCTACATCAGCCGGCAACCCGGAGGGAAGGAAATGAATAAACTCATCGTCGTCTACGGCACCAAACCGCAGGAGATGGTACGCCCGGCCCTCGATAGGCTAAAGGTGAAAGATTCGCTCTCCCCCAACGCCCGGATCGGCATTAAGCCCAACCTCGTGGTAGAAAAGCCGTCTTCGTCGGGGGCCACAACCACGCCGGAACTCGTTGAGGCAATAATCGTTTACCTCCAAGAGGCCGGATGCCGGGACATCACCATCTTGGAAAGCAGCGCCATCGGGCACAGCACGAAGCGGGCTTTCAGCGTGTGCGGGTACGAGGAGTTGGCCTCCCGCTATGGGGTAAAGCTCATCGACCTCAAGCACGACAGAACTCAAACGATTAAGGTGCAGGGGCTCGACCTCTGCGTCGCCGGCAGGGCTCTCGGTTTCGACTACCTCATCAATGTCCCGGTGCTCAAGGCCCACTGCCAGACTCAGCTCACCTGCGCCCTTAAAAACCTGAAGGGCTGTCTGCCCGATGACGAGAAGCGCCGCTTTCACCGTTTAGGATTACACCGGCCGATCGCGCTTTTGAACACGGTCGTACGCTCAAGCCTTGTAGTGGTGGACGCCCTTTGCGGCGACCTGACGTTCGAAGAAGGGGGCAACCCCGTTCCGATGAACCGGATTTTTGTCGCCTACGACCCGGTGTTGGCCGATGCCTATGCGGCCGAGCTTTTGGGTTACGAACCGCGGTCCATCGCCTACATCCGCCTGGCCGAGGAACTCGGCGTCGGCAGCGCCGACTTGACCCGGGCAGAGATCATCGAACTCCAGGCGGGCGAACGCACCCCGGCCTTGCCGCCGGTCTCGCCGCTGGCCCTTGAGCTCGGCCGCTGGGTGGAAGAACGCGCGGCCTGCTCTATCTGCTACGGCAACCTCCTCCACGCCCTCGCCCGGCTCAAGGAGAACGGTTCCCTCGCCGCCCTGCCGGAAAAGATCAAAATCGGCCAGGGTTTTAAAGGCGAAGTCGGTTCCGGCGTGGGGGTAGGTTCCTGCACGGTGGGCCTTACGCATAATCTCCCCGGATGCCCGCCCCGCACCCGCGAGATGGCTTTGTTCTTGGAATCCCTGACGCGCATCCGGAAGGGTAATTGAAAAGAAAAGTGCGGCGCGCCTGTACGCTTCAAAAACCTCCCTCAGCGACTTCGCCCTGCCCGGCCAGGCAGGCGAGAACGCGTTCGGGGTGGCCCATGGGAAAGAAGTGGATGCCGGCGCCTAAGGGAGCGAGTTCGGCAAAGAGCTCGCGCGCGAGGGCGGGGCCGGAGGCAGGCCCCCTCGCCAGGCGCTCAAGCACCCCTGCCGGAATGGCGATCCCGGGGACGTGTTCGGCAAGCTTCCGGGCCATGTTCGGGCCGGTAAGCGGGAGGAGCCCGAAAAGCACGGGAACGCGCCACGGTTCGACAGCCCGGGCAAACGCCTCGGCCAGGCCCAGGTCAAAGACCGGCTGGGTTTGGATAAAGTGCGCGCCGGCAGCCAGCTTCTCCTCCAGGCGCTTAAGCTCGCGTGCGCGGTCCTTCGCCCCGGGGTTGGCCACTACGCCGATGAGAAAGCCCGTGCCCGGAAGCTCCCGCCCCGCCAGGCTCCGCCCGGCATTGAGGGCGGAGGCGATGCGCACCAGGCCGGTCGAGTCCACATCATAGACGCCGGTCGCCTGGGGGTGGTCGCCCCGGGCCGGCTCATCGCCGGTTAAAGCCAGGATGTTGCGCACTCCCAAGGCCCAGGCGCCCAGGAGTTCTGCTTGGAGGCCCAGGAGGTTGCGGTCGCGGCAGGTGAGGTGGAAGATGGTCTCAAGCCCCAGCTCCCGCTGCACCAATGCCGCCACGGCAATAGGGCTCATCTTGAGGCGCGCCATGGGACAGTCGGCAATGTTCACGGCATCCACATGCCCGGCGAGCTCCCGGGCCTGCGCCAGGACGGGGGCCGGGTCGGCCCCGCGCGGCGGGTCGAGTTCCACCGTCACCACAAACTGGCCGTGGGCCAGTTTCTCCTTAAGCGTGGCCATCCTTAGCTTCCTCCTTCCGCTTGGCCTGAGCGATGAGCCGCCGGGCCAGGGCCACCGCTTCTACCCCATCGGCTGCATAACCGTCGGCGCCGATGCTTTTGGCATACTCCGCCGTTACCACCGCCCCGCCCACCATTACCGGAAGGTGCGGGGCGACCTTTTTTACCGTTCGTACCGTCTCTTCCAGGCTCGGCAGGGTCGTCGTCATGAGGGCGCTTAGCCCCACGGCATCCACGCCGTCTTTGACCGCGGCCACCACCTTTTCCGCCGGAACGTCCCGGCCGAGGTCCACCACCTGAAAGCCGTTGGCCCGTAGGAGCGCCGCCACGATGTTTTTCCCGATGTCGTGGATGTCGCCGGCAACGGTGGCCAGGGCCACGCGCCCCGCCCGGGCCACCGTAGAGGTGCCGATGGCTTCCGCAAGGAGCTTAAGCGCGGCCTCCATGGCCTCGGCGCTGAGGAGAAGCTGGGGGAGAAAGTACTCTCCCCGGGCATACATTTCACCTACTGCGCTTAAGGCCGGGAGGAGCTCGGCGTTTAAGAGCTCCAGGGGATCGCGCCCGGCGGTAAGCGCCTGCCGCACGCCTTTGACGAGCGTCTCTTTTTCGCCCAGGCGCAGGGCCCGCCCCAGGCTTATCTCTTGAGTACGGGCCGTTCCTTCCTCCCGGGCCGCCTTCTTGGAAGTTGGACCCGCCGGCTCCTTCCCGGCCAGAATCTCAATGTACCTTTTTGCCCCCGGGTCGCGCCCGGTCAGCACGGCGCCTGCGAGGAGAGTTTCCTTGATGCGGGCGCTGGCCGGGTTGGCGATCACGGCGTCGAGCCCGGCCGCCAGCGCCATGGCCAGAAAGGCGCTGTTTATGGCCTCCCGTTCGGGAAGTCCGTGAGAGACGTTGCTTACGCCCAAAAGCGTAGAAAGGCCGAGGTCTTTAACGAGGCGCACCGCCCGGAGCGTCTCTTCGGGAAGGGCCTCGGCCGCCCCGGCCGTCAGGGTGAGGCAATCCACCAGCACGTCCCCGCGCGAAAGGCCGGCCTTCTCTGCCGCCGCCACGATCTTCTTGGCTACGGCCACCCTCTCTTCTGCCCGCGGTGGTATCCCCTTTTCGTCTAGGGTAAGGGCCACCACAGCCGCCCCGTACTTTTTGGCCAGCGGCAGTATCGCCGCCAAGCTTTCCGGTCGCCCGTTCACGCTGTTGATGAGGGCCCGCCCCGGGTACTCCGGCAGAGCCGCCGCCAGCGCCCGGGGGTTGGCGCTGTCGAGGACGAGCGGGCTACTCAGTTGGGCGGCCAGCGCGCGCACGGCACCCTGAAGGAGTTCGGGCTCCGGCCCGCCGGGAAGGCCTACGTTCACGTCCAGCGCTTGCGCCCCTTCTTCTTCCTGGGCCCGCCCCAGGGCCACCACCTCGTCCCAGGCGCGGGCTTTTAGGGCCGCGGCCAGGGCCTTTTTGCCGGTGGGATTGATGCGCTCGCCGATGAGAAGCGGCGGGTGCCCGGTCCCTACGAAAACGGTGCGGCTCCGCGAGCTCAGGGCCAGGCCCGGGATAACCGAACGCCCGGGTACATTGCTCCCTTTCACGGCCCCGGCCAACGCCTGGATGTGGGCCGGCGTGGTGCCGCAGCAGCCGCCGAGGATTAAAGCTCCCAGCTCGAGAAAGCGCCGTCCCCAGGCGGCGAACTCCTCTGGACCTACGGGGAAGACGCTCCGGCCGCCCTCCAGCCGGGGCAGGCCTGCGTTCGGCTGCACCACGAGGGGAACGGCCGTCGCCCGGGCCATTTCGGCGAGAACCGGCCAGAGTTCCTTCGGCCCGCCCGAGCAGTTCGCCCCTACTGCCGCCGCCCCCAGGTGGCCGAGAACCACCGCGGCCGTAACGGGGTCGGTGCCGGTAAACGTACGGGCACCGTCGCCGAAGGTAAGGGTAACCACCGCCGGAAGCCCGGTCTCCCGCGCCGCCAGGAGCGCCGCCCGCGCCTCTGCCAGATCGCCCATGGTCTCGATCCACAGGACGTCCGCCCCGGCTGCGGCACAGGCCTCAGCCTGCTCGGCAAAGACGGCGTATGCTTCCTCAAAAGTAATGTCCCCCCAGGGCGCAAAGAGTCGCCCGGTGGGGCCGATGGACGCGGCCACCAGCGCCCGCCCGCCGGCCGCCTCCCGCGCCAAGCGCACGCCCGCCGCGTTAATCTCCCGCGCCTTGGCCGCCAGCCCGCAGGCGGCGAGCTTAACTCGATTGGCGCCGAAGGTATTGGTCTCGATGATCTGGGCTCCGGCGGCGAGATAGGCCGCATGCACGGCCTGCACGCGCTCGGGGTAGATGAGGTTCCAGCTTTCCGGGCACTCGCCCGGCTTGAGCCCTTGATCTTGAAGGAGCGTTCCCATAGCCCCGTCGGCGATCACGGCTTTCCCTTCAGCCAGCAGGTCAAATAAGTTCACCGCTCTCCCTCCCTCCGGTAACGGCAGTTTGTACGCGGGCAGGCCAGGCAGCCGCCCACCCCTGCCCCCGGCGGCTTTACCCAGGCAATCACCGCCGTAATCGACTTTCTCGGTATGAGAAGTAGCGCCTTACTGAGGCCGATGCCGAGCCCCTCCGCCCCCGCCGCCCTGATGAGCTGTGGCTGTACCGCCAAGTCCCAGTCGGCATAGCCGGGGCTTACCCGAGGAATAAGGCAGTACCCTTCGCTTTGCGCTTCGGCCGCTACCGCATCGTTCACCTCGTCGGCCAGGGCCTCCGCCGCCGCGGAGCCCGCGGCGTCCAAGATGGCACCGCGCACATATTCTCCCCGGGCAAAAGCCGCGGCAGCCGCTTCCTCCAGCGCCGGCCCGCAGGTAACGGCGAGGGCCGTAATTTTCTCCGCCCCGGCCAGGCGCCGCACCATGCGCGGCCCGGTGACGGTGAGCTCCGTCCCGGCAAGGGTGATCTTGGTCTCCCCAACCTGCGCCACCGGATACGTGCGCCAGGACAAGGCCGGCCGGAGGAGCTCTTCCGCCTCCGCTACCGCCTCTTCCACCCGCTCCTTCCACTTTGCATCCAACTCTTTGCCGCTCCTCAGGCCCAGGTAGCGCACAACCTCGCGTCGGTCAATCCGCATCTTTTTTCCTCCCGGCGTCAAAAGAGGCCCCTTCCCAAAAGGAAGAGGCCTCATCACGCTCCTCTTATCTTTCAGGAATACTCCTGCTGGACTTGGCACCGGATCGGGCGCTTCCGATTGGTTGCCGGGCTTCATAGGGCCAGTCCCTCCGCCACTCTTGATAAGAGTTCTATTCGCTTGTAGTTAGCCTTATTTTAGCGGGCCCCAGCCGCCGTGTCAAGGGATATTTTCTCCTGCCGATGGGCCATGCCGCCTTAGCTGTTTAAAGTTCCCCAAACGGCAGAAGAAAAGTAGAAGCGCAGCCGGCTTTGGAGTTGGGTCTGGTCTTCGTCCGTCGGGTTATGCTAAACTGAGATTAAGTGTCGATTAAGTTTAAGAAAGGGCGTAAGAAGAGTGGCAGTCGAAAAAGGTGTTAAACCTACAGTAAACCACCAAACCCCGGCCGAACAAGATAAGGAAAGGATGCTGCCTCCTACACCTTTGCGGCTTTTTTGGACGTTTCTCGCCATCGGCGCCTTTACCTTTGGCGGCGGCTATGCCATGATCCCCCTCATCAAAAAGTCCATCGTCGAGCGCCCCCGTTGGATGGAAGACGAAGAGTTCGTAGACGCCATCGCCATCGCCCAAAGCTCCCCCGGCCCCATCGCCGTGAACATAGCCACCCTCACAGGTTACAAGCTGAGCGGCCTGGGCGGCGCACTCTTTTCCGTGGTGGGAGCCACCCTCCCGTCTTTCATTATTATTTTGGTGGTCGCCTCCATCTTTCTCGGCGTCCAGCACAACTCCTATGTACGCGCCGCCATGGCGGGAATGCGCCCGGCGGTGATCGCCCTCATGGCCCAAGCCGTGCTCGACGTGGGAAAGACGGCCGTCAAGAGTCGTTTCAGCATCGTTCTCGGCCTTCTCGCCCTGGTGGCGCTCACCGTGTTTAACGTGCATCCGGTGCTCGTCATCGTCGCGGCGGCCGCCGCCGGCGTGGCCGCTTCCCGTCTTGGGCTGGCTCAAGTTCCAAACGGAGCCGAGCAAAAAGAGCAGAATAAGGAGACCAGGTAAGGCATGATGGTGCTCAACCTTTTTCTCACCTTCTTCAAGATCGGCCTTTTCAGCTTCGGCGGCGGTTACGCCATGATCCCGTTAATCCAGAGGGAAATCGTGACCCTGCACCGGTGGCTGACTATGTCCCAGTTTATTGACGTGATCGCCATCTCGCAGGTGACGCCCGGGCCGATCGCCATCAATGCCGCGACCTTTGTCGGCTACAAGGTCGCCGGGGTCTGGGGTTCGGCGGCCGCTACGGCCGGCGTGGTAATGCCTTCGGTACTCGTGAGCCTGGGACTCACCTGGGCCTTTCTCCGCTACCGTTCGCTGGCTGTGGTCAAGGCCATGTTTACCGGCATCCGCCCCGCGGTAGTGGCCCTGATTGTAGCGGCTACCTTGAGCATCCTTCCTTCATCTATTACCAACTTTGCCGGCTTGCTCATCGCGCTGCTGGCTTTTTTGGCCATCCGCTACTTCAAACTCGATCCAATCCTAGCGCTGGTCTTGGCCGCCGCCATCGGCATCTTGATCGGCTAACCGCCTGAGCTGGCGCACCTTTAGCCGGCGCAAACGATTAATGGCTGCGGCTACCTCGTACGGGCGCGGCATGGCCAGCTCGCCCGGGTGCTGTCCCCGCCAGGGCGAGATTACCTCCAGCCCGTCCCGGGCGCAGTCGCCAAACACGGCCGCAATCACCTCGCGCAGCGTCCGCCGCCCGTCTACGTAACGGCCGACCGCATAGCGCAGCATGGCCGCAATGGCGTTGGCTTGGGCCGGGTCTACCAGTTGTTCTACGTTGGCAAGGTCCAGTTCCTCATGGCCGAGGAGGACGGTATCCGTCCCCTTGGCCTTCACTTTTTCCCGGGCGCCAAGAGCAAAGCTTTCCGGCAGCGGAATACGCTCCGTCACGCGGGTAAGCGGGCGCCCGGGTTCCGGGCGGCGGCCGCTCGGGCGCGCGGCGGCAATGGCCCGGGCACGGCCGGTTACCTCGGCCGGGAGGTAGTTTTGCATGCGAATTACCCGGTCGGCTACATCCAGGTAGTCGCCTGCCCCGCCCACCACCAGAATGGTAGATACGCCGAAGCGCTGGTAAAGTTCGCGCACCCGGTCAATGAAGGGCGTAATGGGTTCGCCCGCCTTGGGAATAAGCTCCTGCATGCGCGCATCGCGGATCATGAAATTGGTGGCGCTGGTATCTTCGTCGAGGAGAAGTAGCCTCGTCCCCACCTCCAAGGCCTCTACGATGTTGGCCGCCTGCGAGGTGCTGCCGCTGGCGTTGGGAGTGGAGAAGTTCCGCGTGTCCTGGCCGAAAGGAAGGTCGCTGATGAAGGGGCTGATATCTACGCCGGCTACGCTGCGGCCATCTTCGGCGCGGATCTTTACCGCGTCGGCCACGGTGACCACGAGTTCCCGGCCGTCTCCGGGGATGTGGTTGTAGACGCCGCGCTCGATGGCCCGAAGGAGCGTTGACTTGCCGTGGTAACCGCCGCCCACGATCAGCGTCACCCCGCGGGGTATGCCCATGCCGCGCACCCGGCCCCGGTGCGGAAGGTCGATTTCTACCGCCAGCTCCGGTGGCGTGCGGAAGGGCACCACCCGGCCTTCCTTGAGCGGCCGGTCGCTGGCGCCGCTTTCGCGGGGGAGTACGGCCCCGTCGGCCACAAAAGCCACCAACCCGAGTTCATCCAGCGCCCTCCTCAGCACCGCTTGGTCCTCGGCAGTATCCACGTGTAGGGCCAGAGCCTTTGCGTCCAGGTTCCGATAACGCAGCGCCCGCTCCACGATGGCCGGAATCTCTTCGGTAAGAATGGCCAGCGCCTGGCGGGCGAGCACGCGCCGGCCGGCGGCCGGCAGCCCCACACTGAGGCGTGCTTCCACGTAGTCCGGAGTAACAACCACCGCCGTGCGCTCCAGGATTTCCTGGCCTGCCCGCTGCACGGCTATAAGCCCGCTTTTACCCGTTCCGCGGTGGCCACGGGCCACTTCTTGGCAGGCCCGCGCACAGGCGCGGGTAAGAAAATCCTCCAGCCCCAGCCGCCGCTCCGGAGTTTGCCAAAGGCTTGACGGGAAGGCAGCTTCCTTCTGGGACAGCCGCACCCTGAGGCGGGAGGGCGGAGCAAACGGGTCGCTTTGGGCATGATCTAAGTAGAGCGTGAAAGGGCCAAAATCGTAGGCTCCCTCTAGGGTCTGGTAGGCTTTGTAACCGTGCCCGTCAATGGCGACCAGGCGGCGCTTCAGGTCTTCCAGTGTAGGCAAACTACCTTCCTCCTACACACAAACTTTCCCACTTTCCCCTTTCGGCATGCCTCTGTTACTTTCCTGCCAAGGGAAGCCGGCACGGGGAAGATTTGTTAAAAAGATGGCAGGCTCCGCATATCCGCCCGTGCCTGCCCTGACCCAACTACTCGCCTTCCAGCCCGGCGTAGCGGCGGATGAGCTTCTCCGCCCGGATGTGGTTGAAGATGCCGCAGTGGCAAAAGCTGGAGAGCTTAAGCGCCGCTTCCCGAGGTGTAAAGCGACCTTGTTTCACCTCTATGATCAGCTTCTCCACCAGCCGCGGCGAAATCATGTGGTGGCCGCACATGGTGGTGATGGCCAGAATATCGTCGGAGGGAAGCTTATCTCTGCGCCCCCAAACACCGAGGGAGTAATTGATGGTATGAGGCGTTACCCCGGCTAGCGATCGGGATCCACCCAGGCATGGCCAGCTTTCAGGCTGATCGCTTCGAGCGGACAGTAGGGCAGGCAGAGGCCGCAGCCGACGCATTTTTCCGTATTGACGTACGTCATTGGTTCTCCCCCTCCCGCCCGCTTACACCAGGCGCAGCGCAAACTCCGGACAAACCGGATTGCAGTAACCGCAAAGGAGGCAGCGGTCCGGATCCACCTTCGCTTTGCCGCCGGCCAGGCTTAGAGCCCGGTTGGGGCAGGTGCGCACGCAGGTACCGCAGCCGCGACAAAAGTCGAGAACAATAAGGCGCTTGCGCTTCTTGGTGGCGGCTGCAGCCCGTGCCGGTGAAACTTCACCCCGCTCGAAAAGTTCGACGTTGTAGTAAAGTTCGCTGCGGTCCACCATTCCCACGGCCACCGCGCTCACGCCGGTAAGACCCCGTACATACTTCACCGCTTCCGGGATCTCCTCGACCAAGTGCCCGCCGGCCAGGGCCTTCATGGCGTAAACTCCCTTGCCCCGAGCTGCCGCAACCTCAATGGCCGCCTCCATTTCCGCCCGGGTTCCACCGAGGATGCCGAGCCCGAGCTTATTGATGAGCGGGAAGATCACGTCAATATCGTCCCGGCGGGCGGCGGCAGCGGTCACCTCCACCGAGTGCGTCGATATTCCCACGGCCCGGATTTTTCCCTTTGCCTTGTATTCCTTAAGACACTCCAGCGCTCCGGCCCGCTCACTGAAGACGGCCGGCGTAACCCGTGCAGCATGTAAATGGTAAATATCGATGTAGTCGGTCTGGAGTTCGGCCAGGGACTTTTCCACGCTGGCGCGCATCTCCTCGTAGGTCTTGGCAGCCGACTTGGTCGCCAAGACAACGCTCTGCCTTTCCCTTCCCCTTAGAGCCTTGCCCAAGTAGACCTGAGTCTGGTAGCTTTCCGCAGTATCAAAAAAGTTGATCCCGAGATCCAGAGCTTCCCGAATGAGGTCCACCGCCGCCTCTTCGCCTATGTTTTTCTGCAGCGGCCCTAAAGGCAGAACGCCGAAGCAGAGTTCTGTCACCTCAAGCCCCGTCCGGCCCAGCTTTCGGAGTTCCATCCCTCACCCGTCCTTTCCTGAAAGTTGGCATTTCCGGCCTCTTCGCCCTATTCTCGCCGTACCGCGTGATTTCCTGCTGCTTTCCGTTCTTCCTCCCCCGCGCCGAACTTTGCCGGAAGCCTAACCAAACATGTGGCGTTGACAGGCGATGAGCCGGCGCCGTATAATGGGCTTAGTTAGACATGTTTCTAAACATCTAAGTTCGGCGCCGGAAACCGGGCAAGGAAGGGGGCGTGGTGCTTACGCCGTTTAATTTGATGTTCAAGGCCCTGGCCGACGGTACACGCAGGCGCATACTGGAACTCCTGCGGGAGAGGGATCTTACGGCGGGGGAAATCGCCGCCCACTTCTCCATCTCCAAACCCAGTATCTCGCACCACCTGAACATCTTGAAACAGGCCGGCCTGGTGAGCGACGAACGCCAGGGCCAAAACATCGTCTATTCGCTGAACACCACCGTTTTCCAGGAAGCTCTGGCCTGGCTGCTGGAACTTACCGCAGCCAAAGTGAAGGACAATTCCACGGCCCCGGAAAATCCGCAGGAGGAGGGTAAACGTGAACTCTGAGAACACCTACCGTTTGAGCTGGAGGGAAATCAAGAAAGACTGGCCCCTTTGGTTGATCATCGCAGGGACATTCCTTCTGGGGTTGTACCTCGCTCCCCGTCTCCCGGAGCAAGTGCCCAGCCACTGGAACCTGCGGGGCGAGGTGGACGGGTATGCCAGCCGCACCTTCGCCGTATTTTTCCAACCCATGCTTACGGCCGGCCTCTACCTGTTGTTCCTGGTACTGCCCCTTATTGATCCGCGCCGGGCGAACTACGCGCGCTTCGCCGGTACGTACCGGTTCCTGAAGGCTCTCTTGGTGCTCTTCATGTGTCTCCTGCAGCTGGCCATTCTGGGGACGGCACTGGGGTATATATCCGGCCCCACGTGGTTCTTCCGCTTGGGACTGCCGCTCCTCTTTATTCTCCTGGGCAACGTAATGGGGCAAATCCGTTACAATTACTTTGTGGGCATCAAGACCCCCTGGACGCTGGCCAGCGAGGAGGTCTGGCAGAAGACCCACCGCGCGGCGGCGCGCATCTGGGTGGTAGCCGGGCTGGCCGGGGCGGCAGCGGCATTTCTCCCGGCCGCCGTAGGCACTCCCCTGCTCCTTATCGCCCTCACCGCCGCCGGGATTATTCCCGTTGTCCATTCCTACCTTCTCTGGCGCCGGCTAAACTAACGGTTCGGACGGTCTAAGGCCGCAGTCCGCTTTTAGACCACAACTCCCATTGGAGAAAGAAGGGAAGCCGTGGAAGAAGAACGGAAATTCCTTGAGGCGCGCCTGGAAGATATGGCCGCCTGGGTACGCCGTACGGGCCGGGCCCGCAGCACGCCTTTTCTCGACCCGGCCGAGGTAGCTCATGCCACCCGCTATCTGGAGCGCAAAGCCCCGGACCTGCGCTTCGCCTTAAGCGGCGGCTATGCCGACGCCGAGCGCCGGGTGCTCCTCCTCTGCCCGGAATACCTCGATCCGGAGGCGGAGCTCTCCGCTGCTCCGCCCTTTGCGGCCCTTCTCCTAACTTGGCCGGCGCGCTTTTACGCTCTCCGCCACCGCGACCTCCTGGGGGCCATCTTGGGGTTGGGGATCAAGCGGGAGCAGGTGGGCGACATCCTGGTAGAAGAGGAGCGCGCCCAGGTGCTGGTGCTTAAAGAAATCGCTCCTTATATAGCCGGCAATCTGAAAAGCGCCGGCCGCGCGCCGGTAAACGTCGCCCCTCTGCCGCTGGCGGAACTTACCCCGCCACCGCGCCGGGTTAAGGAAATCCGCACCACGCTAGCCTCACCGCGGCTCGATAGCATTGTGGCGGCCGCCTTCGGGCTGTCGCGCACCAAAGCCGTCCCAATTATTACCGGGGAACGCGTCGAGGTAAACTTCGAGCCGGTGACCGATCCGGCATTTCCGGTTCCTCCGGGGGCCATCCTCTCCGTGCGCGGCCTGGGCCGGGCCCGCCTGGTTGAGCTCGGCGGCACGACCAAAAAAGGGCGGGTAGTCGCCATCCTCGAGCGCTATCTTTAAAAGGCAGCGAGGCTCTGCCCGCCGCAATCTCAGGAAAAAGGCAGGCTGAAAATCGCTTTTTCCCCGGCCTTGAACCTTATTTCTCCGGCAAGTAGAACTCCACTTTGCGGCACCCCGGGCAAGCCCAGACTTCAAAGTCGACCAGCTCTTCCCCCAGCTCGGCCCATTCGCCGAAGAGCAGTTTCCAGCCGCCGGTCGTTCCGCCCACCCGGAATTGCCTCCGCCCGAGGAGCTCCAGCGGCTGACCACAGGAAAGGCAAGTCTTGTCCACTTCTTTCGCCTCCTTCGCGGGCCGGCGTTTTAGTTATTCGCCCTTGTCCACAAAAGCCCACCGTCAATATGACGCTTTAGAAAGAAAAAAGTTCCCTCACCGGGAGAAAAAGAGTTTCGGTCAACTTCAGGCTAAACCCCTGGCAGCACCGCTCAGCTGAACGCAGAAGCTGGAAAGGCTGGCCGAGTTTCCGGTCAAGCAAGGATGCAGGCGAAAGAAAAAACGCCTCCGGCCGAAGCAATCCGGAGGCAATGGAACCGGGTTTAGTATGCGGTTGGGCTTAATGCTCGCCTGGAGCTTTTTACACCATCCTACGCCGAATGCCTGCTTTGCCCTACCAGGCCCAGGGAGCGCGCAGGGGCCAGGGCAATGCCGTACAGGAAGGGGGTCAGGAAGGTGTTGATGGCCGCCGTCGGAAGTACGACGGTCACGAAGAGGGCCATGAACGGGGCCGGCAAACCGATAATGACGGCCAGAGAGCTGATAAAGGCCAGGCCGCTGACGATGGTACCGACGAAGCCCACGACTGCCGCCAGCAGGTAATCGTTGAGGTGCCCGGACAGAGCCTTAATGATGCCCATGGCCACCGC
>Ga0247720_100490_pt1 | contig 14028 bp, 16 predicted proteins | sample MSEWel2015_12_15_FD_189078 | JGI IMG/M metagenome (GOLD analysis project Ga0247720, IMG submission 189078) | Subsurface sediment microbial communities from gas well in West Virginia, United States - MSEEL Well Study Marcellus 3H_2015_12_15 | ecosystem: Environmental > Terrestrial > Deep...
GTACAAAGCCGGGCGGGGCGCGGGGGAGGTAACCGGAAAAACATTCAGGAGGGATGGTTTTGCTATGCGTAAACTTTCTGTTTTATTTACCGCGCTCACCCTGCTCCTGGTTTTTGCGAGCGCGGCGTTTGCGGCGGAACCAGCAAGTATGACCCTGACCGCCGACCCCGGTACGGTGCAGCCGGGCGGGACTTCCGCACTGGTGGCGGTAGTGGAGGATGTTTACGGCCAGCCAGTGCCGGGCGTCCAGGTGGACTTCGCGGCTTCGGCGGGGCAGGTTGATCCGGCTTCGGTCGTGACCGGTGCTGATGGCAAGGCCGTGACCACCTTCACGGCCCCGCAGGAACCCGGGGAAGTGACAGTGACGGCGCAGGTTTACGGCACGGCGCTGTCGGCCAGCACCACGGTGACGGTGCAGGCGCAGCAGGTCCCGCAGCCTGCGGACGCGCCGAAGATAGTCTCCACCGACCCGGCGGACGGGGCGGTGTTTGACCCGGTGGGTAAGTACAGCCTGGCGGTGACATTCGACCGCCCGGTGACTGTGGCTGACCCGGCTGGCTTCTCCCTGGTCGAGGCGGCTGCCGGGGCTTCCGTGGAAGTCACACCCTGGGCGGACGGGCAGCAGATGACGCTGAATGTCGGCCAGCTCAAGTTGGAGACGGATTACACGCTGACAGTGAAGGCCAACGCCGTGGCCGACGCGGCGAACCCGGCTGTCACCGGTCCGGCGCAGGACTTGACGGTGAAATTCCGCACCGTGCCGGAGCTGAAGGTGGTGGAAATCACGCCCACTCCCGGCTCCACGGTCGATGCCCACCAGCCGGTGAGGGTCAGGTTTGACCGGCCGGTGAAGCTGGACGGCACCCCGCTGGGGTATTACCCGCCTTACGGCCGCGACTTCGGACTTACGGGCGGGTGGACGATTGACCCCAACGACCCCTGCACAGTGGTGCTCAAGATGAGCCGCAGCAACGGCGGCGAACCTTTCTACCCCACCACCCAGAACCCGGACTGCATGTGGCCCGCCGGGAGCGTAGAGGGGGTTAAACTCGGGGTATTCGACGTGACAGGAAGCGACGGCGCGCGGCTGGCTTCAGACGTGAACATCTCCTTTACTGTTGTGCCCCAGGAACCCCGCCTGGTGGAAGGGACGCCTGCGGGGGCCGCTTACGCGGACCTGACCGGATATTTCGGTGACTTTTCTATCGTAGGGGCGGGGTTAAACCACCAGAGACTTGCTGGTTACTTTGACGTACCTGTGGAAGTGGTAGATCCGGCGAAAATCCGGATAGAGGTAACTACGCCACTGGGCGTGCACGTGTACCGTGCCGGTGAAAGGTGGACTGCCAGGGTAGACGCCAACATGGTCAAACCCGACAGTAATTACACCAACCTGTCCGTCCTGGGACCGGCAATGACCGGCGAGGTGCGGGTGGTGTTCGAGCCGGGCGCTCTGCGGCACGCCGGGAGCCAGGACGCGGTGAACGCCAGCGAATTGGCGTTCTCTTTCACGGTCAACTCGGAGACCGAGCGCGGTGGAGTGGTACCCGGTAATCCGCCCGTGGACGCACCGAAAGAAGCCCTGAAAAACCCTGTGAAAGAATGGACGGTAGACCTGCCGAATCCCGTCAACTCCATAGTGAAGGGTGCCGATGCGGTGTACCTGGGCGGCGGGCAGTTGGCGGCGGTGTCCTTCGACGGGAGGCTGCTCTGGAGCGTCCCGGCTAAGGGAGGCGGCTATTTCACCGCCCCCGCGATCGACCCCGTGGACGGGGCGCTCTACGCGGTGGAAGTGGACAAAGCCGACAGCAAGACGTACCTGGAGGCGTGGAACCCTGACGGGACACTGCGTTGGAAGGTCTTGCTCCCGGCAAACACTCAGACGCTGGCCTACAGCCCGCTACGTGCTCCCGTGGTGGTAAACGGCGACATAGTGGTGGCCGTGCAGAGCTGGGACCTGGGCTTCGGTACTACCGGTGGCGGCGCACTGGTGCAGCGTTACGGGCGTGACGGCACGCTCAAGGCGGCCCTGGACGTGTCCTCCCTGGTGGGCTACGATAACATTGATCCCGTCTATGCGGCCTCCAACTCTTCCGGCTTAGTCGCTGTCGCGGGCGTGAACGGGGCGGCGGTGCTCCGGCTGCCGGAGACGGGCGAGTACGTCGGGAGCGACCTGGACCCGCTGGTGGTCTCACGGGTAGACTTCCAGGCGGAGATAAACCAGTACCGGCACTACGTCCACGCTGTGGGTGCCGCCGGAGACGGCAGCTTTTATGTAGCCGTAAACGAAAATGATTCTCCCGACAGCCTAAAGCCCGTGCGGTTGTATAAATTCAACCCGGACGGCACGCGGGGCTGGACTGCTGTACTCCAGCCGTCTGATCAGGGCTGGACGGAGTACCTGGTGCTGGCCGACAAAGTTTACTTCGGCCCCTACGCCGTCGACCCCGCTACCGGGACTGCCGACCTGGTGCGGGACGGTGCCGGGAACGTGGTGGCTGTCCGGGCTGCTACGGACGACGGCTGGCTCCTGGTGGCGCGCCCATGGGAGCCGCTGATCTTCCTCAACCGGCAGGACGGCAGCGAAGTGGCAGTGAAAGATCCTGTGTTTCCTATAGACGCACAAAACACCCTCCCGGTGGCTTTCGGTTCGCTGTACGTGGCCGCCTATAGCTCGGTGGTCAAGTACGCTGACGCCGAACAGCCGCAGCCTCCTGTTCAACCTCTGCCTTTGCGCCTGGAGGTGCGGCCCGCCGAGGCCACGGTCAAGGTGGGCGAAAGTCAGCAGTACCGGGCCTACGTCATCTACAGCGACGGTAGCGAGCGCGATGTGACCGGGGAAGCCGTCTGGAGCGTGAGCGATCCGTCCATCGCCTCCATTGCCCAGGGCCAGCAGGGCGGCCTGGCGACCGGCCTGAAGCCCGGGCGGGTGGACGTGGTGGCCGCGTGGGAAGTTAAATAATATCAAAAAGTGGGGTGGGTCCCGGCACTCCGACCGTGCCGGGACCTTTCCTTTTTTGAGAACTTTTTCCGGGGAGGTGGGATGACGTAGTGAAGCGTGAGGTGAGATGTTGGCGATAAAAGTAGGATCTGAAAAACGTTTAGAAGGAGGGGTTTGGTTTGCGCAAAAAAGTGGTTACCTTGCTGACTCTTATTGTCTTTGTTCTTTGCTTCGTCGGTGTTGGTGCGGCGTCGGCAGGCACTGTGCTCACGGGGAGCGCCGTGCTGAACGTGGTCGACCAGCCGCAACCCCCGCAGCCCGTGTCCCTGCGCGTGGAGCCGCCCGAGGCCACGGTCAAAGTGGGTGAATCGGTACAGTTCCGGGCTATAGCGGTTTACTCGGATAGTTCCGAGCGGGACGTGACCGCTGAATCTACCTGGTCTGTTTCCGACCCGTTCGTGGCGTCTATCGCCAGCGGTAAGGCCACGGGCCTCAAGGCCGGGCAGACCGACGTGACAGCCGCCTGGCAAAACCTGACCGGGAAGGCCAGGCTGACGGTCGTCGCTTCCGGTGGCGGCGCAGGCGGTGGTGGTAGTGGCGGTTCTGGTGGAAGCTCCGGCTCTTCCGGCGGTTCCAGCGGCGGCAGCACCGGCCAGACCGAAACCCCGCCCGTGGAAAACCTGCCGGAATCGGTGTTCGTCGCCAGGTGGCCGGGTCATATACCTTTAGTGGCGCAGGCCGCGAAGGTAGGCTACGCACCGGACGGCACGAAGCTGGAGAAGCCTGAGCCGGAGTTTACCGTGGACATCACCCGCACCGACCGCCTGGCCGAAGCCGAAGCGAAGGATTTGACGCCCAGGGTGTACTACTGGAACGATAAGTACCAGAAGTGGGTCGCCCTGGCTTCCTACCCGCAGGTGGACGGCAAGGCGGTCAAGGCACTCAACGACGGCGGCTACTCCGGTTGGGTGGCAGTTTTCGCGGTGAAACAACCGCATTTTACGGACGTATCCGGCCACTGGGCCGAGCCGGTCATCAACAGGATGAACGGCTTGGCGCTGGTGGAGGGGTACCCGAACCCGGAGGACCCGGCCAGCTTAGAACGCCCTGCTGGCCCGGATCGGGAGATAACCCGCGCGGAGTTTACCGCCGTTTTGACAAGGGCGCTCGGCGTTTTACCACAAGGAGAACAAAAGTTGTACGAAGTGCTGAAGCAGCCCACGCCCGAAGAGAAGGCCCGCATATTGGGCAACATGAAGGGCGTGCCCGGGTGGTGCCGGGACGCCGTGGCGACTGCCCTGGCCAGCGGGTTGGCGAAGGGCCGCACGCCGGGCGACTTCGCGGGTGACGAGCCTATCACCCGGATTGAGGCTGCCGTGATGGTCTCGAACGCCCTGGCGAAGATACCTGGCTACAAGCCCGCCGATTTGTCGCAGTTTAAAGACGCCGCCGACGTCCCCGACTGGGCTAAGGCGGCGATTGGCGACGGTGTACTCTCCGGCTACCCGGACGGGACACTGAAGCCGAACGTGCACATTACCAGGGCGGAAGCGCTGACCACGCTCCTGCGCCTGTTGAGGGCGCTGGGGTGGTAATGTGATACAGGCCCCGGTTCAATGCCGGGGCTTTTTCTTTTATCAGGTTTTATCAGGGAGGTGAGATAAAATGCGAAAGGCCGCGGCAGTTTTAACCCTGTTCCTTTTCCTGGCCGCCGTCCCCCCGGCGGTTTCGGCGCAGGAAACCGTGACGAAGGCTGTGTTCCGGCCCGGCGCGGCGCGAGTGGAAATTTACCTGGATAACGGCTCCGGGCCGCGCTTCCTGGAGATTTCCGCTCCGCCGGAGTTGCGGGACGGTCGCCTGTACGTGCCCCTGGACGCCGTGTGCCAGGTGGTGGACTCCCCCGTGGACTTCGACGGCAACGGTGCGGTGATCACGCTCCCCACTGGGGAACTGTACCGCGTGCCCGCTGTGAAACAGGTGGTAGAAAAACTGCGGCAGGGGGACACCCGGGCGTGGGCAGAATGCATGCTGCCCCTGCGCAGGGTCTTTGAGGCGGCGGGGTACCGGGTAATGTGGGATTCCGGGACGGCGGTGGTGGAGCGGTGAGGTTTTTAAAAATTTCACTCCCCCGGTCAGCAAGCTGACTGGGGGAGAGTAGATTTTTTAAATTTTCTTTCTGGAGGTGAGGTAAGCATATGCAACCGGCGAAGCGCGAAGCGGTGAACACGAAGGAAGCAGTCAAAGAAATCAGTAAGCGTATGGGCTGCTACCACAAAGACGCACGGGAACTTTTATTGGAACATTTTCCTACCCTCCTGGCAGAGGCGGTGTCCGCGGGCAAGAAAGTCCACCTGGCGGGCCTGGGAACTTTCTACCCGCGCAGGGGCAGGAAGGGCCTGCGGGTGGCGTTCAGGCCCGCAAGGGGCCTTATACGGGCCGTGCGGGAGAAAGCTGATAAATAAAAAAATAATGGAACAGGAGGATTTTCCATGGACGCAAATTTCGGCGCATACAGGGAAGTCGCGGAAAAGACCATTACGGAACTTTCCAGCCCGATAAAACATGCTTATCCGGAACTGTCCGTGCCGGTAGACGCTTTAATAAATGCCGCACGTCTGGCGGAATTGTCTGGCTTACTGGTATTTTTCCAAACAAGAACTAATGTTCCCCAGGGCATAGCTGAATCCATAGATGAGTTTGCGCGTGAAGTAGAGCCGCTGATGCGGGATATATCGTCCAGGTTGAATCTTTTTCTGGGGGGTATGAGTGATGATAGGAATTGATGTTGGGTACGGTTTTGTAAAGGCTGTCTCTCTTACCGGTCAGAAGGTATGCTTCCCTTCGCTGGCCGCCCCTGCGGGCCACGACCAGGCTCTGGACCTGGGCTTCGGCGGTTCCGCCCCCGGCCACCGGGTGACGGTGCGCAGGGTCAACGGGCAGGCGCAGGAGTACTTGGTGGGCGAGGCGGCTCAGGGAAGCTTTCTGGCCAGCGGTTTCTTAGGTACCGAGAAGCCTGCCGAGTTGCACGACCTGCTCCTTTTGGCCGCCTCCTACCTGGTTGGGGCCGGTTCCACGGCTTTCCCCCCGGCGCAGGTAGACTTAGCCGTAGGTTTACCGCTGGCGTTTTTCAAAAGCCAGAAGGACGCTCTCAAGGCCCGGTTGGAGGCCCTGGCAGCGTGGGTGAGTGTGGACGGCGGGAGGGAACGGTACATTTCCTTCCGGCGGGTGCTAGTGGTGCCCCAGGGGGCCGGGGTGGTGTTCGCGCAGGGTTTGCCGAAGGGCCGGGGCTTCGCCGGAGTGATAGATACAGGCCAGTACACCACCGACTTTCTTTTGGTGGATTTAAAAAATGGCAGGCCGGTGGTGGAGGCCACGGGTTCCGTGGAAGCGGGCTGCCACCTGATCAGCCAGCGCGTGTCCCAGGCTTATCTGGCAAAAACGGGCAGGCCCCTGCCGCCCCGGGTGGAGCGCCGGGTGCTGGACGACCTGGCCGAGAGCGGAAGGGTGATCTTCCGGGGCGGGGAGCTTGACCTGTCTAGGGAATATCGGGAGACCGTGGAGGACGTTGCGGAGGCGGTGGCCCGGCAGGTTTTGTCCGCCTGGCGGGATTTAGTGGACTCCGTGGCAGTGACCTACCTGGCGGGCGGCGGGGCGCTGCTGCTGGGTGAGCGTCTGGCGCGGGCCTTCCCGAACCCGGTCCTGGTGGAGGACCCGGTTTTCAGTAACGCCCTGGGATATTTGCGGATGATTTCCGGTATGCCGGAAGGCCGGTAATGACAGGGTTTTGCGGTGAATCTTAAGTGTTTTATCCGGTAAACGGGGCGGGGGTGTCGTGGGGCTATCTGCAGGCCCCGCCGCCCTTTACCGGAAAGGAGGACTGAAGATGGGACGTAAAGGCCGGAAACGACTGGAGTTGTGGTTGCCGGACAGTCATTTCATCTGGGGGCTGCCGAAAGGGAGCCGGGCCACTTTTGCAGTGTCCTGCCTGGACCTGGTACCCGTGCTGTCCCGTCTGGAAAAGCGTTTGGCCGCCATAGAGGACCGCCTGGCACGGCTGGAGGAAGCGGTGCGTGCCGGGCCGGGACGGGGGAACGTCAGGCCGCAGGAAGAAACCGTCTTGCCTGATCCGGACAGCTTTCTGGCGGCGTTCGAGTAGGCTTGCGCCGGGCAGGGGCGCGGTGGTACCATTGTCCTCAAACCGGGGGAGGTGGTGGTGATGGCTTGAAGCCCGAGAGGCGCGAAATCGCTCTGGCTTCCGCGCTGGGACTGCTGGCCGGGCCGACGTATTTGGCCGCCGGGCCGGACAAATTCCTGATCTGGTATGCCGTGGTCCTGGGCGGCGGCATATTCTCTACAGCACACTGGCTGAAGGACTTGAGGCCGTCCCGGTCGGCCTGGTTCGTTTGGCTGGCCTGGCCGGTGGTGATGATGGCGGGGGCGGCGGTGAGCATAACTGCCTGTCTGTTTATATCCAGAAAATTTTCGAGGGGGTGTAAAAAGGATGTTCGACACCAGTTTTCTGTATGACCTGCAAAATTTGGCGTTCCAATTCCGGAAGTTTGCTATTGGCCTGCCTGTGTTAGTTGTAGCGGTTTCCCTGGCCCGGCTTCTATTGTGGGCCTTGCTTACTCCGACTTGCGGACGGCTGGCCGGGTTGGTGGCAAACCTGTGCATGTGGGTGTTTGCCGCCATGCTGTTCGCCAGGCCGGACCTGGTGATGGCGGCGGTAAATTACTCTTACGCCGTGGCGTCGCAGTTTATCGGCGGCGCGAGCGGCCTGCCGGGTGTCTTTGATGCGGGCGGGCTGGAGAACATGGTGAATGACGCTGTAAATCAGATTCGCGGCGCTTTTCCGTTTTGAAGCCGGCCGTACAGCCGGTTTTTACTTTTCAGGAAGGAGGTGAAAACAGCCGTGACCAAGACCGATTTAATCCGTGCCGTAGCCGAAAAGGCCGACATGACCCAGAAGGACGCGGCCCGCGCGGTGGATGCTTTTATGGAAGCGGTACAGGAAGCCGTGGCCAGGGGTGAGGAAGTCCGTATCCCAGGCTTTGGGGCCTTCGTGGTGAAGGAGCGGGCCGAGCGCCAGGGGCGGGACATCCGCACCGGGGAAACTATCACTATCCCACCCCGGAAGGTGGTAGCTTTCCGCGCCGGGAAGGAGTTGAGACAGGCTACCGCAAAGTAGTGGTGGAGAGATTGGGCCGGGGTTTTATCTCCCCGGCCCCGGCTTTTCCTGAAACGGACAGAAGGGAGGCGGACCGAAGAATGCGTTGCGTTTATTGCGAAAAAGAACTGACTCAACCAAATGAGGCTGTGGAACTTGACTACATTATCTGCGAAGACGGCAGTGTAGAACGCTGGTATGCCTGCCGTGCCTGCAACAAGTGAACTGACGTAATCAGCATACCAGTAGTCTTTTTCAGGTTGCCGGTTTTTCTTTACTGGACCCCCTCGCCCCCTCCCTGGCGGTGCGGGGGCTCTTCGCTTTCCGCGCCCCACCCGTTAGGGCGTATGCCCGGCGTGCTCCGGGGCGCCATGTGCCGTCGCGTCCCGGGCGTGTGACGGCCTCTGGGTCGGCCGGGTGACCGGGTTCCACCGGCTCCAGGGCTTGCCGGGGTGCCCGGGGCCTGGTCCACGGCCCCCGGTTAGCCCGGGCCTCCAGGTTCTCCGGCGGTCCTGGTTTCCCGGCAGCCCGGCACCCGGGTATCCCGGCCGGGGCGGCCCGGCTCCCTGGCGGCCATGCTCCCTGTCGTCCTGGCTCACTGATTCCTGGTCGCCCTGGCCCCGTGCGGCCCTGGCTGACGCCGGTGGCCTGATGGGGCCTGTTTTTGTGTACGGCGCACGGCACATGCCCTAATGGGTGGGGTGGCGGGTGTTTGGTGCCGGGCCGGGGTGCCCTGGGAGCAGGGTGCGGCCCGGGGGTGGGTCCGAGAAAAGACAAAAGACCTTCTATGTCAAAATGTTCGTGGTCTTTAAAAAGGAGGTGCTTAGACCGTGAAAATGCCGAAAGAGCGGATATCCCTGCGCCTGCACCTGGGGCTGGCCAGGTGGCTCCGGCGGGAGGCCGCGGCCAGGCACACCACGGTGAGCGCGGTTATAGAGGATTGCGTGAGGCGCGAGAAGGACATGGAGAGAGCGGAGATTTTTGCCAGGGCCGCGCTGAAGGGTGTATGCCTGGTCCTGGCGCGGGGGGATAAAGAGAGGGCGAAGGAGCTGGAGCGCGAACTGGCGGCTGAGGCGCTGGCCGAAGTCAAGGGGGCGCGGGGCGGTGGTTAAGGCCGTAGTGCTGCGCGACCCGAATAAGGTTATGCGTGTGCTGGCGTCTTTACGGCGCCTGGCCGACCGGTACCGGGAGGACCTGCTGCCAACGGAGTTCTGGACTGAAGGCACGTACCATCCCTCACCCAGGTTCGCGAACGCCTACCTGCTGGTGCTGCTCCCCGGCAGGAAGCTGAAGCGGGTGGAGCAGGTGGCCCTGGCCCGCAGGGCGGCCCGGCTGCTGGAGGAAAGGCACGGGCTGGTCCTGGACTGGGCGGCGGGCTTCAGGAAAAGCGGTGCGGTGTGGCTGGTGGTTAAGGCCCGGGCTATGCGGGCGGGCGACTGCAGGCATGCCCGGTTCCGGCCGGACAGGGGAGATCTGGCGGTGCTGAGGAAGCTGGTGTCAGCAGTGGGTAGAACGCCCAAGAGAAAAGAAGAAAGGGTGAGAAAAAGATGATCTGGGAACAGGAAATAGCGGAAAAAGACGCCTGGTTGAAGAGGGTTTTGGTAGAAGCGGAAGCGGAACACGGCAAAGAAGTGGCCCTCCTGATCCGCGAAGCTTTCTGGGAAGGGCGGGCGCGTGGTCTCTGTGAGGTTGCGCTGGTCCTGGCGCGGGACGAGGGGGGTGAGCGCGGATGAACGCTGGTGACGAGAAGAAGGTGGAACGCGCCCGGTGGTACGTCTCCGGGGCGGTGGTGCTGGGTTTGGCCGTGCTGGTTCTGCTGATCCGGTACCCGCTAATCGCCGTCCTGGGCGCGGCGGTGCTGATCTCCTGGTCGTCGGCGCGCCGCAGCGGGCGGCCGGTGCCCTTCGCGGCGGCGCTGCCGGTCCTGTGTGCCGCTTTGACGGGCTTCGTTTTTTCCGCCCTGGCTTCCGGTGCGGCCAAAGTTTTTGCCGCTGGCCCGTCTGCGGCGGGTCCGGCGGTCTGGCAGTCCTGGCTGACACTGCAGCCCCTGTCCGCGTGGGCGAACGCCGCCGGGCGGGTGGGGATGCTGGCGGGTGCAGCGGTAGGTACGTACCTGGCCGTTTTCGGCCTGCGCGGCGGCGCTGCTCTGCACGGCCCGGGCGTGGTGCGCGGCCGGCCCGGGGAAGGGTGGGCGAAGGACGCGGACGTGGCGGACAAGTGCGAATTTGGACCGCCGCGGGATGGATGGGGGCTAATTCCCCTTGGCAAGCTGCAGGGACGGATAGTGCGGGTGGCGCCAGAGAAAGGCAGGGTGAAGATGGGTCCGCACGTGCTGGTGGTGGGCGCCACGGGCACAGGCAAAAGCTATACCAGCATACGGAATTTCATGATTGCGGCGGCGGCCGACGGTCATTCAATTGTTGTGGCTGACCCAAAAGGGGAATTGCTGGAAGATATGGCCAGGTGGCTGCGCGACCGGAAAGGGTATCGGGTGCTGGTGTTCAACGTGGCGGACCCGCGGTACGGCCACCGGTGGAACCCGCTCCAGGAATGCCGGGATTTCGAGGAAATGCAGGACCTGGCCGAGTGGATGATCTCGGCTGCAGGGGACGACCACGCGTTCTTCAGTGGCGGCGAAAAAAACATCCTGGCCGCCGCGGTGGCCTACGCCCGCTGGGCTTTGCCTGAGCGGCAGCGGCACCTGCGGGCTGCACTCTCCCTGCTGTCTTGGCCGCAGGAGGTGCTGGATGCGGCGTACACCGAAGCATACCAGGCCGGGAAAGTGCCCCAGGGGGCCTATGAAACCTGGAGGGCGGCGCAGGGGCACTACAGCAACTATATAGAAGGGGTGCGGAACAAGCTCCGGGTGGTTACGAAGGGCAGCCTGGCTGCGCTCACCTCGGAGTCCGACTTCGCGCTGGAATCCCTGGGGCAGGAGAGGACGGCGCTGTTCCTGATCATGCCCGACAAGGGCGACCTGCAGGGTTTATACGTGCCGTTTTTTAAATTCATGTTCGAGAGGCTGACCGAGCTGGCCGACGGGTCGCCGGGGAAGCGGCTGCCTGTCCCGGTCCGGTTTATACTGGACGAGTTTTACGCCATCGGGCGGATACCGGACATCGAGAAGGTGGCCGTCATCGGGAGAAGCCGGGGGATGTGGCTGCACATAGCGATACAGAACATCGGCCAGCTCAAGGGCCTGTACGCCCGCGGCAAGGTTTGGGAGGCCCTTGCGGGCAACTGTCCGGTGAAGCTGTGCCTGAGCACCGACGACCTGGCGACGGCGCAGTATTTCGTTTCCCTCATGGGTAAGGGCGAACAGTGGTATGCCCCCGAGCGACGGGTCGTCGAGAGCGCGGCGGGGCCGTTCCCGCTGCCCGTCAGGCCGGACAGGCCGGAGAAGAAGGTGGAGACGCTGCGGCAGGTGACGCTGATGGACCCACACCACCTGCTCCAGCTGCCGGAAGAGGACTGCGTGGCCGTTCTGCGGGGCAAGCCGCCGCTTTACTTGAAAAAGCTGGCGTGGACCGACCTGCCCCAGCACCGGGAGATCGTTCGGGCGGGCAAGGCTGCGCCGTCCGACTTCGTTCCGGGGCGGGCGCTGGACGTCGAACTGCCGCCGTTCCCGGAAGGCACAAATGACACCGGCGAAGAAAGGAACCGGGGTCGGAAGCGCGGGGCAGAAAAGGCAGAAGAAATAGATTTGCTGGAAGAGTTGGGACTTTAAGAGGGGAGGTGTTTGGGAGTGCCGCTCAAGAAGAGGCGCAGCTACAAAGATCTGGAGAAACAGGCTTCGGGCAGGCCGGCGTACACCATCTGCCCGGCGCTGCCTCCCGAGCCCGAATGCAAAAAGGTGCCGGACAAACCTGCGCGGAAAAAGGAAAAGCAGCCGGGGCGGTCGTAAAGACCGCCTCCGGCCGGAAAAATTTTCAGGGGAGTGGATGTTATGCTGGCGCTGGAAAGGTTCATCAATGTCTGCAAGCGATATCCGGCGGGCGTATTCATTCTGGTTTTGCTCATCCCGGTAATTCTCACGAAGATGTATGCCCCTCATCCTTCTGTTGGAACCGGCGGGGAAAAGGAAAGGGAAATACCTCAATGGCAGGGTATTCCGGTCATTGTTAACGCGCAATCGCCCGCTTACGGGGTGATGCCCGCCCTGAAAACCGTTTCGGATGCGCCGGTGATTTCCGGAGGTACGGCTTCGGGGCTGCTGATTGAGCCTGTTGTCGGGACGGTGAGCAACCCCAGCCCCGAGTTGACAGGGGTAACCCTGCTCATGCCCCTGCCGCGGGACGTCAGAGCCGCGAGTTTTACAATTTACCAGCCTTTCCCGCACACTGATATAAGTAAATATGCGCACAGGACTATAGTTACCATAACGGTGGACGGCAGGACGGTGAAGCGGATTTTCATCTCCAAAGACGCCCTGCTGACCTTTCCCGTGCCCGTCGCGGTTGTAGGCGCCAGGCAGATAGCTGTAGAGCTAAAGACGGCGGGCGACGCAAACGGTGGGGACGTCAACGGGCCGTGGTTCCCGGTGCTTCTGGGGGATCTGAAGCTTGAAAGGGGGCAGGGTGCCGGTGCGTCACAGACGAAGCAATGATTCGGACGCGGAGCTTTTAGTTTTTGTGGGGGAATTCCTTGCGTTCTGCGTCTATTTTTTCGGATTGTTCTTCATGTTATGCCTTAAATTCTGGCCGGTGACGCTGGCCGCTCTGGCGCTGTGGGTAATAAGCGTCGCCAACCCCCAGGTGGGGGCGCTGCTCACCCTACCCATGCTGGGCACCGGCGCGGCGTACTACCTCATCTTCGAACGAAAACGGCAGGAACGAATTAAGTGCGGGGCGGTGCCAGCGGGAGAGGCGCCGTCCCCGAAGCCGAAGGCGCCGAAAACCCGTTCCCTGGCGGAGATTTGGGCCGAGGTGGACTCCCTGGTGGGCCTGGCCCCGGTAAAGGCGTTCCTGCGCGAAGTCCAGGCTGTGGTGGAGGCCGACAGGGAGCGCCGGAAGAGGGGCCTGCCGCCTCTGACTCAGAGCCTGCACATGTGCTTCCTGGGCAATCCGGGCACGGGCAAGACCACTGCGGCCCGGCTGGTGGGCGAGCTGCTGGCGGCCCTGGGCGCTTTACCCTCGGGACACCTGGTGGAAACCGACCGCTCCGGCCTGGTGGCGGGCTACGTGGGCCAGACCGCCGCCAAAACGCGGGAGGTTGTGGAGAAGGCCCTGGGCGGTGTCCTCTTCGTGGACGAAGCCTACTCCCTGGCCAGGGGTGGGCCGCAGGACTTCGGGGCCGAGGCACTGGACGCCCTGGTGAAGGCTATGGAGGACCATCGGGACGAGTTGGTGGTTATTTTGGCAGGTTACACTCACGAGATGCAGGATCTGTTTGCCCTGAATCCCGGCCTGGAATCCAGGATAGCGTTTACCTGCGAGTTTCCCGACTACATCCCGGAAGAACTGGTGGAAATAGCCGGGCTGGAGGCCCGGAAGCGTGGTTTCGCCCTCACGAACGGAGCTGAAACCGCCCTGCTGGCCCACTTCCGGCAGGTGGAGCGGGAAATAGGGGAGCTGGGCAACGGCAGGTACGCCCGCAAGCTGGTGGAGCGGGCCATACGCAAGGCGGTCGTGGCGGGGAGGATAGGCACTCTGGAATCCGATGATTTCGCGCAGTAGCACTACCCGGCTATAGAAGGCCGGGTTTATTTTTTGTAGAGCTTCTCCTGAAAAATGTTCCTAATGGAGGTGGTATTTGTGACTGGTTCAACGCACTTAGCGGTTGGGGCTGCCTTGGGTGCGTTTGTCAATATAAAATTGATCCACCTGATAATGTGAAAGTGATCCACCAATGATAAAGTAAAAGTGATCCACTTCCACCGTTTTACCAATATCTAACATATGATGGTTATTTTGTAGAGCGT
>Ga0247720_100492_pt1 | contig 14010 bp, 13 predicted proteins | sample MSEWel2015_12_15_FD_189078 | JGI IMG/M metagenome (GOLD analysis project Ga0247720, IMG submission 189078) | Subsurface sediment microbial communities from gas well in West Virginia, United States - MSEEL Well Study Marcellus 3H_2015_12_15 | ecosystem: Environmental > Terrestrial > Deep...
CCTCTCCAGAATTGACCTGGCTTTTCAACCACTGTTCAGTTTTCAAGGACCATTTCCCTCCGCCGCCCCTCAGAGCGGCAAATTATATACTATCAAATCAACTTTACTTTGTCAATACCCTTTTTTGTTCCTTTTGTCATGCTTTTTTAAGCCACCGTCAACCCCTTTGGCCAACAGCCGTTATAGATTAGCACACACAACCCCTGCTTGTCAATACCCTTTTATCAAGGTGTATTATTAGTAAAATCAAGGCTTTTCAAAGGGCGTGAAAGGCTTAAACAGGCTTTGTTAAAAATCAAGGAAGGGAGGAGAAAAAATGGAGGAAAAAATTTTTGACCAAGAGATCAAAGACGCCCTCTTGAAAGCGACAGACGCATCCCTAAACCTCAAAAAGGATATATGGGAAGGTATTGAATCCAAAATCGAATATTATGAAAGCCAGAAAGGAGTAAAAACCATGAAAAAGAGTAAGATTAAATCCATCTTCACCGCCATAACCCTGACAGCGGCAGCTTTAGGCATAGCATTTTTCACGTCTACGAATGCAGGCAGAGCCGCAGTTGCTAAAATCAGGGAAATACTTGCTCCCGAAAAGGTCATAGTCCAGGATATAGAAGGGCAAAAGGAGGACACCAAAGTAAATCTTAACGAAGGACCCGGATACGTTATATACGTCGATGAAAGCATGTATCACGTAGTAAAACAGGATGGAAAGGACAGAATCGTTCCAAACGTGGACCCGGGCGACAATTTGCCGGAGGTATACATGGAAATTCAGCGAGTGGCGAATAAATCTCCTCAGGAGATGGCCGCACAGCTGGAAACCGAGCTTAAATCTTCTTTTGAAACTGTTGAAAATTATGGCATCGTTGAAGACCCTGTTGAATCAATATCTCTACATGCTCGAAACGGCCTTAAACATGATTCCACCATAGTCAGGTACTACCTCGTAGATGATAAACAGGGGGGCACTTTTGTAATAAAGCAACAGTACTTTTTAGAGGCAGCAGAGGGCCATGGTGCAAGATTCTACCACATGCTCAAAGAATTTAAAATAGTTACTTCACAGGAATAATCACAAAAATCAAGCAAAAAGAGGTTGGTAAATCAACCTCTTTTGCTCTATCGGGCTTCCCCTAAAAGTTTTCCTAATATCCTTTCTTACTCTCATCAAGGAAAACTTACGGGAAGCCTTATATTTTTATTAACCTCATAACTGCCGCCTACAGCCTAACCTCATGATTGCCGCTTGCGGCTTATAAGCTTTAAAATATTCTTATCATTGGGTACTCTGGTAAGGTCCAGCGATTTTACCTCCACTATCACTATTTCTGCCAAATACAAAACCCTGCAGCCGTTCTCAAGATGCCCCGCATAGGCTTTTTCACGATCAGACACCACGGCATGCAAATGTGGCTTTCCATCCGCTATTATGCCGTCTATTGACGCAAGCTCAAGAGGTTTGTCTTCCCAGCGTTCAAAATGCTCAACCGGCGGATAACCGGTGGTCATGACCATATGCAGTATGCACCTGTCCAGTGTTCCTATGCCAGATACCACCACCGCATCTTTAATCCCTTCCTTGACGATCAGCTCATTTATGCTCTCAAGCACCATGTCTCCTTGGTCTAACCTTAGTATAAATATTCTGCCAATTTCTTGTGTTGAAAAATACTCCATAAACGGCATCCCCCCCTCAGCTATTTGACAGTGTCATCCAGCTCCCAGCCCATGGCTTCATACAACTTCCTTCTTTGAATCTTATCATTGTTTAACTCGCGTCTGGCATATTTAGCTACTTCATAAGCCATCTTTCTAGGAACTACAATTACTCCGTCCCCATCCGCTACAACCACATCTCCGGGATGTACAATTACACCGCCCACCGATACAGGAATATCCTTGGCGTCATAACGCAACCTACCCTGTACCATTGCCTGAGATATAAATCTCGACCACACAGGAATCTTTTGCAAAATCAGCTCGTCAGTGTCTCGCACTCCACCCTCTATCACATAACCACGTGCTCCCCTTCTAAAACCTTCCAGAGAATTATGAGACCCCATAAGCCCTGCATTTACCCCGCTTTGGTCAATAACTATGAAATCACCCGGCTGGATATCTTCTATCCAAGGATAGGTACATACGTTGTTGTAATACCAGCTTACCCATTCGGTATATTCATCGGGACTCATTTTGGGGATCGAACCTTCATAAGGCAGATACCGTACCGTCCTAGCAATCCCTACTACTCTCGTTCTAAACAACGGACGAATCTCATAAGACATGCTACCATAGCCATGCATCATATTCCAATCCATTCCATCTCGTACATCAGCAACGCGAAGTCCTTCATAAAGCTTTAATAGTTCTTCCCTTTCTGATTTAGACATATCCATGATTAAAAACCCCCCTCATTCACTTTAAACAATAAGTTCTTGTACTGGTAATTTTTATCTTACTTTTATATTGTATCAGGATATTATACCAAGTTCAAATAACTTTTATTTTACGAAAGACCTATTCCATCATCTTCCACCTTCTCCCGTCCCTTTCTATCAGCTTCCTGGCTGCAGGAGGGCCCCATGTCCCAGCCGGATAGTTTGGAAAATCAGGCTCCTCTTCTGCCCATACTTTGGCTATGTTATCCACAAAGCGCCAGGCATATTCCACCTCATCCCAGCGCGTAAAAAGCGCAGAATCGCCTTTCATGGCATCCAGCAAAAGCCGTTCATAGGCATCGGGAGACACGGCATCGACGGCACAGTTCTGGCAAAAGTCCATCCCCACCTGTATTATCTCGTTCTTAACCCCGGGTTTCTTGGCGTTGAAATACAGCTCCACTCCTTCACGGGGTTGGATCCGTATCAAAAGAGTGTTGGGTTTGAGCCCCTTTAGTTCCTTAAAATACAGCACCTCGGGCAGGGATATGAATTGTATAACTATCTCAGTAAACTTCTCAGGTAATCTCTTACCAGTCAGCAGATAAAACGGCACCCCACCCCATCTGAAGTTTTCAATCTCCACTTTCATGGCCACAAAGGTTTCGGTGTTAGAAAAAGGCGACACCCTGCTCTCCTCCCGATATCCTACAACAGGCTTCCCATCTATATAGCCTCTGCCGTACTGCCCCCTCACCACGTCCCACCGCACCTTGGCAGGAGTCATTTCCGACAGCGATTTTAGCACCTTGACCTTTTCGTCCCTTATAGACTCGGTATCCAGCTGTGCAGGAGGTTCCATGGCAGTTAGCATCAAAAGCTGGAGCATGTGATTTTGTATCATATCCCTCAGTGCCCCTGCCTTTTCGTAATAAGGCCCTCTGTTCTCAACTCCCTTCGTCTCGCTGGATATAATCTGTACATGGTCTATATACTTGTTATTCCACAATGGCTCAAAGAGGGCGTTGGCAAAACGTATGGCCATTATGTTTTGAAGCATTTCTTTCCCTAGATAATGATCTATTCTGTATACATGCCTTTCGCTAAACACGCTGGTTATGACATTGTTTAAGGCTATTGCCGAGCTTAAATCGCTGCCAAAGGGCTTTTCTATAATCAGCCTCTGCCAGCTCAATCCGTCGTTCACCACCATACCGGCAGATTTGAGGTGCTGAACTATCGTTTTAAAATGCTCAGGCGCCACCGCCAGATAGTACAACCTGTTGCCCTGCGTTCCATAACGGTCATCCAGCCTGGACAGGTATTCCTTCAAGCCCACATATCCATAGGAATCACTTATATCCAATTTATAGTAATAGAACCTGGATACAACGGCATTCAAATCTTCATCAGTGCCGCTGTTGGGCCTTGAAAACTTCTTTATCGCTTCAACGGCATCCCGCCTGAACTCTTCATCGGTCTTATCCCTGCGTCCCACCGAGACCACAGCAAAATGCTGAGACAGTTGCCCTGATAAAAAGAGGTTGTAAACAGCAGGATACAGCTTTCGATGAGCCAAATCACCCGTACCACCAAATATGACCAATAAACAGTCCACAGGTTTTCACCTCCATAGGTTCCCCATTTAAAACGCCTTTAAATTTATATCTTAAGTATAACCAGCCTCTACCCCTCTAAAACTAATTTTTATCGTGTAAACCTTACAACCCCCTATGCATAAAGTTGTGGCACATTATGTCGCTTAATTGAGAAGAACTGTATTAATTTTTTGTTAAAACTTTGTAAATAATGGTGATAAACATCTTGACCCTATCGCACTTTTAAGCTATAATTCGATTCATTGACTTTTGTATTGACTTTTGACAAGGAAAGAATGAGGGATCATATGGAATTGGTAACAGAGATAAATACGCTACGCCAAGAACTGCACAATATAATATTAAAAAACCAAAAGCTGTGTAGTGAACCGGTAATCAAATACAGCCAAAAGCTGGACAAACTGATTGAGCTTTATTACTCTCAAACGTACAATGCATCAAAAAAAGGGGCTTCAAAAGAGTGACCCCCTTTTTTTATTTTTCTTCTTCTTTCTTTACCACCTTTTTCACTCTCTTTTCAAACTTTTCCCTGTCCATCATGACTATTCTACCGCACTTTAAACATTTTATCTTAAAATCAGCACCCACGCGTATTATTTCCCATTGATCATTGCCACAGGGATGTTGTTTGCGGGTCTGAACAATATCACCTATAGAATATTGATTTGGCATTACTGTTCTCCCCCCTTGTTATATTGAATTACCACCCTCCGTGGGTACGGAATCTCTATACCATTTCTATCAAAAGCTTCCTTTATCCTCTTCCTTAATTCCCTTTCTACTGCCCATTGCTTCATGGGAAGCGAGCGAGCAATCACACGTATGGTAATCTGAGATTCTCCTAAATCCATAACACCCAAAACCTGCGGTTCTTCAACTATATCTGGATTTTCCTGAGCATATTCTCTAGCAACCATTTCTATAACCTTTATACTTTTTTCTATATCCATCTCGTATGCTATTCCAACATCCACCACAGCCAGCATATTACCCCTCGTATAATTTACCACTTTCTGTATCTGCCCGTTAGGGATAATAGTTAAGTCACCTTTAAAACTTCGTATTTTAGTGATCCTTAACCCTATTTCCTCTACCGTACCCGTAGTATCGCCTATGGTAACAAAATCCCCCACCGCATACTGGTCCTCGAATAATATGAAAAATCCGTTGATCACATCCTTTACCAAACTCTGAGCTCCAAAACCTACGGCCAGTCCACCTATGCCAGCCGTAGCTAAAATAGAAGTAGTATCCACAAATTGCCCCAAAACAGTAAGGCCCGTAACAAAATATACGGTATATTTCAATATGCTATGAGCCAAAGCCCGTAGGGTATTTACCTTTCTTACATCCACGCCAATTTTTGCCTGAATCTGTGCATTAAAAAATCTATCTATTAAAACCTTGCCTATCCTATATATAACGCCTGCCAAAAACAATATGGCCAATATCTTCAAAGCTATGAAAGCTAAATGCTGGTAGTCTTCTATTGTGAATCCTTCAATCCAGGCATTCAGTTCCCTGCCAATGCTGAGCAAAAACTCCCTCATAATATCGATTTCCTCCCTCCGTTCATTAAACGCCTCTATCTTTTATGGCTTGCTCCTGCTGCACGCCTCCACAAAAGCTTTAAATAGTAGCAACATGTTTTGATGATGCCTATACATCCGCTCAGGATGCCACTGAACCCCTACCGCAAAGGTATGCTCTCTGGATTCGATAACCTCAATGACGCCGTCATCGCTTCGGCCGGTGGCACAAAAAGGAGGAGGCACTTCTCTTACAGCCTGATGATGAAAGCTGTTTACCCGTATATGCTGCTGCCCCATTATAGAGCTTATCCTGGAACCGGGTTCAAGCCTGACCCCGTGAATGGGATGCCACCCGGGCGCTGTTTGACGATGATTTATGGTAACTTCAGATTTCAATTGAGTGGCTATATCCTGATAAAGCGTCCCACCCATAGCCACGCTCATCACCTGAATCCCCCTGCATATGCCCAGTACAGGCTTGTCATTGTCCATAGCCCAGGCGCAAAGCCTTATCTCTGCCTCATCACGAATTGGATTTACCTGCCCTAAAGCGTAATGGGGATATTCGCCAAAGTAATGGGGGTCTATGTCGCCGCCTCCTGTAAACATGATGCCGTCCAGTCTGGAGGCCAAAGAACAAACATCCTCAACATCGATATATGGCAACACCACAGGCAGCCCTCCAGCCGCGTATATGGCCCTACAATAGTCGCTGTGCAGCTGAATCCTATCAGCCTCCAAATCATAATCGCAGGTAATACCTATCAAAGGCCTCATGCTCCCTACACTCCCATTTTCATCATAATATCTTTTTATTCCATGTTACGCAACCCCGTTTTATTTTATAATCCTCTATTCTAGCGCTACGCTTTAACTCATAGGCCTTGTACAATATGCTAAATTTACGGAGACTATTTTATCACATTTTTATGCCTTATTCCCCCTCTTTTTGTAAAAAGATTTGATTGCAATAATTATTCTCAATTGATAATGATGAATATTATCTTTTATTCGCTGCTCAAATAATTTTTGTTGATTTTTAGGCTATTTTATGTTGCATTTCTTCATGAAATGAAATAATATAATAGTAATTTTATTCTTAATTGAAAATGAAAGGGGTTTTAAACATGGGAAATGCTCGATACGATGCAGGGCAGAGAGCCAACAGAGTGGGCATTATAACAAACGCTCTGTTGACGCTGCTGAAGCTGTTAGCAGGTTTGGTGGCCCACAGCACTGCCATGATCGCTGACGCCGTTGAATCGGCTTCAGATATATTGACCACATTGATTGTAGCATTGGGATTGAAAATAGCAAACAAGCCAGCCGATCAGGAGCACCCATACGGTCACGAAAAGGCTGAGGCTATAGCAGCAAAATTCGTTGCCGGATTCCTACTGGCAGCAGGGCTGGCGATTGGATGGAAGGCAATACAGCACCTCATCACAGGCGATGTCGAAACGCCCGGCGTTCTTGCCCTTTATGCGGCCATCCTAACCATAGCCGTCAAGGAAATGCTATTTCAGTATACCATCTTTACCGCCAAAAGGATAAACAGCACGGCACTCAAAGCCAACGCTTGGCATTATCGCTCGGATGCCTTGACCTCTATGATAACCCTGATAGGGATTGGTGCAGCCAGGCTGGGCTATGCCGCAGCTGATCCGATAGCAGCTATATTGGGTGCCATGCTCATTTTAAAGATGGCATATGAGATATATGCAAGGTCTATCTCAGAGCTGATGGACTCCTCGGCTCCCCCAGAAAAGGTGGAAGCCATACGCCAAATCATACTTTCAGTACCAAACGTCAAAGGCATAGACCTTTTAAAGACGCGCAGGCATGGCAACATGATATATGTGGATGTGGACATAGTTGTTGACCGCCGCATAAGCGTGCTAGATGGGCACAACATCGCCAATGAAGTAAGAAGTGCTGTAATATCAAAGGTGGGGGATGTAAAAGACGTCATGGTTCACGTAAACCCCTGCCATCCAGCATCTCTCCACTCCGCGTGCCAAAAATGCGATAAATCGTGCTAAAAATCAGTCGCCGAAGCGTTTATCTATCATGTCTGCTAGCTCGTCAAGACTTCTATGGTCGATCAGCTTCTCAGCGTCTTTACCATATTTCACAAGGTTATATAGTGGGATGAGCACATCGGCCTGACGTCCCTTCCTCTCGTTCCACACCTTTAAATCCTCCTTTATCTCGTTGGGCGTCATATAGCTTTTGGGCCGGTATCCTAGGCCGATACAGCGAATCAGAAATCGCCTGTAAAGATACCGCACCTTCTGGGTGACATCGGACAGGTCTTCCCACCGCGGCTCCCTCTCAATCAAGGAGGTCAGCCAGTGCTTCCACCTACTGGCATATTCCTTTCCCAACGTTTTTAGGTCGATCACCTTTTCCTTCACATCCACATATCCAGCATCAGTCCCCATCCACTCCCCTTCCTGTATCAACCTTGCCAGCAGCTTGATAAGCCTCCTCATTACTCTATACAACATCATGGTGAGTGCAGCAACCAACGCAATTACAAACGCTATACTTAAAACATAAGCCAAAACCTCGAATATGTAGTCAAAGATATTTGGAGCTCTAGGCTCTGCCTCGGGCAGCATATCCAGCATCCCACCATCCAGCGGCATCTCCCCTCCCGGCTCACTCATAGGCACAAGGTTGCTTAAAAATAAGATGACCTTGACAATCAACAAAATTATGGCATTAACCAGCCATAAAACCGCTTCCTTAAGGCGGCTCAAATTTGCTACAATGCCTATCAATATAAATGTCAGGGCAATCAACAGCCTGTTGTGCCGCAAAAGCCCGGAAGAAAGCACAGGCTCACCGTTTCTGGATAGAGTCGCTCTTTTGAGTTGTTGTAGGTTAAATATGATAAGGCTTATGCCGGTATAAATAAAGCCCATCCGCGCTACCAAACCTGCATAGGGCATGAGCGTCATTGAATGCTTGTAGAAAAAGTAGGCTACAAAATATATCAGTATCCCCACCCACAAGGCAGCAGAGGGAAAAACCTCCTCCCACCTGCGCTCAACAAAGGACATCCCTCTGAAAAGCAGCACAACCCCTACGCTGTATGAAGCCCACAGTGGCAGACCCCAGCCGAAAACGCTATATGCCAGAGAAAATGTAATGATGACGCCCAACAGTACAGATGCAATCTTCGGCTTTTTCCTTAAAACGGTCCTCAAAAGGATTCCTGCAATATAATACACAACTAAAAAAGCCACCCAGCTAAGAACCACAGATTCAGGAAAGGCAAAAACCGCTAGCATCAAAATTAAAGGGAAAAAAGCGATGAGTTCTACTGCGGCCTGCATGCTCCGCTTAAGAAACGCCAATGCCTGATTCTTCATGCTCTTCACTCCTTATATCCTGTTGCGGGTGCAGCCAAAGAAATTCCACTGCATTGCCGTATTCCTTCAGCTTTCTTATCTGGTTCTCCATCCGCGGGCTTACGTAAGAGGTGATTATGAGAAAATCCATCCCCGTAACCCCTCTTGCCAGGTCCTGTTCCAGAAATGTAAAGAATGTCACGCTCCTTGCTATAACCAATTTAGCCAGGGCTTCATATATGGTGGTGAGATGCTCCAGGCTGCACCTCGGCAAGATGCGCACCGGTTCCCCTGGCCGGTCTATCAGGTATCCGTTGCTTCCAAACCCCACCTCTATTCCCCGGGAAATAATGTGCTGTGCAATGGAAGCAACATAGGATATGCCCTTTTCAATCCTTTCGGGTTCAGTGACAGCATTCCACATCTCTTCGGAAATGTCAACGTTTAAGTATATCATCAACCTGGGGTTTGCAGTAAAATCGAGGTTATTGACCTTTATCTTGCCAGTACGGGCAGTGGCTTTCCAGTTGATGCGGTTTAGAGGATCGCCGTAAGCATAATCCCTTACTCCCGCCACCATGAACGGGTCATCCACTATCCAGCGCTTCACCGTCACATCTCCCTGCCAGCTGTGAGACGGCAAAGGAATATCCTCCATCGGTATGAGTTTGGGATATACCAGAAGCTGTGCCGACAGCTGAAACTCCTTTGACACTTCCTGAAATCCAAACAAATCACCACAGGTCATCGTAACCGAATTGAGATAATAACATCCCCTCTTTAAGCACTTCACTTTGTGCCGCCGGATGATTCGAGTGTACGGCATCAAGCTGAAAAGGCTTTTGTGAAACTGTTGATGCTGTATATCGAGATTGAACTGCTTTTGAAATTTCAGATTTGCGCTGATTTTGGATTCTATGCGGAGCCATGGGACAGGCAAGAGCTTTTCATTGGATATCACCTCAACCATCTCCACCTCTTGCCCCTCAAACACGGCCGGAACGTTAAAATATCTATGGTATTTGAGGTTTTTTAGCCCCCACTTTCTGAATACCAGCCCTTGTATCATCACAATGACAACGGTTATAAATATAAACCACTGAACAGACATGGTTTAACCTTCCCTTTCCCACAGCCGTTCTTCGGTGGGCACCGGAACCTGCCGCAGTATTTGATCGATGATTTCGTCCTGCTGACCGCCCTTGGAAGCCATTACATTTCTCAAAATCATCCTGTGCCTGAGTACCGGCTTTGCCATTGCCTTGACGTCATCGGGAATGACATAGTCCCTCCCTTGCAGTATTGCATATACCTGTGATGCCCTAAGGAGTGCCTGGCTTCCCCGGGGGCTTACGCCCAAATGCACGTCATTGTGCTTTCTGGTCATCTCAACGATATTCACTATATACCGAACAATGTCATCGCTCACAAAGACGTTCACATAATCCCGTTGAGCGGCTATAATCTCTTCCCGGCTGACGACTGGGGAGATCTCGTCAAACGGGTTTCTCTCCTTAAACCTTTTTAGGATTTCAATTCCCTCCGAAGTGGATGGATAGCCCATCTGAACCTTTAGCAAAAAACGATCCAGCTGTGCCTCAGGCAGCGGAAAAGTCCCCTGGATTTCTATAGGGTTTTGGGTGGCGATAACCATAAAAGGCTGCTGCAGCTTCATGGTCTCACCGTCGATGGTGACCTGCCTTTCCTCCATGCATTCGAGGAGGCTGGACTGCGTTCTGGGCGTAGCCCTGTTTATCTCATCGGCCAGCAGTATATTTGTGAAAATTGGGCCAGGCCTGAATTCAAACCCGCCGATTTTTTGGTTGAAATAGTTTATTCCGCTCAAGTCGCTGGGCAGAAGGTCGGGCGTGAACTGAACCCTTTTAAAGGTGCAGTCCAAGGACTTTGCCAAGCATTTGGCAAGCAAGGTCTTTCCCATACCCGGCACATCCTCCAAAAGCACATGCCCCGATGAAATCAACGCCACCAGCAAAAGGTCTATTATATCCTCTTTTCCCACAATCACCCGCTGTATGTTTGATTTTACCCTCTTTGCCAGGTCATAGATATGGGCAAATCGCATTCGTTACCATCTCCTTTTTCGGTGTCAATTCATTATATTCGCCATGGATCAGTTAATTCCTTGTACGATTTTCACCATATTTAAACTCTTTTTTGATTTAATGGGTCGCCCCGAACCTTAACATATTTTCATGAATATACTGTTATAAATCCAATATGGAAAAGGGAGGGGTTTTGTTGTACAATACAAGAGCAGAGATGCTCTTCTGGCTGAGCGTTATGTGCGATCATGCCATATTTTTGCAGAGCGCGCTGTCTTCAAAAGAAAAAGACTATATGGCTTCTACCTCATCCCCCTGGTTGCAAACCACATGGCGCGGGAAGAAAAATATTACCTGTCAAAAATTGAAGATTCCCTGGCCAGGCTTTACTAGATTTTAAATAAGGTTGATGGTATAATTAGGATAATTAATTCTAAAATTCTTTGAGAGCGACTGGGGGATATAATGAACAATCATTCTTACCGCATACCACTGTTTTGCATTGCAACCAGCTTATATTGGTTTTCCATGTATTCCTACGTACCCATCTTATCGCCCTATGCCGAATCCCTGGGGGCATCCTACAAGATGATAGGCCTCATCGTAGGATCGTATGGGCTTACCCAAATGCTGCTCAGAATTCCCCTAGGGATCCTTTCGGATAAAATGGGCAACCGAAAATTTTTTATAATCATGGGCATTACCGCTTCTCTCATAAGCGCTGTAGGGATGTGGCTTTTTAAAACACCGTTTTGGCTGCTGGCCTTTCGCTCCCTGGCAGGAGCTGCTGCCTCGGCCTGGGTGGCATATACAGTCCTGTTCTCGAGCTATTTTGCCCAGCAGGACGCCCCTAAAGCCGTAGGAATTATAAACTCCTTTACCACAATAGGCCAAATGTCAGCCACTCTGATAGGTGGTTACGCTGCGCAACGGTTCGGACAAGCCAGCACTTTCATGGTAGCAGCTTTTGGCGGGCTGATTGGCCTTTTATTGAGCCTGTTCATAGTAGAAAACAAAAACATAAATCGCCAGCCCCTTACCGTATCACAGCTGCTTTCAATATCAAAGGACTACAAACTGCTGCTGGTCTCGGGGCTTGCAATACTCGTCCAATTCATCACCTTTGCAACCACCTACGGGTTTACGCCGGTTGCGGCCAAAAACATAGGCGCCAGCGATGCGCAGCTGGGGCTTTTGGCCACTTTCTCTGCCCTTCCTGCGGTATTTGCCTCGGCTGCAAGCGGCTCATTCTTCTCAAAGCGCTACGGTGAAAAGGAAGTGATTGCTATGGGCTTCGTCATTATTTCTGCCGCCTGTGCCGCAATCCCATTTATTAAAAATATATATTTGCTGTACATATCCCAGGCCATCGGAGGAATAGGCCGTGGACTTGTATACCCCCTGCTTATGGCGCTGAGCATAAAATCGGTAGAAGACTCCAAAAGAGCCACCGCCATGGGCTTTTTCCAAGCCATATACGCCATAGGCATGTTCCTTGGGCCAGCCTTTACAGGTCTTATAAGCGATATGCTGGGATTGACATGGGGATTTGTATTGACCGCTGTATTAGGATTGTCTGGTGCATTGATTTCAAGGGGGTTTATAAAATAGGCAAAAAAAAGGTAAGACCGCATATAATGTATATTATACGGTCTTACCTTAATAATTTTAATCGTCATTCGTTCCCAAAACGCTCCTTGTCCTGTGCAGTAAGTTATGCTAGACTAATTAAAAGGATATTGTCTCATGGGTTAACGATTGGGGGGATAAAAAATTGAAGAAAAGGTTGTTTGTCTGGGTCACAATTTTTATTTGTGCGTTTGTTTTTGCCATCCCCGTATATGCCATACAAGTGCCAGTAGAGATATCCAGAAGAAGGGCCTATCCGATTCACAGCGATAACATAACCCTGGTTTCATTTCAGGCCACCCTGAGAGTGCGGCCAACCTTCACCGCTGTCGATACGTCCATGGTCATAAGGAATAACGGCCCTTCAGAGGCAAGCATTACAGTGGGCATACCATCAAGGTACGATGACGTAGTGACCGTAAAACAACCTTCAGTAATAGTTGAGGGGCAAAATCAAAGGCTTATTACGCTACGTGCCTCTCAAAATCCGGAAATGCCCGATATATTTTTGCCTCCCAATTGGAGTACATTTACAGTGAAACTAGCCCCCGGCCAATCTAAAGTCATTAAATCTTCTTTTACGATAGATAACAAATTTGATCAGACCGAACTTCGAACTATACATGTTCCTCTAAGACTTCTTAGCCTTTGGAAAGGACCTATTAACTATATTCAGGTTATAGCAGACTTGGATTTTTATCCACCCTACGTGTTTGAACCCAATCCCTCAACTATGCCTTCTGAATACGATACCGGAGGCAGGTTGATATGGCGCTTTTTGGATGTCAGGCAAGCCGAGGACCTGCAGCTTCATTTTTACCCTGTTGAGCTGGCTGTGGCAAGCTATTTGAAACAAAAAGCGCAGGGCAACCCCGATGTGATCAACATAGTCAAATTATACGAAAAAATGGACTATGATGATGCCATCGCATCAATTGCCAAATTCCTAGAGGCAAATCCCTCTTTTGAATTGAACAATGAATTGAAATATCTAAAAGCCCTGTGCCATATGGAGCTTTATCAACCTGGGATGGCCCTTGAAATATTCGATCAACTTCAAAGCTCCCCTGGCTTTGAAGAGCCTCTTTCTAATGTGATACGCAATAAGATAATCTATGACAGGGTATCCCTTTTGAAACTCATGGGAAGGGAACAGGAAATCCTAGATTACCTCGAAGGGGTGCAACCCTCTTTAAAAAGCAATGCCATTTTTATGAAATGGGTGGAAGAGGAGATCAAAAGGCTGTCTCCCCCACCGCCTCCTCCTGAAGAATTAGAAGAAACGGATGAAACCGCAGATGACCAAACCGAATCTCAGAATAACGTCGAAACCAACGATGATAATATTGAATATGTTCACATATTGGGTTATGACGTTCCAGTAGAACTGGTTTTTATAGGTATATTGCTGCTAATTATAATAATGT
>Ga0247720_100493_pt1 | contig 14001 bp, 14 predicted proteins | sample MSEWel2015_12_15_FD_189078 | JGI IMG/M metagenome (GOLD analysis project Ga0247720, IMG submission 189078) | Subsurface sediment microbial communities from gas well in West Virginia, United States - MSEEL Well Study Marcellus 3H_2015_12_15 | ecosystem: Environmental > Terrestrial > Deep...
CCTTGACAAATCACGACCTCCGCTCAATTTGTTAACTAAGATGGGCTTAAGGTTATATATGATTTGTTCCAAATCCTATATCTACATGATTTTCATTAGGTGTTGCATTTAATATTGCAATTTATAAGTAATTTATAATCCTGTTTCTTTAGATAAGATTATTGAAAAGTCAAAAGAACCTTTATTAGAAAAAGAGGATTTATATTTTAGTTATCCGGTGATTACAGCTGTTGGTAGGCATGAATACACAAAAGGGTTTGATATAATTATAAAAGCACATGCTTTACTCATAAAAGAAGGTTTTTTTCATTATCTAATAATTGTTGGAGGAGAAGGCGAAGAAACTCCAACTTTAAATAAACTCATAAAAAATTTGCAAGTAGAAAAAACCGTTGTATTAACAGGATATAAAGACAATCCATTTCCAATTATATCAAAATCACAAATTTTTGCTTTTCCATCACGAACCGAAGGATTTGGGTTAGCTTTAGTAGAAGCTATGGCTTTAGGGGTGCCAGTTGTTGTTTCTGACTCTGCTGGAGGGGCTTTAGAGGTAATTGATTATGGGAGATATGGAATACTTCTTTCAGGTGAATATGTGGAAGAATGGGTAAAAGTGTTTAAAAGTTTGTTAAGTTCAACTACTGAACGAAATCATTGGGCAAGATTAGCAAAGGAGCGAAGTAAGTTTTTTTCAGTAGAAAATTTTAGAGAACGTTTATATGCGGTTTTTAAAGAAATCAATCTCTAAATTTGTAGTTTAGTGATTTGAGAAAAATTAAATTTAGGAGTTGTTGTTTACTTATGAATAAGAGAAAAATTTCTTTCTTTTTACCTGCTTTAGAATGGTTTATTATAGCTTTTTCTGTTCGTTTACTATTTTTAATTTTTATTCATTTTTATTCTTTACAAACTGGATTTGGTGGCTTTTACCCATTAGAAAGTGGGAGTGATGACCGTTATTACTTTGAAGTAGAACAAGAAATATTATACGGTCATATTCCTCAAACTCTACCGAATTACTATCCGTATTTTTTAGCGTTCGTTTTCTTTTTCACCGGTCCAAGTCTTTTTCTTGGACAATTGATTAATGTTTTAGCTGGTTCTTTCACAGTTTATTTTGGTGTTTTAATAGCTAAGGAAATTAGTTCTAGTAAATTAAAGGGAAAAGATTTGCGGCATCCGGTAAATATCGCTGGATTCTTTTCCTGCATCAGTGTTTTATTCAACGCAGCTTTTGAAAGACCCTTTGGTGACAATGGTGGGTATTGTTTCCTTATATGCTATAATTTTGACATTCAAAAAATTTAGATTTCAGAATCTGATTATTTTAGTATTTCTGCTTTTATTTTTGTCTTTTTTGCGTGGTTATACCATGTTGGCTTTACTTATTACTACTTTTATATACTTAATTCTTTTTAGGAGAATAAATATCAAATATGTCTTTGCTGGTGTATTGTTATTTGCGTTAGTTCCATGGATTGCTGGGCACGGTATCTTTGGCATTAAATTTTTGAGTTCTGTTTTAAATCCTGAAAATCTAGTTTCTACTAGAGAGATTGTTTATTCAATTGGGGGAGTGCTGCAGGCATAAAGCTCGATTTTTCCTCAATTCATGGGGTTTTTTTAACTTATGTTTATAGCTTTATTACAGCAATGTTGGGCCACTGCCGTGGCAAAGTTGCAATTGGGCTTTTAGATGCGGTATGGATGTGGCTCTTAATTCCTCAATGGATAAAAGGTATAAAAAAATTATTAAAAAGGCGTGAGGTAGAAATAAGAGAATTGGTCCTTTTGTTTTCTCTTGTTTTAATTGGTGCTATAGCTTTATTTAGTGATAATATCGGAGCAAATACAAGATTGAGAATGTTAGCTTGGGATGCGTTTTTTATTTATGCTGCGTCACTTTTTGGATTGAAGAAGTAGTTAGTTCAGGAGGGAATAGAGAAAATATATAATTTAGGTGGTACATTATGGGAAAAATCTTATTTATCGCGACAGTTGAATCTCATATTTTAAATTTTCATGTTCCATTTATAAGATATTTTCAAGACAAAGAATATGAAGTCCATGTGGCTACAAAATTAGGTAATAGACAGAATGAGTTAAAGGATCTAAATATTATATGCCACAATATCGATTTTTCACGTTCTCCATATTCTTTAAGCAATGTAAAAGCACTAAATCAATTAATAAAAGTAATGAGAGAGAATAAATTCTCATTAGTACATGTACATACTCCTGTTGGGGCTTTTTTAGGAAGATTGGCTGCAAGAATTACAAATACTAAGCCTATGCTTTATACAGCTCATGGATTTCATTTTTACAAAGGAGCTCCTTTGAAAAACTGGCTTATATATTACACAATGGAGAAGATAGCTGCTCATTGGACAGATGGACTTATAACTATGAATGAAGAGGATTTCGATATTGCGAAAAAATTTAAACTGAGAAGAAAAGATGTAGTGTTTTATGTACATGGCGTTGGTATAGATATTGAAAGATATTCTAGAAATGATGAAGAAAGAAGAAAAAAGTTGAGGGGAAAATTAGGGTTTTCAGAAGACGATATTTTGATATTGACTGTAGCAGAAATAAATACTAATAAAAATCATATGCAGATAATTGACGCTATAAAGACTTTTAAAAATTACAGTAATATTTACTACCTTATTGTAGGTACAGGTGAAAAGGAAAAAGAATTAAAAAATTATGTTTTAATCAGCAATCTAGGAAACAGAATAAAATTTTTAGGATATAGAGAAGACATTCCAGAGATTTTAAATATTATTGATATTTTTGCATTAACATCTTTACGGGAAGGTCTTCCAAGAGCTATAATGGAAGCAATGGCAGCAGGTAAACCTATTATTGCTACAAATGTAAGAGGAAATAGAGATTTAGTTAGAGATGGTGTTAATGGGTACTTAGTTCCTGTAAATGATGTAGAAGCAACAGCTAAAGCAATTACAAAATTAGCCGAAAATACAACATTGAGAACCAAAATGGGAGAAGAGGGCAGAAAAATTATACAAGATTACGCTATTGAAAAAGTTTTAAGAGAAATGGATGAAATATATAGTTTGTATTTGTAACTGGTAAGATTTTTTGAGGTGAAGTAAATGGATAATTTTGCTGAGGAATTAACGTATTGGTATTTTCGCTTAAATGGATTTTTCTTATTACAAAACTATGTATTGCATAATATTGGAGAAGGACGACAAAGAGGTACAGCAGATGCTGATTTGTTGGCAATTAGGTTTCCCTATGTTTACGAAGAAGTTGGAGGACAAGGTAGTGACTGGGATAGAGAAAAATTTTTAGAATGGGGACTTGATATTGAAAAAGTTAATTTGGCTTTGATTGTAGAAGTAAAATCAGGAGAAAATGTGAAGAGAAGTGAAATAGAAAAATCTTTTTCTTCTAAAAGACTTAAAACTGCACTTTATCGTTTTGGAATTTTTCCTCGAGATGATGTTGATCGTAGTATTTGTAAAAATTTATTAGAGCAAAAGTATATAAAAGAGTCTTCTTGGATTATAACTAAATTAGCAGTTACAGGAAATAAAATTGAAGGGAATTGGCTTAATATAACTCTTAAAGAAATAGATAATTTTATTTTCAAACGGATAGAGACTTATTTGAGTGATAAAAACGCTGATCGTATATATTTTCCGAGTAGTCTTATACAATATATAACTTGGAAATGTAAAGAAAATATAGTATAAAGTAAAAAATAGAGAAATATGGATTTTACCATATTTTGTAAGAATAGCTGTTATAGGTGGTGTCTTTATGCATACGCATTTTCATAAATTCTTTAAATTAAGTAAATTCATTGTCTTCATTGTAGACTTATTATTAATCCACGCAGGCTTTATACTTGCTTATATTATCAAATTTGGAATGAATCCGCCAATTATAAATCTTGAGCCATATTATGAATTAATTCCCGTAATTACATTGTCTGCTATTATTTTATTTCATGTTTATGGCTTATATACTATCTCACGGAAAAGCTATGGAGATATAGTATTTTCTTTAATTTTTTCTTTACTTCTGTTGCAGGTTATAACAGTAGCCTCAACATTTTTTATACGACAGTTTGCATTTCCGCGAAGTATATTTTTTATAGCTTTTGTAATTCAGTTCACATTATTATCACTGTGGAGATATTTAGTACAAAATGTAAGAAAATATGTGCATGGCGAGAAGAAAGTAATGATTGTAGGTGAAAAAGAAGTAGCAGAAAAATTGGCGAAAAAATTAATTTCAAGTTCAAGAGGTTGGTTTGATATAAAGTACATAATAAGTCCTCAAAGATATGACGAGATTATCAACCACATTAACGAAGTAGACGCAATATACATATGCAATGACGTTGATGAGAATCTTAAGACCCGTCTTTTTTACGATTCAATGAAATTTAAGAAACATCTTTTTATTGTCCCAAATCTAAGAGATATTCTTTTAGTAAAATCGCAATTTGTGCAATTTGATGATGTTCCTGTTATAAGCGTGAATTATCCTTCATTGACCAGTGAGGATAAATTGATTAAAAGACTTTTTGATGTCATTTTTTCACTAATTGGCATAGTTGTTACTTTACCGCTAATGCTCATAATTGCCATATTAATTAAGATAACCTCACCCGGTCCAGTGATTTATAAGCAATTAAGAATAACAGAAAAGGGTAAAGAATTTAATGTATATAAATTTAGAACAATGGTCAAAGATGCTGAAAAAATGACAGGACCTGTTTTAGCTACAGAGGATGATCCGAGGATTACAAAAGTAGGCAAGATATTAAGGGCAACTAGACTTGATGAACTGCCTCAATTATTTAATGTTTTGAAAGGCGATATGAGCTTCGTAGGTCCAAGGCCTGAAAGGCCATATTTTGTAGAACAATTTGAAAAGCAGTATCCTTCATATAAATATAGGCATAATGTGAAAGCTGGAATAACAGGCCTTGCACAGGTTTTTGGAAAGTATACGACAGATGTGGACGACAAATTAAGATTGGACCTTATATATATCACAAATTATTCCTTATGGCTTGATATTAAAATAATATTATTGACATTAAAGACCATATTCAAAAAAGAAGCATCTTCTGGTGTGAAAAGAGAGAGGGAATTAGAAGAATTATTGAAGTCTTTGAATTATAATGTCTACAGTGAATTAGGAATCACAAAAATAGATAAGTGAGGAGATATGTACGATGAAGGCTTTGGTTACAGGTGGTGCAGGTTTTATAGGTTCAAACATAGTAGATTTGCTGATTGAAAATGGATATGAAGTCGTAATAGTGGATAATCTTTCAACAGGAAAAGAAGAATTTATAAATAAAAAGGCCATTTTTTATAAAAAAGACATCATAGATGAAGACTTATGTAAAATATTTGAAAAAGAAAAACCTGATTATGTAATACATCAAGCAGCTCAAATAGATGTACAGAAATCAATTGATAATCCTGTATTTGATGCAAAAATAAATGTATTGGGTACAGTGAATTTACTAGAATGCTGCAGAAAAAGTGGTGTTAAAAAAATTATATACGCTTCATCGGCAGCAGTGTATGGAAATCCTGAATATCTTCCCATTGATGAAGTACATAAAATAAATCCCATATCTTACTATGGCATATCAAAACACACACCAGAGCATTATTTTGTGGTATACAGTCAATTATATGGATTGAAATATACAATTTTACGCTATGCAAATGTGTATGGGATAAGACAGGACCCAAAAGGAGAAGGTGGAGTAATATCTATTTTTATAGATAAGATGCTTAAAGGGGAAAGACCTATTATTTTCGGAGATGGAAAGCAAACACGAGATTTTGTTTATGTAAAAGATGTGGCTAAAGCCAATCTTCTGGCATTGGGAAAGGGAGATAATGAGGTTGTAAATATAAGCACGAACAAGCCTACAAGTATAAATGAGCTTGTTGAGATGATGAATGAAATCATGAATACTTCTTTAGAGCCTATTTATACAGAACCTCGAAAAGGAGATATAGTGCATAGTTATCTTGATAATAAAAAAGCATTAGATGTGTTTGGATGGAAACCGGAGTATAGTTTGGAAGAGGGGTTAAAAGAGACAATTGAGTATTATAAAGGTGAGATATGTAGAGGATGAGGTGGCAGCGGAGAAAGAGAAGTGAAAGGATGATGCAAATGATAACAGGTGTTATTATGGCGGGTGGCAAAGGCGAAAGGTTTTGGCCTAAAAGCAGGATGAAGATGCCAAAGCAGTTTTTGAATCTTTATGGAGATAAGACGATGATTCAACAGGCTGTAGACAGGCTTAAGAAAATTATGCCTGTAGAAAATATCTTTGTTGTGACTAATATAGATTATGCGGGAATAATTAGTGACCAGATTCCTGATTTGCCAACAGAAAATATTTTAATAGAGCCTATGGCTAAAAATACTGCGGCATGCATTGGCCTTGCAGCACTTCACACAGAAAGGCTTGATAAAGAGTCTATAATGGTTGTTGTTCCTTCTGACCATGTCATAAAAGACGAAGAAGCATATATTGAAATATTAAAAACAGCAATAGAAAAAGCAAAAGCAGGGGACAATCTTGTCACAATAGGTATAAAACCTACACGTCCTGAGACAGGATATGGTTACATAAAATTCAAGAAGGTAACGAGAGAAATAATAAATAAAAATCCTGTACATAAAGTAGAAAGATTTGTAGAAAAACCTGATTATGATACAGCAGTAAAATATGTAGAAAGCGGAGATTATCTTTGGAATAGCGGTATGTTTATATGGAAGACATCATCAATATTAAGCGCTATATGCGAATACATGCCTGATTTACACAAAGCATTGGAAAATATAAGGAAAAACTTTGATGCAGATGATATAGAAAAAGTATTATACGATGAATACTCAAAACTTGAAAGCATATCAATAGATTACGGCGTAATGGAAAAAGCCAAAAATGTATATGTTGTGCCAGGAGATTTTGGCTGGGATGATGTGGGAAGCTGGACATCTATTGAAAGGCTTTATGAAAAAGATGATAATGGCAATGTCATAAAAGGCAATGTAGTAAGTGTAGATACAAAGAAATGCATAATAACCGGTAACGAAAGGCTTATTGCGACATTGGGTATAGAAGATGTAATAATTGTAGATACAGAAGATGCACTTTTAATTTGTTCAAAGGATAAGGCGCAGAATGTGAAGGAGATATTGAAGGAGTTGAAAGAGAAAAAGAATGAGTATTTGTAGGAGATTAAAACAAGACTGTCATTAAAATATTGATTTGCAATTTGCTATACTTGAAGAGTAAAATATATGAAATTTCCTGCCAATCACAAAAATGGACAAGTGAGGAGATACGAATAATGAAAGTTTTAGTCATAGTCACAGGTGGTGCAGGTTTATAGGTTCAAACATAGCAGATTTGTTGCTTGAAAATGGATATGAAGTCGTAATAGTGGATAATCTTTCAACAGGAAAAGAAGAATTTATAAATAAAAAGGCCATTTTATAAAAAAGACATCATAGATGATGACTTGTATGAAATATTTGAAAAAGAAAGACCTGATTATGTTATACATCAGGCAGCTCAAATAGATGTACAGAAATCAATTGATAATCCTGTATTTGATGCAAAAGTAAATATACAGGGGACAGTGAATTTACTGGAATGCTGCAGAAAAAGTGGTGTTAAAAAGATCGTATACGCTTCATCGGCAGCAGTGTATGGAAATCCTGAGTATCTTCCTATTGATGAGAAACATAAAGTAAATCCCATATCTTACTATGGAGTATCAAAACACACACCAGAGCATTACTTTGAGGTATACAGCCAATTGTATAACTTAAAGTATACAATTTTACGTTATGCAAATGTATATGGAATAAGGCAAGACCCAAAAGGAGAAGGTGGAGTAATATCTATTTTTACAGATAAAATGCTTAAAGGCGAAAGGCCTGTTATTTTTGGAGATGGAAACCAAACAAGGGATTTTGTTTATGTAAAAGATGTAGCTAAAACCAATCTTTTGGCATTGAAGAGGGGAGATAATGAGATTGTAAATATAAGCACGGGTAAACCTACCAAGTATAAATGAGCTTGTTGAGATGATGAATGAAATCATGAATACTTCTTTAGAGCCTATTTACGCAGAACCTCGAAAAGGAGATATAGTACATAGTTATCTTGATAATAAAAAAGCATTGGCAGTGCTTGGATGGAGACCTGAGTATACTTTGGAAGAAGGGTTAAGAGAGACAATTGAGTATTATAGAATAAAATACGCTGAGAGTGAAGTTGCGGTGACAGGGGAAGATGAGAAGTTATAGTAAGATGAACTGAACATCTTAACATAGAAAAATTTCAACAAATGACTGATTGCTATCTCGTCTGCGTTTTGAATAATAAAAAATCCTGATTTTACCATTATAATAAGGAGGAGAAATTGGGAAAGAGAATCCCGGTATGTATAGAAATGAGTGTGGAAAGAGAACCTAAAGTTGTGTTTTACCGATTACTTAAAAGGTTACTCGATGGAATGGTTGTGCCGTTTATTGGTGCAGGTGTTTCTTACGAAGCAAAACATCGAGGAGGAATTGCTGGCCTGACGGTAACGAGTAAAATGCAAAATCGCGTTTTTGAAGATTTGAAACAAAGATGCTTAAATCAAAAAAATTGTAAATCATGTATAGTTAAAAAAGAAGTGTGCGATGAGGAAAACATGGACAAAAACAATATATCATTTGATAAAGTCTGTGAGCTTTGGGAATGGTCTTGTTCAGAGAACCATCATACAAATACCTGTAAGAGATTTGAGCTCATTTATGATATTTTAAAAATTCCTGAATTTGCAAATGTAGAACCTACAGATGCTCACTACTACATTGCTTTTCTAGCAAGAGAGGGGCTTATAGAAGAAGTAATTACTACTAATTACGATACGTGTATGGAAGAAGCTTATTGTAATACTTTTGGAATAAAGTATTCAGCAAATAAAGACGATCTACCAGCTTTGGCGGTAGATACTCTTTCTGAATATCGGGCCAAAGCAGGAAAAAAATTTATAAATGGACAAGTAGAGCGGCGGTGTCTTAAAGTTTATAAGATAAACGGCTGTGCTGGGAAACTGCCTTCAAAAGAAGAACATTCTGAGAATAACCGATGTAAATGTAAGAGTATTCTTTTGACTGAGAGAGACTTACAGGATTGGCGACATCGCAGCTGGGCAAGAGATCTTTTTCGCGATCGAATGCGTTCACGTACACTTCTTTTTTCCGGTTTTGGTAGTGATGAACCGCAAGTACGCTTTACCGCTATGCAGGTCTGTGAAGAGTTTACTTTACAAGAAAATGATAATACTCAGTCTGGTACAAATAGTGAAAACGAAATTTGGAACAAGCCTAATGCACCTTTTATAGTTTCATATGAGGATAAGCTTAGCTTCAGTCAAACACAAATATTGCATGCCTTTGCTTATTCTTTTAATGTATCGAACAGCCCGGTCGAACTTGCTGCAAATTCCTTTCTCGGCTCAGATATTAAGTTCTTTGACCCTAAAAATAATTTAGATGAAAAGGTGCTGAAAGCTGATATATTTTGGAAACGACTTTTCCAGGTGACATTTTGGCAGCTTTTACGAAAAGCATGCAGACGCGATAGCTCTGTTGTGTCTTTTCTTACCTCCACATTACCCTGTGCTACTGCCCTTATGGTAGAAGTTTTAGACTGGTTGGCACCAGAAGATCAGCCTGAATTTATTTTTGGCCGTTTCCCGGAAATGATAGATTTGAAAGAAGATGAAAAGAAGGTCCTTCCTTTGGTGAGGTGGATAGAGAGAGTACGAACAGTTCGGCCAGAAGTAGAAAAAGGGTGGTATAGTCCTTTTGTTGAAAATTCAATAATAATAGCGGTTGTTTTAATGTTAATCTATTTGTTGATTGGTTCATATGAACCTGATATTACATGGAATGTACTGAAAGAGCGGATCAGCGATAAAGATGGGCCTCTTGGATTACATGTAGATGTGTCGCATTTGTTTAATGATGTAAATATAAGGCTCTACATAGTTGATAAAAATACAGCAAACCTTTTGCCTCAAAAAATAGTGGGGAATAAAGACGAGAAAATTAGTACAGCTATACAGATAGTGGTGGATAAGTGGAAACCATGTGTGCGCAGAGTATGGCTAGTTAATGAGAATAACGAAAATATAAAGGTAATTACGGTTCGTCAAATTTCATTTTTCCAGCTATTAGGTAATGCTCCCAATGTTGCAGAAGCCAAGAAAGCATTTTACAATAATCTTAAAAACACCTTTCTATTAATAGAGGAAGGACGACCTCGTGTGCACCAGAGAACGGAACCATTGTAGTCTAAGGTGGTGTGAAAAATGGAAGATAAATCTTTCGAGTTAAATGAATGGAAAATTGATTTAGATTTGGAGTCGTTAATGGAGTATACAGGTTGTAAAGATCTTGGCCTTGTCATAGAAGGTATTTATCTGTCAGAAGTAGCTCTCGCAGTTTATATTTTTTGTACCCTAAGTGCTTTTGAAACTGACAAAATTAAAGAATGCCTCAGCCGTTTATTACGCTTTTTATATGGTGGTGCCGAAGAGTTAGGGATAATACTCCCGGTATTGTGCTTAATTGATGTTCCCAAAGAGGTGGAAGCTAAATTTAAAGTTATTAAAGATAAATTTAATCAATTGGCTGCTGATCAAGATTGGCATCGAGGAGATTTTTCTATTGTTGTTTTAGAAGGAGATAAGGATAAAGATGAGAGTATTTTTAAAATATTAGGAGAACCCTCTGCGACCTGGCCCGAGATAGAATTAAAACCACGAGATATTAAAGCTATTATTAGCAGTTTTCAAAGTGAAATGAAGTCTATGCGTATTTCAGAAGAATATGTAGGCCTGCTGAATGCTATAAAGCAAATTTTAGATAAAGGCACGGATGAGCCAGTTCAAAAGTGGTTAAATGAACGGAAAGAAGATGTTCATAATCTCCTGGGAGGGAAAGATAACTGTGAAGGATAAACATGTATTACGTGTAAAGTCAATAAAACTTTGCAGATTTAGAGGATTTGTAAGTGCTACTCCAATAGAGTTAAATACCGATGCTGATATTGTGTTGATTACAGGTCCTAACGGTTTCGGTAAGACGAGTTTAATGGATGCTCTTTGTCTTTTATTAAATCGTCATTTTTATCCAGAAAAATTACCATTATCTTCTTGTAACAAAGAAAAATATGATGAAACTTTTATAGAAGCAGTGATAGAGTATACTGAGAATGAAAGCGATGTTGTGAAAGTCCATATTGAGGAAAATTCCAAAAAACAGCCGAAAATTACACCTTCGAAAAGCCCATGGATGGGGAATATTTCAAGCGAATTAGCTGCACGTTGCAGTTTTTTTTACCAGGACCTTTTGGACAAACTCTTTGAAGAGGAAGAAGCGCAAGTTCGACTTTTAGAATTTCTCAGTCCAACTCCTGAAAATGTATTAATTGCTCAGAATGCAGTGAAACAGGTGCAAAATGAGTGGAAAAGGTATTCCGACGCTCTATTGGGAAATTTTACTATGGATAGTCTACCGAATGAGAGTACCATTAACGAAAAGAGAAGAGAAGTAGTAGCTGTTTTCAAAGAAACATGGAATAAGCTAGTAAAAATAGTAAAGACAGAAATGCGGATTGCATTACCTGAAATAAGTGAAAACTGGTTATATTTGAAAGATTTAAAGAATTTGCGAGCAGGATGGGAAAGTGAACTTAGGAATTTTGTTTCGGAATGTTTGAATGTACTTATGCCTGATGAAAAGAAGCTTGCTGTCAATGAAAAGCCTTCTCTAATTTTACAGTTTATAGAAAAAGCTTTATCTCAATTACGGTATAAAACAATACATCAAACTGCTGAAACAAAAGATAGACTTAAATTGTTTCTAAATAGTATAGCCAACAGCGTTCAGTTATTTCCGCCTAGTATTTGGTCTGAAAAAGAAAAGGAAATAAATAAGTTATCGAAAGAAGTCCAGGAATTGAAAATGCACCTGGAGTTGCTTGAAAAATTAGAACGACACTTTGATAATCCTGAAGGCCCAAATCTGATGGAAGTTTTGATAGCGTTACGAGATCAAGGTAAAATATGGTTGAAGATCCCTTCCAAAATCAGCTCAGATGTTAGGCCACCTTTGTTAATTATTGAATGGCTTCAAAAAACTGTGACAGATGACTTTAGTAAGCTAGTTGAAGATTTTGAAAGCTGGCAGTCGACTATTAGCCAACAACGCTTTGAGCTTCAACAAAAAGTTTTTGAAAAGCAGCAAGAAATGCAAAATCAGAATGAATTTTTAAAAAAATCTAGGGAAGTCTTTGAGTTGTTAGAACAAAGTGGTTTAAATGCCGAATTAAAGGACTTTTTTAATAGTAATTTGCCTATAGCTTCTTCTAAAATTAAAGAAAAGGTACTGGGCTCTGTAACTATGCCAATCCAACTTTATTCTGCAATAGAGGATGCTCAAAAGGTTATATCTGAATGGATTCAAATTGAAGAACAAAATGAGCGTAGATTGAGTTATTTACAACAAGAAAGAAATTATCTCAAGGTGAAAGAGTATATAGAGATAGTTTCAGAAGCTTTGAAAGAAGAGACAGGTAAAAATTCGGTGTTAAACACCGCGCTTTTTCCTTCGAGTGGTATACTTGAGGAACTAAAAAAGAATATAAACGAGATTTTGGAGCGTTTTCGAATTGTGGAAGGTATTTGCCCTGTTTGTTTGCAAACTCAACGAGGAAAGAGTGCAAAATCAGGTATATTACAGATTTGTGCAGCAGATGGTCGTCCTCTTAAGGCTTTTTCAACTGGTCAAAAAGCTCAGTTAGGCCTTGCTTTACTAATTGGTCTCAACTATTCTCTTAATAAATACATCGGGCATAATATTATAGCCTTGGATGATGTAACTACTGTCTTCGATATGGCTCAGTTACCAAGGACTGCTGCGCTAATTAGGCAGATTGCTTATGCGCCTGGAGAAGTTTGCGCCAGACGTCAGGTTTTTATTGTTAGTCATCACGAAGATTTAACAAATCGTCTTCTTGACTTTTTAATCCCTCCTGAGGGTAGAGAACTTCGAATTTTGAATTTTATTAATTGGACGCAATCTAATGGGCCGGAAGTAGAACAAAGGAGAGCAATTCCAGGGCTAAAAGTATGCAAAGATAGTAGAAAAAAATTGGCACATGTATTTGATACCATATGTAAAAGAAATTATTAAGTTAGAATAACTTTTTTATTCAAAAGATGTAATTAAGATTGAGATAAATCCAAAATTTTCCTCACAAATAACTTCATCCGTATGTGAAGCATCTATACTTTTTGATTTACCTGAAACGAGAATAGAAGTTCGAAGATTTGCTGATGATGCTTCTCATCTTCGAAATATAAACAGAATATTTTCTCATCCTAATTTCATATCTAATGCTTGAAGAATTGTAGGGTTAGTTTTAGATGCAATTAAAAATAGAGATAAAGAGCATTCGCTTTGTAAGATAGTTGGGAATCAATAGTGCCAGGAGATTTTGGCTGGGATGATGTGGGGAGCTGGACATCTATTGAAAGGCTTTATGAAAAAGATGATAATGGCAATCTCATAAAAGGGAATGTAATAAGTGTAGATACAAAGAAATGCATAATAACAGGTAATGAAAGGCTTATTGCGACATCGGGTATAGAAGATGTGATAATTGTTGATACCGAGGATGCACTTTTAATTTGCTCAAAAGATAAGGCACAGAATGTGAAAGAGATATTGAATGAGTTGAAAGAGAAAAAGAGTGAGTATTTGTAGGAGATTAAGAAGAGACTGGCAAACAGGGTTATTACTGTTTTTATTTTTATCGAAATATGTCAAAATATTTTCAATATTTATGTTGTTTTTTAAAAAATAAAATGGTAGAATATAAACGGATAAAATATATTTTTTACT
>Ga0247720_100495_pt1 | contig 13971 bp, 14 predicted proteins | sample MSEWel2015_12_15_FD_189078 | JGI IMG/M metagenome (GOLD analysis project Ga0247720, IMG submission 189078) | Subsurface sediment microbial communities from gas well in West Virginia, United States - MSEEL Well Study Marcellus 3H_2015_12_15 | ecosystem: Environmental > Terrestrial > Deep...
TGACAACATGCTCAAATTATTAAACCTAATATATAAAGCAAGTGCAAATGCTAAAATGAGTGCACTAATGTCAAGTACAATACTCCATCTTCTATACCACATCATCTCACCCCCCCGATAATATTAAAACGTTAAATCCTTTAGCCTTGGCCATTTTTTATCCTTTTCAGATAAAATTATTTCTTCAATGCCATCTAAAGGCCACTGTATATTTATATCAGGGTCATTCCATATTATCCCACCTTCATCATCAGGATAATAGAAGTTTGTACATTTGTAGAAAAACTCTGCTTCCTCTGACAAAACTAAAAAGCCATGAGCGAATCCTTCAGGGATATAAAATTGTTTTTTATTTTCCTCGGATAAAATAACACCAACCCATTTGCCATAAGTTTTGGAGTTTTTTCTCAAATCAACTGCTACATCAAAAACTTCTCCTTTTAAAACTCTTACCAGTTTGCCTTGTGGATGTTTTTTTTGAAAGTGTAATCCTCTTAATACTCCTCTTTTCGATTTTGATTGATTATCCTGAACAAACACCATATCAAGACCTGCAACTTTAAAGTCATTGTAATTATACGACTCCATAAAATATCCTCTGTTATCTTCAAAAATCCCTGTCTCTATTATGTATAATCCTTCTATTTCTGTTTCTATAAACTTAAATTTACCCATAACATCACTCCTGTTTTTCACTTTTTACATCATCAATAAACACTTTTAATGCGTCTTCCCAATTCCTCATTCTATCGCCAATAGTACATCTTAACATCATATTATCCAGAGAGGAATAAAAAGGTCTTTTGGCAGCCCTGTTTATTTTGTCAGATGTGATAGGTACTACAGTGCAGTTTATACCTGCATATTCTACAATCTTACAAGCAAAATCATACCAACTGCACTCGCCTTTTCCAGTACAATGGTATATACCATATTCATCGGTTAGTACAAGCTTTAAAATATGATAAGCCAAATCTTCAGCATTTGTAGGATTACCTCTTTGGTCATTGACAACTTCCAAATAACCTTTTTCTTTTGCAGTATTTAAGATAGTGTATACAAAGTTTTTACCATATTTCCCATAAAGCCATGCTGTTCTCACTATAAAATATTTATCACAAAATTCTCTTACGTACTGTTCTCCAAGAAGTTTTGTCTTTCCATAGACACTTATCGGTTGGGGAATATCATACTCCCTGAAAGGTACACTGCCAGTACCACTAAATACATAATCTGTTGATACGTGAAGTAACTTAGCACCTACTTTCTGTGCTGCGATAGCAAGATTTCTTGGTCCAATGGCATTTACTTTAAATGCAGTATCTATATCACTTTCGCATCTATCTACATTAGTGTAGGCTGCACAGTTTATGATAATATCAGGTCTGTATTTCTCTATGTATTCCAAGACATCCTTCAATACTGTAATATCAAGTTTATCATGAGAAACATATATAATTTCCGCATTTTTATATATTTCGTCTATTTCGCCAATTTCACTTTTTCCTCTTTCTATAATGGAACGTATTTGTAAACCCAGCTGCCCTTTAGCTCCAGTGATAAGTAGCTTCATAATACTTACCAGCTCCTCTTAAAACATTTCATTTGTCGCTGCTACTTCTTTTATTGCATCATTTTCTTCCTCATTTATTAGCTTTAAAAGATATTTCCCATATTCAACTTTTTTTAATGGCTCGGCAAGTTTTATTAATTGTTCCTTATCTATGAAACCTTTTCTATAGGCAATTTCCTCAATACAAGCAACATACAAGCCCTGTCTTGTCTGAATTGCTTCAACAAAATTAGCAGCATTTAAAAGTCCACTCGGTGTACCAGTATCAAGCCATGCCATTCCTCTACCAAGTAATTCAACTTTAAGTTTCCCCATTTTTAAATATTCGTTATTAACTGATGTGATTTCAAGTTCTCCTCTTGCTGATGGTTTTACGTTTTTGGCTATCTCAATTACGTTATTATCGTAAAAATAAAGTCCTGGTACAGCATAATTAGATTTCGGATTTTTAGGTTTTTCTTCAATTGATATAACATTGAAATTTTCATCAAATTCTACTACACCAAAATCGCTTGGATTACTTACATGATAGCCAAATATAGTAGCTCCTTCTTTTCTGCTTGCCGCTCTTTCAAGTCTTTCAGTAAATCCATAGCCATAAAAAATGTTGTCACCCAATATAAGAGCGACATTGTCTTTGCCAATAAAATCTTCTCCAATAATAAAAGCTTCAGCTATCCCACGAGGTGCCTCCTGTACATCATATTCAAAGTGTAATCCTAACTGGCTTCCATCTCCCAGAAGCTCTTTAAAGGTGTTTATGTCCCTTGGAGTGGATATAATCAGTATTTCTCTAATTCCTGCAAGCATAAGAACAGATAAAGGATAGTATATCATTGGCTTATCATAGATAGGCAAAATTTGCTTGGATATGGCTTTTGTAATAGGATAAAGCCTTGTACCTGAACCACCTGCTAAAATTATTCCTTTCATTTGTATCCCCCTAACGATTAGAATACATTCTTTCATAGTATTTTTGATATTCTCCTGATGTCACATTTTTAAGCCATTCTTTGTTTTTAAGGTACCACTCTATCGTTTTTTTGATACCATCTTCAAATTTAGTCTCAGGATACCATCCTAATTCTTCTTTAATTTTTGTTGCATCAATAGCATATCTTCTATCATGTCCTTTTCTATCTGCTACAAACGTAATCAAGCTCTCATCTACAGTTGGATCTACATTGTCGTGAATATATGATACAATTAACTTCACTATCTCTATATTTGTCTTTTCATTATTACCTCCAATATTGTATATTTCTCCTATTCTTCCTTTATGAAGAACCAAATCTATTGCTTTACAATGGTCTTCCACATAAAGCCAGTCTCTTACATTAAGTCCATCTCCATAAACAGGAAGAGATTTTTTATTTAAACAATTATTTATCATCAATGGTATCAATTTTTCAGGAAATTGATATGGTCCATAGTTGTTTGAACATCTGGTTATATTTACAGGCATTTTATATGTATCATAGTAGGCTTTGACTATTAAATCAGCCGCTGCTTTACTTGATGAATATGGACTATGAGGGTCAAGTGGTGTAGTTTCTGTAAAATAGCCTGTCTCACCAAGAGAACCATAAACTTCATCTGTCGATACTTGTAAAAACTTTTTCCCCTCTTTAAAACTATCTCCCTCTTCCCATGCCTTTTTGGCTGCATTAAGCAAAGTCACTGTTCCAAGTACATTGGTTTTTACAAATATTTCGGGGTCCATAATACTTCTATCTACATGAGATTCTGCTGCAAAATTGACTACATAATCAATATCTTGTGAAAATATCTCTTCTACAAGCTCCTTATCACATATATCTCCTTTAATAAAAGTGTAATTTGGGTTATCTTCTACATCTTTCAAGTTTTCAAGATTTCCCGCATATGTAAGTTTATCAAGGTTTATGATTTTATAGTTTTTATACTTTGAAAGCATATACCTGATGAAATTACTTCCTATAAATCCTGCCCCACCTGTAACTAATATTTTTTTCATATCAAACACCTCATTTACTCATTAAAACTTTTTCCAATAAATCTGTCGAATTATCCCATGTATAATTTCTAATTTTTTCAAATCCCTTAAACGATATCTTTTTTAATAATTCTTCATTTTCTACAAGTTCTAAAATATTATTTGCTAATCCCTGAATGTCACGAGGCTCGCACACCATAGCTGTTTCTCTGTGTATCCCAATATCAGGAATGCAACCTACATTGGTCGCAACCACAGCACATTTGCACGCCATTGCTTCCATTGGCGGTAAATGCCACCCCTCAGTCCAACTCGGCGATACAAAAATATCAGATGTTGAATATAATCTTCTGAGTAAATTCCTTGAGGGATTTTCATAAAATTCAGCATATTCTGGTATATCATTCCCTTTTTTCAAACCAAATAATCTCAATTTAAGTTCTGGATGTTTCTTTTTCACCATTTCAAATGCTTTTAAACCATCTTTATAACCTTTCCATTCTAAATTATGGTACATCATTAGTATAATTTTTTCTTTATTAAAAACTTTATTATCATTAAAAAATTCATTAAGATTTATACCATTTGGAATTAATGCAGTAACATCTACCTTGAACTGATTTTCCATAAGATCTTTTAACCATTTAGCAATGACTATACGTTTAAGTGGCAATTTATAACTGCCATCAACTAATCCTTTAGGTCCACTCCATATTTCATAATGTTGTATAAAATAGTATTTTTCTCCTTTAGATTTATTTAATTTATAAACAGAATATGCCGTAGGCCATGCAGTTGCAATTGTTACGTCTGCGTCTCTTATAAAGATATCACTTATTGACGGAACTAATTTAATTGGTACTTTTAAATCAAACCAATCAACTTTAGTTCTCCTTTTTAATGTATTGCCTACAGAAGATTTAAATCTCTTTAACTCACCTACTAAACCATAATTATTAAATCTATATGCTACCATGGGAACATAGCAAACAACATCATGTCCTCTATCATGCAACCTATTAGCATATTCGAATATAACTTTTATACCACCTGTTAATGATGTAAACGGAAGTATAAAATTTATTTTCATTGTATCACCTTAAATCTTAAACTCAAAATGTACCTTTATTTTCGAATTTTCACCTTTTATTTGAAATTATTATATAAACAACAAATTACTTTTAAAAAATACCACCTATATATTAAACTCTAAACATCATTGAGCTAATTATTTTCACTTCTATTTTTCCTGTTTAAAAATAGTGCTTTGTAATGAATGAATTCCCAGCTTCTAACTCGGGTCGTAAATGCTCTCCTTACCATACACTCTTTAGAAAAGTTGTCTGAAATCTGAAAAATTAAGCAAGATTTCTGGGCTACTTGACTATCTCAATTAATAATCTCATTATTGCTCACTTCTGCGGCCTTGACATTACTAAACTATTGTCTTCTCTTATTTCCAGGTTTTCCTTGTTTGATTAAAACATTTAAACATAAATATTTCTCACTTTTTCGAACTTCATCAAAAACTATTTCCTTACAAATCACTGTAATTTCTTTAACATGTTACCCTATAAAAACTTGTAATTTTCCACTCAGCACTACTATTATTTTCTTCATGGAACTACTTTACTTTCCAATACTATGTATCTATATATGTCCCTTATACAAGTTATATTACACTCAATGTAGCCACACAAAATATTCTTTTGATATAATTATTGCCCTTTGTCAATCGAGTAGATGTTTCCCTATATTTTCATAAGTTTCAGGACTTAATCCTATTTAAGAGCAAATATGCTCTGCAGTTTTGAATTTATTATAATCTGTACCTATTTGAGCAATTATTGTAGTAAGCACCGTTATATCTATACTAAATATACTATCTAGTTGCTCAATCTGACTTTTATATTTGTCAGCTTCAGAATTAATACTTTTTCTATTTCGCTAAGATGTTCTATACTCCGAGTAAAAATTTTAAAAATTTTTATCTGTTATTTCTTCATTCTACCATTAATTGATGATTTTATATCTTTAGCTTATTATACATTTTTTCTTTTACATAAATTTCAATTTCCTTAATCGCTATACTGCCATCCTCTACTAGATAATTTATTATTGTTGTTCTACTTGATACGTAGAATATGTCTGCCAAAAGCTTAAACCGCAATTTTCGGAGATAATTTTCAACATGAAATATTAATTTTGCAATAATAATTTTATAATGTTTTCTTGTTAAATAACAACCATTAAATCAAGTAATTTTCGCAAAATTAGATCTCTTGATAGCTTAAAAGCGTTCGGCCTAATTTTGTTTTAAATCCATACGGATTTTCGGTACTTGCCTTCTACAAGAAATCTATACTTTTTTAAGCCTCAATCTATGTATATTTGGCTTTCAATATTTAAATGAAGTTATATTTTGTCAAATTGAGATTTCCATTTGGTAATTGCATCAATGGGTATATTTATATTTGTTTCATAATAACTATTTATCCAATTTTCTATTCCTTCAACATCAAAACGATCAATAACAGGTAAATTTGTATCTTTCGAAATTTCTTTAGCCCTATTATCAATAGCTATTATTAAAGTCCTTTTTTTATGTTGTAATGCTCGAATTCCTATATGTAATCTTGTCCCAATATAATCAACTTCATTAGATGATAAGAAATCATCCAATTCATTTAAATCAGGATTCAAATATTTAATATCATCACCACATATTTTTCTAGCATATTCCACATCTTTAGGATTAGCCGGAATAAAATAAATTACTTTGTAATTATGTTTTAGTATATTGAATAATTTTTTATCATATTCGAAATTTTGATTATAAACGGTATATGTTAATAAAACATTGGTAGATTTAACTTTAGGTATCAGTTCACAATGTTCTCTATTTAATTTCCACATTGTTGGACATCCAGTATTTAATACATTTTTTATACCTATTGATTTTAATTTCTTTTCAGTATAACTATCTCTAACAGCATGCAAATAATTTTTTGATAAAATCCGATTATATAGCCATTTTCTGTATATATTAGGATTCTTTTGATAAGAATTCCAACCAACACCTAATAAAATCACATCATTTATATAATACGAATCTAAAAAACCAATTTTCCATTGACTTTTATATTTAATACAACCTTGAGAAGATAATAAATTAGTTCCACCAACAAATTTAAAATCGCTATTAGCAATAATTTTCCATGAATATCTAAAAATAATATCATGTGTAGGAAAATTATAGATATATACATCATTACGAAATAGTTCCTTTATAACTTTTCTTACAGCATCCATTATAATATAATCTCCTAAATTATCACTCCCAACCGAAGTATCAAATAAAGAAATTATTTTCATGTTTTATCATTCCCGTCTAATATTTTTAAATGCCTAATTGTTAATGTACTAGTCCCCGTTTATTTGAACTTAAACGACTAAAACTCCTCGGCTCGCATTATTTCGTAAAATTTCTTCGTAAAACTTGCTTGGCGGAATGTAGCTTAATGATTGATGGGGCCTTATTCAGTTGTATTCTTTCATAAACTCATCAAGCTTTTTAAAAAATAGACCATATCCAATAAATTCATGTAATTCTACAAATTCTTCTTTTAATGTTTTAAAAAATCTTTTTATATTTGGATTTATTTCTGGCAATCTTACAGGTATTCGTTTCATGTAATATATCATAGGTTTCACAAAATTTTTCGAATTCTTTTGACTTAAATTGTGGACCATTATCGGTCCGTATCGTAAGATTTCCTTGAATGCTTCTTATCTCATTGATTTTAAAACTGTCTTTATAACATCTAGGTATGTTTATGAAAAACCCGCTTTATACCATACTATCTCAAGAGTATATGTATCTATAATACCTAACACAAAAATTATTTTTGAAAACAATGTTACATATGTGATATCCATTGTCAATGATTATTTGGCTCATTCACTGCCACTTTTTTGAAAGCTATCAAGGATTGCTCTGACCTATAATGCCTCTCTACAGGCAATAGAAGGTCCATCTCTTTACATAATCTGTAAACTTTCTTATTGTTAATTTTTATGCCAAATAAACTTTTTAAAAAGAACAGTCATTTTTTTGTAGCCATAGCGAGGGTATTCTTCAGCTAAATCAAAAAGTATGATCTTTATAGGTTCGTCAGATACTATTTCACCATCTATGGTTCGTGAAAAGGCAGGTACTACCCATCGCCCTCTATTTGAAATACTATCCTTTTCCATGGTTTTATAGAAGAATGTACTTTTTGGAACTACTGCAATTTCAAGAAGGAAATCTAGATTTATATTCTTGGCTCTAAAAGCTTCAATTATTTCAATCTTGTCACTTAACGTTGGTTCGTTTTTTTAAATAATTCTCTAAGATATGCTATTTCAAGGTCTTTATTTATCCACTATTATAGAACGAAGCATAACATTTTCTTTTGTAAGTTACACTAGTTCATCTTCTGGATGTTCTCTACTATTTAAAAGTTGTCTTTTCCCATACTCGAGAGCAGCTTTTGATATACCATATCTTCTACATACAGCAATCTTAGTAGTAGAAGCACTTTCTGCTTCTGCTAAAATAGCAAGTTTTTCTTCAATGGTAAAGTTTTTATGTGGTGTCATTGCTTTAACCCCCCTTCAAGAGAAATTTTATCATGTTATGGGTTTTGGTCCAATTCTCTTGAGAGTCCAGCAAGTTTTAATATCATTACTTTTTAAACCTACCTTTTTTATTTTTATTCTTTTTCAAATAAACGATATAACAATTAGGATGAGGAAGTTTATAAATCTTATTTGTTTGAATTTATACATTCTAATAAAAAATTTGCATTCCTAGCTATAGTTATATATTTTAATTACAATTTTTTAATCTCAATTCTTGATTATACTGCCACAGCTTCATAGTAGTAATATACTCATAAATTGCAGACAAAATAGCCATATACAACCCAATTTTTCCATCTAAAAATCCCAATTTCAAAAAATACCTATAAATAAATACAGCAATTGGTCTCAAGGGTAAATTCCTTCTAATAAAAGATTTATCTTTATAAAGTTTTTTCTTGAAAAAATTTCTTATGTTATAGGTATTGTTTTTTTCTAATAACATTTTGGCTTCTAGTGTTGTATATTTGTTCATTTTTTCAACATACGTTTCCACATCCATAAAAGTATTGTGTATTATATCATTTTTCAATCTTCCCACTTTATCGCTGTTTATAATTAGTTTTTCATGTACTAAGTTACCCTCATCAAAATACCCAAGTCCATTTTTAAAAAGTCTTGGATATGGTATATCGGGATAAAATCCTCCATATTTTACCCATTTTCCAAACATTATATTTCTTCTAGGAATAAAAAAAGCATCATACTTCTCTGAAAAATTATAGATCATGAATTTAATTTCATTCGCTAGTTCTTCAGTCATTATATGATCTGCATCTCCAATTAAAATCCATTCATATATTGTATTTTTTATACCTACATTCCACTGTTTCGCATAACCTGGCCACTTGTTCTCTATTACTCGAGCACCTAACTCTTTGGCAATCTTGACTGTATTATCATTACTGCCACCATCAACTACTATAATTTCATCAGCAACAAGTTTATGAGAGTTTATGAAACTAATTATATTTTTTTCTTCGTTCATTGCTATAGTCACAACACTTATACCTTTTTTGTATTCATTCATAATTCGGCCCTCCCATATCTATGAAAAACAAAGTCAATATATGCCTTAATAATATACTTAATAGAGTATACATCTTTGTTAATTAATCTTTTTAAAATTTTAAATAAGAACCCAAAAATAAAAATAATTAAAAATTGTATTGGAAAAAATCTTTTATAGAATATCAAACTATTTCTTGTATAATAATACACAGCTATTTTTGACCCTTTTTTTGTAGTAGCTCCTTCTTTATGCCACACAATAGAAGTTGGACAATAATATAATTTCCAATGATTTCTTTTTGCTCTTATGCAATAATCTGTTTCTTCCCAATATAAAAAATAATCTTCATTCATTAGTCCAATATCTTTAATTAAGTTTAAATTTATTAACATACTAGCACCTTTTATATAATCAGGCTCAATAATTTTATTGTATTCCTCTTTATCAATAGTATCATGCCCATAATATCTTCCTGTTATGTAAGAACTTAAAGTTAACCACCCACCAATATCTTGTATTTTATTCTTTTCATAATAAGACATTAATTTTGAGCCTATAATCCCAATTTTGCTATCAGATTCAGCCAATTTAACCATCTCAATTAATGAGTTCTTTTCAACAACTGTATCATTATTTAATAACCATACATAATCAACATTATCTTTTAAAGCAAGTTTTATACCTAAATTGCTGCCTCCTGCAAAACCAGCATTATAATTATTTTTTACAATTATTATTTTAATCTCGCTTAAATTCCCTGTATCTTTTATCTTATTTAACATACTATCATATTCCGCAAAATAGATGTTCTTATCTACTATCCAGTTTTTAATTTTCTCCAACGAATCATCCTCAGAATTATTATCAACAAGTATTATCTTATAATCTGGATAATTTATTTTTAGTACCGAATCTATACATTCTATTGTATCTCTAGAATTATTCCAATTAACAATCACAATATATACAGGTTTATTTATCATACCTCACCTCTAAACTTTTTTGAAATTTTCGTATTTTTCTAATATAAAATTATAAATCTTTGTTTTAAAATTTTTTACATCAAATCTTTCAGCACTCTTCCTTATGATGTTTTTATCAAAAGATTTATTATTAAATTTAATTACGGCTTCACATAAACTTTCTTTAGTCTGTTCTTTAAAGTATATGCCCGTTACTCCATCAATCACTGAATCAAGTACTCCACCTTTACCAAAAGCTATTACAGGTCTACCACATGCTTGAGCCTCTAATGGAGTTATACCAAAATCCTCTTCCCCAGGGAAAATGAAAGCTCTACATTTTGCATAATATTCTTTTACTTCTTCATCAGGCAATCTTCCTAAAAACTTTATATTACTTTTTGCCAAGCTCTGTAACTTACTTTTTTCAGGTCCATCACCTATTATTATGAGAGGTAATCCTAAATCATTAAAAGCCTCAATTGCAATATCAATCCTTTTATACTCGACAAGTCTGGATACAATCAGAAAATAATCTTCATCTTCATCTTTTGGAGTATAAAAATCAACATTTACGGGGGGATTAATTACTACTGCATCTCTTCTATAATGTTTTTTTATTCGCCTAGCAACTGCGTTTGAATTTGCAATAAAATAGTCAACTCTATCAGCAGTCAGTCTGTCCCACATCCTTATATAATTCATTAAAAAAGGAATAAACTTTTTTTGCCATTTTGGTGCGTTTTGTTTATATTCATGGTAAAAATCCCATGCATAACGCATAGGAGTATGGCAGTAACATATGTGTAAAGTATCAGCTCTCGTTATTACTCCTTTTGCACACGAAGAGCTACTACTTAGAACAACATCATATTCAGACAGATCAAACTGTTCAAAAGCTGTTGGCATCAAAGGTAAATACATATTATACTTTGTTTTTGCTCTTGGTAATTTTTGAATAAAAGAAGTCCTTATATCCATTTTTCTAAATTCTTCAGGTAGCTTGTCAGGATTATATACACTCGTATATATGGGAGCATCAGGAAAAATCTCATGAAAAGCCAGTATAACTCTCTCAGCACCGCCCATATTTGTTAACCAATCGTGAACTATCGCAATTTTCATTTAGCTTTTACCTCCAAATGCTTCTTTATAAACTTCTTCATACACTTTTAAAGTTTCTTCTGCTGTTTTCCTCCATGAAAATTTTTGAGCTTGTTTTAATCCTTTTTCAATCATTTCCCTCCGTAAATTTTCATTCGACAACACTAAATCAATAGCCCTAGCTATTTCTTCTACATTATAAGGGTTAACCATAATACCAGCATCGCCTACAACCTCTGGTAATGACGAAGTATTTGATGTTATTACTGGACATCCACAAGCCATAGCTTCTAAAGGTGGTAACCCAAAACCTTCGTATAAAGATGGATAGATAAATAATTCTGCTAAATTATATAGAGCTGGTAAATCATCATCGTTAACATAACCTATAAATTTAATTTTATTTTCCACATGATTTTCCATTATAATTTTATTTAATGATTCATTGCTTTTTCCATTTATAACCAATATAATTTTTTGGTTTATTTTTTTAATCGCCTTTATTAAATTAGCAATATTCTTATGTGGTTTCAAATTTCCAATATATAGAATAAATTTTTCTGGTAAATCATATTTTGTTCTAATATTTCTTAATTTATCATTATCATTTATAACTTTAAAATTTTCATCTATACCGTTATACGTAACGACCACTTTTTCGCTCTCACAATTTAACCAATTTACAATTTCTTTCTTTGAAAATTCTGAAACTGTCAATATTTTTTTAGCCTTTAAAGCAGAAGGTTTTACTATATAATTATAGTAATACCTATGAAATCTAGTATAATATTCCGGAAACTTTAAATGATTTAAATCATGTATTGTCATTATAGTTGGACACTTAATAAAAGGACTTGAAACAAATGAAGGAGAATGAAAAATTGCTTCATTTTTGTACTTATTTAATACTAGGGGTAATTCCCATTGCTCAGTAATACTTAAAAAATTAGACTTCATTATAATATAATCATTTCTTTTGATTGTAATTTTATTTTTTTCTTTATTGCTCAAATAATAATACTGGACTTTACTCCTATCCATTGTTTTAATTAAGGCATATGTATATCTTGCTATACCATGTAAATTATCATTTAACATCCTAATGTCAATAATTATTTTCATTATTATATCACCCTATATTTACATTCTTTAATATTTAGAAAATATTCTGTTTACCATTTATACTATTTACTATTTTTTCTTTTTTATTGATAACTTTATGAGATGACAAAATAATTCCAAATATAAACCAGTACATAATATAAAATATTTTTCCAAAATATGCAGAATTTATAAAGTTCGCAAAAATCATTTCATAAATACTAAATATAAAAAATCCTATACCAATATCTCTAATAATAAGATTTTTTCTACTCAGTTCATAAGATTTGATTATACATTTAATTAAAAAAGCTAAATATAAAATGAACATTGGTATGCCTATTTCAATCATCATGGCCATCCAGGAGCCATCCGTATTATAAAATTGTACATTAGTACCATATCTTTGAGTTCCAATTCCAGTACCAAATATCCAATTGCTTTTTATAATCTCTATTGATTTTTCTAATAAGTGAATATGGGTTTGGGTAGAACCTTTTACAGAAGGATTATTACCCAATATTAAATCTTTATATATAAAAGAATTTATAATGTCATTTCTAAAGACTAAAATTAAAATCATTGATAATAAAATAATTGTTAAAATACTCAAATAACTAGTTAAGGTTCTTTTACTCTTGTATTTAAAAATATATACTATCATCAAGACAAAAGTAATTATAAATGTACCTAAATAGGCTACTCGTGAAAAAGTAAAAATAATAGCAAAAAATGTTATTAATACAAAAATAAAATTTTTTAAATTACTCCTAGTAAAAAATCTTGTCAAGAAAATAGAATAAAATAACAATTCAAAATTACCAAATATTATTGGATTACCTATTAAACCTGTTGATCTAACAATATTAGTGCCATAATATGAAAATATATTATCCGATTTTGGAGTTAATAAAATCAGACTTAAATGTTCTCTAAAAATATATTGAAATATGCCAAATAACGAAATGAAGATAGAAAATATAAAAAGCCATTTTTTTATCCTTTTTATATCATCAATTGAATATATAAATTCCTGTACAAATATAAAAATTGTAATATAGAAAACTCTGTCTCTAAATGATAAAAATTTACTATATATATCATTATTGGAATCTAAAAATATTCGTGCAAAATACAAATAAAAAAATATAAAAAAAATAACATTAATATCAGTAACAGTAATCTTGTTCCTTTTTAAAATTATTATTATTTCAAGAACACTTGATATAACATAAAATATATCAATTAATAATGTTCCGAAATATACTTTTCCTATATCAACAAAATTATTTAGAAAACCATTAAAAAATAATATTGCTAGAAATAAAATTAGTATTCTTTGTGATACATATTTGCTTATACTATTATTATCATTCCTTATTCTGTTATTTTTTTCTATCTCCATTTAATTTTTCCCTCCATATATTACCTCTAATTATACTAAATTATGATTTCGTACAATTAGTCCATTATTACGCCAAAAAATAAAAGACCATGCCTATAAAACTAATTTATATACTTCTTTAAGTCATCTAATTTTTCAATTTTCAAAATATCT
>Ga0247720_100499_pt1 | contig 13832 bp, 10 predicted proteins | sample MSEWel2015_12_15_FD_189078 | JGI IMG/M metagenome (GOLD analysis project Ga0247720, IMG submission 189078) | Subsurface sediment microbial communities from gas well in West Virginia, United States - MSEEL Well Study Marcellus 3H_2015_12_15 | ecosystem: Environmental > Terrestrial > Deep...
CAAGAAAAGTCAGCTGGGCAATACCGAGGTCAAAAGCCCCATCAATGGTATCATCACTTCTTTGACGGTTAAGGTTGGAGATCAGGTGCAGCAAGGTAAGGCAATTGCTACTATTATAGACCCTACGCAGCTCAATGTAGTGGTTGCGGTGGATGAGCTTGATATACCCAAAGTGAAAATAGGGCAAAAAGCTAAGATTAAGGTAGATGCTTTCCCGGATACGGTTTTTGAAGGAGAGGTTATAAAGATAGCTGATATAGGGCAATCCTCCGGCGGAGGAGTAACAACTTTTGATGTAACCATTTCTATAAAAGACCCCGGTGATGTTAGGATTGGGATGAGTGCAACTGCCGAAATTCAGGTGGAAAGCAAAAAAGGAGTGGTGCTTCTTCCAATAGAAGCTATTCAGGAGAGAAATGGTGAAAAATATGTGATCATAGCATCGAGCTCTTTACAAGACAAGTCCGGGAGTGAAGAGGTAGCAGCGGAAAAACAAACATCTGAAGGTGCAACTGCAAGGAACAGGAATCGAACATGGGGGAGCCTTGTAACAGGAGATGGGAGAGGCACACAATCTGGAAACTTCTTTGGTAGATCCAGTTTTCGTAAGGTAGAGGTTGGCCTTACAAATGAGACTTATGCTGAGATAATAAGCGGGGTTGAAGAAGGAGAAGAAGTGATTATTCCGCTATCCAGTACAGGCAGTACTCAAAACAATTGGCGAGGCATGTTCCCTGGCTTTGGTGGCATGAGGGATGCATTCCCGCAGGGGGGATTTGACAGATCCAGAGTTCCCGCAAACAACCGTCGATGAAGGTAGATATGCGGATGGAATCAATGAGAAAGAAGGTGCTTTTGGGTACATGATACGGCTAGAAAACTTAAGCAAAATATACAGGATGGGGGATAACAGGGTTGTGGCCTTAAACAATATATCCTTATCCATCAATAAAGGCGAATTTGTTGCCATTATGGGGCCTTCGGGCTCCGGCAAATCCACCCTTATGAACATAATTGGGTGCCTGGATGTGCCTACCGAGGGGAAATATTACCTGGATGGCCGTGATATAACCTCTTATAATCAGAACCAATTGGCAGAGGTCCGCAATAAAAAGTTTGGGTTTGTCTTTCAAGGGTTTAATTTGCTGCCTAAGCTGACTGCTCTGGAAAATGTGGAGCTTCCGCTTATATATGCAGGCGTAGGAGCTAAAAAAAGAAGGGAAGAGGCAATACGCGTCTTAAAAATGATGGGGCTGGGGGAACGTATACACCATCGACCTTCGGAACTATCAGGTGGACAGCAGCAACGGGTGGCAATTGCCAGAGCGCTTGTTAACCGTCCATCAGTCATACTGGCTGATGAGCCTACAGGCAATTTGGACAGCAAGTCTGGTATGGAAATCATGCAGATATTTAAGGAACTTTATTCTCAGGGCAATACCATTATACTCATCACGCATGATATAAACATAGCCAGATATGCGAGGCGAATGATCATGATACGCGACGGGCAAATTGTATCTGATGAAGAGGTGGAGATGCAATGAATTTTACACAGGCCGTCAAAATGGCTTTTAGCTCCATTTTGTCAAACAAGATGCGCTCTTTTTTGACCATGTTGGGAGTAATTATTGGGGTTACCGCTGTTATTACGCTGATTGCTTTAGGACAGGGTTCTACCATGCAGGTATCCCGTCAAATTGAAAGCCTCGGCACCAATTTGATCATCATCAATATCACAGGCGGAAGAAATCGCAGCGTTACCGAAAAGGACCTGGAGCGGATAAAAAACATCCCCGGCGTCAGTGAAATAGCCCCTGTATTGAGCGGTGGCGTAACGGTAAAGGCGGGCAACAAAAATACTAGCTCTTCTCTTGAAGCCACTACGCCTGGTTACCAGCAAGTGAGAAATAGGCATGTTCAGCTTGGCAGGTTTTTGCTTCAAAACGATTTGGATATGCGGTTTAGAGTGGCGGTGGTAGGAGTCGATGTTGCCGATGAGCTGTTTGGGAGAAGAGATATAGTTGGCGAAAAGATTTCAATAAACGGAGTGGAATTTTCCATTGTGGGTATACTGGAAGAAAAGGGGAGTTCCATAGCCGGTTCCGATGACAACAAGGTTATAATACCACTGACTACCGGGCAGAGGCTTCTTGGGAACACGGAAGTCCGGACTTTTTATGTTTCAACGCAGTTCCCTGATGTTGTAAATCAGGTGGTTGGAGAGATACAGCGCTTTTTGACCAGAAAGTTCAACGATGAAAACAGTTTCAGGGTGTTCAACCAGACGCAGCTGCTCTCTACGATAAATGAGGCAACTACAACGCTGACCATGATGTTGAGTGGCATTGCGGGTATATCATTGCTAGTGGGTGGTATTGGCATTATGAACATAATGCTGGTATCTGTGACCGAGCGAACCCGGGAGATTGGAATAAGAAAGGCCATTGGGGCGAAGAGGAGGGATATACTCATCCAGTTTCTCATAGAATCGGCTGTGCTCAGCGGATTGGGCGGTGTACTGGGGATTATGCTGGGCTTTGTCGGGGTAAGCTTTTTAAGCAGGATTTTGAACATTCCTGCAGCAATTTCTGCCGATGTGGTGCTGCTGGCAACCGGGTTTTCAGTGGCTGTGGGAGTTATATTCGGGCTGTATCCGGCCAGCAAGGCGGCCAGCTTAAATCCAATTGATGCACTGCGCTATGAGTGATAAAATGGTAATGAGCTGCGATAATAATCAATATCAAGCTACATTTAAGCAAATCAAGTTTGCAGTAAAATCAATAATCAAATCAACGATGAAAGGATGCTGTTGAATAATGCGAATGCTTGATATCATATTGAAAAAACGCAATGGCGGGGAACTTACGAGTGATGAGATTGATTTCTTCGTTCGCGAGTATGTGGCAGGCCGAATACCCGATTATCAGGCATCCGCTCTGTTGATGGCCATATATTTTCAGGGCATGACCAGCCGTGAGACCGCTGACCTCACCCTGGCCATGGCTTATTCAGGGGAGACGGTGGACCTGTCGCCCATACCGGGTATAAAGGTGGATAAGCACAGCACCGGCGGGGTGGGAGACACCACCACCCTGGTGGTTGCACCTTTAGTGGCGGCCTGCGGGGTGCCGGTGGCCAAGATGTCGGGGAGGGGGCTGGAGCATACCGGCGGTACCATAGATAAGCTGGAATCCATCCCGGGCTTCAACCCATTTCAATCGATTGGGGATTTTATTCGTATAGTCAAGGAGGTCGGTCTGGCTGTTGTAGGGCAGACCGAAAATCTAGTGCCTGCCGATAAGAAGCTGTATGCACTGCGGGATGTGACGGGGACCGTTGAGCACAAGTCTCTCATTGCCAGCAGCGTGATGAGCAAAAAGATTGCCGCCGGAGCCGATGCCATAGTGCTGGATGTAAAGGCGGGTAGCGGTGCTTTTATGGAATCGGTAGAAGATGCTTTTGAGCTGGCGCAGGAGATGGTAAACGTGGGTACTCGCGTGGGACGCAGTACCACAGCCGTTATTACAGATATGAGCCAACCACTGGGTATGGCTGTTGGCAATGCGCTTGAGGTAAAAGAAGCTATAGAGATATTAAAAGGAGAAAGGGCAGGGGCATTGAAAGAGGTTTCGCTGTTACTGGGGGCTTATATGCTGTATACGGCTGGGTGTTGCCGGACCGTTGAGCAGGGCCGTGAGATGGTAGAGGAGGCCTTAAATAGCGGCAGGGGTGCGCAAAAGCTCAAGGAGATGATTCGTGCTCAGGGAGGGGATGAGCGTGTGGTGGATGATTCTTCACTTTTACCGGTGGCAAAAGAGGTTATTCCCATAAATGCACGGCAGGAGGGATACATATATTCGTTGGATGCACGTAGTGTGGGTCAGGCTGCCCGGTTGCTGGGAGCCGGCAGAAGCACCAAAGAAGACAGGATAGACCATAGGGTGGGCATTGTTTTGTACAAGCGAGTGGGAGAAAGGGTAGAAAAAGGCGACACACTGGCGGAGTTTTATGTGACCAGGGAGGACAATTTGCAGGAAGCCATTGATACATTTAATAGAGGGATAATTATCGGCGATCAGCCTCCTCAGCTCAGGCCGCTGGTATACGGCGTGGTAACTCGCGAGGGCGTTGAAAGGTGGTGATGCTGCAAGACGCGGTGAAAAAACTTTTTTAGGTGCAAATAGCGTTCAAAAGGAAAATTACTGTGCTGTATAGAAAGTAATATTGTAGTTAATGTAGTTAATATTAGAGGAAACAGTTTGCGTTGCATTTGTAGTTTTAAGTAGGAAATAGGTTGATTTTTCGATTTGAGTATGGGCGAATGCAGCTTTTTAAGCTTTGAGGTAAAATTTGGATTATATTTTAGCGTATAGGAGGTGTAATTATATGTTAAAAACTGCTGGCCTGCCCGAAATGATGAAAGCGGCGGTTTTGACAAAACCTTTTGAAATTGTGATTGAAGATAGGCCTGTTCCAGAGATAGGTCCCGATGAGGTACTTATAAAAGTCATGGCAGTGGGCGTGTGCGGTTCAGATGTGCACTATTATGAAAGCGGCAGAATCGGCAGGTATGTAGTTGAGAAACCAATAATACTGGGGCATGAGTGTGCTGGCGTTGTCGCAGCGGTAGGGGACAGCGTTACCCGTTTTAAAGTGGGTGACAGGGTGGCTGTTGAGCCAGGTGTCACTTGCGGTACCTGTGAGTATTGCAAGCAGGGGCGGTATAATCTATGCCCTGATGTTAAATTCCTGGCTACCCCGCCTTTTGATGGAGCGTTTGTCCAGTATTTCAAGCACAGGCAGGATTTTGTGTTTCACATTCCAGAGCATTTAACGTTTGAAGAAGCGGCTTTGATTGAGCCGTTTTCGGTGGGGATTCATGCTGCCACCAGGGCAAATATAAGGCCGGGGGCAACGGTAGCTATTTTCGGTTTGGGGCCGGTAGGATTGATGGCTGTGATTGCGGCGAGGGCTTTTGGTGCCAACGAGGTTATAGCCGTGGACCTGGAGGAGATAAGGCTAGAATCTGCCAAAAAGCTGGGGGCAACCTTGGTCATCAATGCCAGGACGCATGATGCGCTCAAGGAGATTTTGGATTTTACAGGTAGGCGAGGAGTTGATGTGGCCATAGAGGCCGCAGGGCATCCAAAGACACTTCAGGATGCACTGGCTTGTCTGCGGCGAGGGGGAAAGATGTTGGTGGTGGGTTTGCCTACACAGGACAGCATTCCATTTAATGTTCCCGAGATTGTCGATAAGGAAGTAGACATATACGGGGTATTCAGGTATGCCAACACGTATCCCAAAGGGATCGAGATACTGTCCTCGGGCATAGCCGACGTCAAATCGTTGATCACTGGGAGGTTTACTTTGGAGCAGACCGCTCAAGCCCTCGAGGAGGCGCGGGTGAATAAGGCAAAGCATATAAAGATAATGGTTTATCCCAACGGGATGTAAGCATACAGATGGAGGGTTAAATTGACTGGGCAACTGGATTAGTCATGTAAAGTTATGAGAAGTCTTTGGAGAAGCTTTTGGCTTTAGCAGATTAGGGGAGTGGAAGGGGTAGTAATCTTCCTCACTTGATTGAGGAAAGGATGTCATAGAATAGAAGGCATAAATAAAGAAGGTGTTGCTATGAAAGAGGATGGCTTGATACTGGTATTTGATATAGGCACCACGGGGGTAAAGTGTGCTGCCTTTAAGCCGGATGGGGAGAAGGCCTGTGCGTATACCGTCAATTACGATACCGTTTATCCTAAGCCGGGATGGGCCGAGCAGAAACCAGAGGACTACTGGAGAGGCATAATTGATGGGACTAAGGTTTTGCTGGAGAAAGGTAATATTAGCCCACAACGGATTTCGGTCATTGGTCTGAGCGGGCACATGAACGGATGCATTCCTGTGGATGCAAACGGCGATGTCTTACATCCCAATATAATCCATTCGGATTGTAGGAGCCAGGTGGAGGCTTCTTATCTTAAGCAAATATTTGATGAATGGCATTTTTACAGCATTACTGGTAACAGGATCGATCCGCATTACACCTTTACCAAGATACTGTGGTTAAAAAAGAATTACTCAGAGATATATGATAGGACGGCGTGTTTTTTGAATTCCAAGGACTATATTGGATTTAAATTGACCGGCAGGCTAGGGGTTACCGATTTTTCTGATGCCTCGTTGACCTGTATGCTGAACATCAACCAAGGAAAGTGGGCAGAAGATGTTTTGAGTGAAGCAGGCATAGATGTACATAAGCTACCTGAGCTGGTGCCTTCTTTTCACGTCTTGGGGGGCCTATCGAAGCAGGCGGCAGATATCCTGGGCTTGAAGTCTGGAACGCCGGTGGTAGTGGGCGGAGGAGACGGCGCATGCGCCACCAAAGGAGCTGGTGTGGTCAAAAAGGGGCAAGCCTATAACTATATTGGGAGTAGCGCCTGGATATCGACCATAAACGACTGCCCTGTATTGGACAAAGGTGCTAGGATATTTCATTTTTATGACCTGGATGGGAGAAATTATAATGTCACAGGGACGGTGCAGTGCGCTACCATTGCCTATGATTGGGCTATTGAAAATATAGGCGGTTATGAACTGGAAAAAGTCGAGGCGAGGGATAGGGTGTTTGATATTATTGAGGATTTGGCACGGCAGGCACCCATCGGTTCAAACGGGGTGTTTTTCGTACCCTACATGATGGGCGAGAGGACACCGCACTGGGATGAAAACACCAGGGGTGGGTTTGTAGGGCTTACGCTGTATCATGGGAAGAGCCATCTCTTCCGCTCGGTCTATGAAGGCGTTGCTTTTGCTCTTAAGAATGTTCTGGATGTCTTTGAGGAAAACGGTTTAAAAGTAGAGGCGCTGACGCTGCTTGGAGGAGGAGCCAAGAGCAGGCTGTGGAACGAGATCATGTGCAACGTATATGGAAAGCCTATAAGGGTGCACAGCTTCCCGGGGGAAGCCACTTCGCTGGGTGCTGCAATTGCAGCGGGTGTGGGTGTTGGCATCTTTGAGAGCTTCGAGGATGCTGCCAGGATTATCAGATATCAGCGCTCTTGCCAGCCGGTTCCAAGCGAGGTGCAGGCCTATCAAAGCTACTACCGGATATATAACATGATGTACAGGCAGCTAAAACCCATATATGATGAGATAGCAAGGTTGATGGGAGTTGATTAGAGATTATATCTTTTTTGATTGATAACATGAGGGAGGAGGTATATATATTGACGCTTAACAAACTTACCAACGTCAAAATGGAAAACGTAAAGCTCAATGGAGGACTGTTGGGATCTGTTCAAGATTTAATCGTGAATGAGACCATCCCCTACCAGTACGATGTACTTAATGACAATGTGGAGGGGGCACCAAAAAGCCACGCTATAGCCAATTTTCGCATTGCAGCAGGGGAGCAAAAGGGCGAGTTTTACGGCATGTTCTTTCAGGATAGCGATGTGGCTAAATGGCTGGAAGCTGCCAGCTACAGCCTGATGTTGAAACCTGACCCTGAGCTGGAGAAAATTTTGGATGAACTGGTTGACCTCATCGGCAGGGCGCAACAGCCAGACGGGTATTTAAATACGTATTTTACTGTAGCCCATCCCGATAAAAGATGGACGAATTTGAGGGACATGCACGAGCTTTACTGTGCAGGGCATATGATGGAAGCCGCTGTCGCGTACTACAGAGCTACCGGCAAGACTAAGCTCATTGACATCATGAGCAAGTTTACTGATCACATATTAACGGTACTTGGCCCTGAGCCGGGGAAAAAGAGAGGGTATCCCGGTCATCCGGAGATAGAGCTTGCCCTGGTTAAGATGTATAAAGTTACAGGTGATCAAAAGTATTTGAAGCTTTCCAAGTTCTTCATCGATGAGAGGGGTACACAGCCGCATTTCTTTACACTGGAGGCTGAACAAAGAGGGGAGCACGAGATTACTACCGGTGGAGGCGGTAAATGGTTCGGATACAAGTACTGCCAGGCCCATCTGCCGGTGAGGGAACAGACAACTGCTGAAGGGCATGCGGTAAGGGCTATGTATCTGTATGCCGGTATGGCTGATATAGCCAGGGAAACTGGCGATGAGGAATTGTTTGCGGTGCTGAAAAGGCTATGGGATAACGTGACCAAGAAGAGGATGTACATAACAGCAGCCATAGGTTCGCAAAGTTATGGGGAGTCCTTCTCATTTGATTATGATTTGCCCAATGATACCATCTACGGTGAGACCTGTGCTTCTATAGGCCTCGCGTTTTTCGCTCACAGAATGCTTCACATGGACCCTGATAGCAGGTATGCAGATGTTTTAGAGAAAACTATATACAACGGAATTTTAAGTGGAATCTCATTGGATGGCAAAAAGTTTTTCTACGTTAACCCCCTTGAGGTGGATCCAGAGGCGTGCGAGAAGAGGATGGACCACAGACATGTCAAGCCACAGCGTTCATCGTGGTTTGCCTGCGCCTGCTGTCCCACCAATGTAAGCCGGCTTTATGCCTCGATAGGCGATTACATGTATTCTACCTCAAGCGATGGCGAGATATATATTCACCTTTTCGCAAACAGCAGCGCAAATATAGCTTTAGATGACAAAAACGTTGCGCTAGATGTTAAGACCCGCTATCCTTGGGATGGAAATATAAACATCAAGGTCAATCCTGATTCAGAAGGGGAGTTTACTATAGCAATACGCGTTCCTTCATGGTGTCAAGAGCCTTCCATTCGTGTAAACGGTCAGCCTGTGAACATAGGGGAGCATATTGAGAAGGGATATGTTAAGATAAGAAGAGTATGGGAGCCAAATGATGAGATCGGTATAGTTTATCCCATGAAGGCTGTGCTGGTACGGGCTAACCCCAAAGTGCGTGAGAATGTAGGAAAAGTAGCCATACAGCGTGGGCCAATGGTTTATTGCATAGAAGAGGTGGATAACGGGAAAGGGTTACACAACATCATAATACCCAAAAATGTGGAGTTTAAAGAAGTTTTTGAGGAGGGACTTTTAAACGGGGTAGTAACCATAAACTTTAAGGCATACAGGTTGAAAGACTGGTCCGATGATGAATGCTATAGCTTCGCTCAAAATGGCTATGAAGAAGTAGAGGTTAAGGCTGTGCCCTATTATGCATGGGGCAACAGGGCGACTGGCGAGATGATGGTTTGGCTGAGAGAGGAAACCTGTATTTTGAAGTAGAGAAGTAGAGATGAGGAGATTTTAATGCTGTTGTGTAAAGTGTCATAAAAGAACTTTGTTTCTAGTAGAATTTGTCCTAAGGGGCAATTCATCAATAAAATGGAAAAACGTTGATTCCTTATCACGAAAAATTTATACTGGAAATTAGATGCGAAATTTCTGACACAAAAAAATTAGACTTGATCAAAAACACCATAAATGTTATAATATAACATAGGAATAATTATCATGTAACTATCTGCTAATTATCAATTTTTTTGTAAAATACTTTCAGAAACACTTTAAATCTTCTAAATACAAAATCTGTAAAATGTTCTGTCATAACAGAATTTCTGATATTTCAATTGTTGTTCAAAATAAAATACCAGTTCTAATAATCCTTAGAAAAATCTTTGTAACTGTACTCCTGCAAAAACAAAAGTATAATTGGTAGTATTACTAGAAATTAAATATGGCATAATCGCTGATCCTGTGAGCGGAGTTTCTCTATACCTAGGCTATCAGTAATGTACCTTTAAAACATGTGTATATTCAGCTAAAGCTAGTAGCATAACTCATACTTAGGGATTTTGCACTTTATTCCAATATTGATAATTCAGTTTTTATTTTTGCAGGATTTCAGTTTGTAAGTTATTTTAAAAAAATTTATTTGAAAATATCGATTTTATATATTTGCTTAAAAACAATAAATACTAAAGGGGTGGTAAAATATGGTGTATATTAGATTGCCTACATACTTAGGCTGAAAGTAATAATGTTCGTAGTTAATGTATAATATATTATAAAATTTAAGGAGTGATGAAGATGAAAAGAATAATTTCTCTCTCTCTTAGTTTGATATTAATAATTGGTTTGATAGTAATAAATCCTAAGGCAGCAAAAGCAGAAAAATTAGACGATATAATTGGGACAACTCCAAATGGAACACCAGTCACGGCAAAACAAGCTATAGAAATACAAGATAAGCTGGATAAAGCCATGAAAAACGCATATAAGAAAAACATAAGTTTATTTAACGATAATGGGAAATTAGATAAACATTTGTTAACAACAGCACTTGACAATGCCAATTATCTTGACTCTCAAGAAAAAGATAATATTCTCCAGTTAATAGATAAATTGTTAGAAAAAGGTAAGAATATAGTTAGTTTTTCTGCCACAACTTACTTTGTTACAGAGGATGAATTCGGTATAATGACTCCATTAACAAAGGAAGAAATAAAAATAGAACCGACAACTGAAGGAAATATTAGTATACAAAATAGTAACGAATATTCAGCTTTAACAGTAATGGCAATAGTTTTAGATAATGGTTCTACCTCTCAAAAAAGGAAGTATGAAATGTATGGCAGTGTAATATGGAAAACAATGCAATCCGATCTTGAAATAAGAGACAATGCTATAGGTATACGATGGGCAGGGGGGGAGGCAATCATTGGTAATAGTAGCAGTTTTACCAAATACAAATCTATTTACTCTGATGGTACAGTGTATACCCTTACAAATCCTTGTGTAGATATTATTAATAATGGTGGGGTTATCCATACTATGTATGGCATTTATACGCCAACCAACGATGAGCGTTATATTTTTGCTCCGTATTGGGGCGAGGTTAAAGCATATGTCGAACAATACGGTGCACCAACGCAAATATATAATATGACATGCACATATATATATACATGGCTCTCTCTAAGCTACTCTTTCAGCTTTGGCTCAGGATTGTCAATATCAGTTTCTCCCACCACAGGAACAACATCCTATGTTTGTTCAACTTCTTATGGAAAAGGTTATCCTCCGTATTAAAATATTGAACTATTTTATCAACATAGTAACTCAGAAGGGATCTGAGAATAAATAATATTTCTCAGATCCCTTCTGAGCATGTTTTATAATATAGACATCCGTTCGATAGGTTTCATATAAAATAGTAAGTGATTCGAATTCAGATTTAAATACAACTAAAGTTATTTCTTCATCAAGATGCTCATAATGTGTACTTTTAAATAGCACTTTAAGCTCATTTTTGATGTATATTCGAACAGAAAGTATAATCTCATCAAGGATCAATTGTCAGAACTGTTATAAAGTCCTTTTAAACAATAAATTAAAAACACAACAAGAGCCATAGCTGTAAATATTAAAGGTGGAATATTCAAATATCTAATCAAAAGACCAGGCTTATCAATTCCTTGATCTATAAGCCTTTCAATATATGACGAAACAATTAATGAATACACCTTTTCTATAAGCAAAAAAGAAATAAATAAAATCCCTCTTTATAGGGGAGTGTAAATATTTTTGTGTATGGGAGCTTTTGGCTCCTTTCTGGTGTTGTTTATTGTGTCGCTTTAACCTGGTAACAATATCTTTCATACATTACTATTGTTACCTTTTATTTATATTTTATGCATAAAACAGAATGTTTTTGGTGATAATTTTTTATACTGGTGTAGTATGCCCTCCTCCTTCCTCTGCAAAATTTCAAAGAACTTTCCACAAATGTTTTCTATCATAAAAACCAATTTTTTACTGTTCTAAAAATGTTTTAGCGACTGCTCATATAACATAATCTTCTATTCTGCTGCCGTACATTATCAACAGTTGATTCAGTACCTGGTCCCAATTGTGGTATCTCTGCGTCCATTTCTTCATTACATTTATCGACGCAAGATACAGCATCTTCTCAAGCGCACCATCAGAGGGAAATACAGATTTCGTCTTTGTAACTTTTCTAAATTGGCGATGCAATCCTTCGATAATGTTGGTAGTATACATAATCTTCCGTATCTCTGGTGGATACTTGAAAAACGGACTTATTACATCCCAGTTGTTCTCCCAGCTTCGGAACGCATAAGGGTATTCTTTCCCCCATTTCTCTTTCAGTTCATACAACCTCTCTAAAGCAGCTTCCTCATTCGGGGCTGTATATACGCTCTTGAAATCCTTTGTAAATTCCTTTAAATCCTTATATGACACGTATTTGAATGAGTTGCGCAGCTGGTGGATTATGCACCTTTGTACCTCCGCCTTTGGATATACAGCCTCAATAGCCTCTTCTAAGCCCGTTAGACCATCTACGCAGAATATCAACACATCCTCTACGCCCCTATTTCTAAGGTCATTAAGGACACCTAGCCAGAATTTTGCTGATTCATTATCCCCTATCCATATGCCGAGAATGTCTTTATAACCTTCAAGATCTATTCCTACAACCACGTAGGCAGCTCGCTTATTAACCTGCCCTTCATCACGTACCTTGTAGTGTATGGCATCCATGAAGATAAATGGATACACCTTCTCAAGCGGCCTGTTTTGCCATTCCTTTATCTCAGGTACTATCCTCTCAGTTATCTTACTTACCAGCTCAGCCGATACTTCTACTCCGTATAGTTCCTTGATTTGCTCATGAATGTCTCTGGTGCTCATCCCTTTGGCATACAAAGAGATAACCTTTTCTTCAATACCAGAAACATCTCTTGAGTATTTAGGTACTATTTTAGGATTGTATTCTCCTTTGCGGTCTCTTGGGATATTCAATTCAACAGGTCCTAGTTCACTGCGTACGGTCTTAGAACTATAGCCATTTCTGGTATTGTCAGAGTTGGCAGGCGGTTTTTCACCTTTGGGATAACCAAGATGTACATCCATTTCTGCCTCCAGCATTTCTTGAAGGATATCCTTAAAGGAGTCCTTCAAGAATTTCATAATCTCTTGAGGAGTTTGAAAATTGTTTTCCTTGATTATTTCTCTTACCAATTCTTTTGGTAGAACACCCATAATAAAACGCTCCTTTCTGATTTTATGTTGTTAATTTTGGCCAGAAAGGAGCTTCATTATTCATCCATACACAAAATTTTGGACAGTCTCCTTTATAGAGAATATTTCTTGTTTTCATACCGTTCACACATACAATAATACCTATTAAAAAACAAGCATTAATTAAAACGTTCAAACCTACGATGATATTAAATCTAATAACATTCAAATAATCTCTGTTTTTCGGTGTAATTCTACTAATGTATACAATAGCAAGATTGTAACTAGTAAATTATTCTAGTTATCTGATTCATTACCAGTTTTACTTTCTTTTATAGCATTTGTAATAATTTTTTGAATGTAATCCGAACTCTCACGTATGGCATGTTTAACTGCGGCCTTAATCACAAAATATACAATTAAAAAGCCGATATAAGCAAAGCCAAAGTATAATAATACTTCCATATTTACCCTCCTTTGACTGAATTCCTTTTTTTGTAAAGAATTTAGAGGAATTTCCATTGTTCTTCTATCAGTGCCGACGCTAACAGATAAAATTTTTTGCATTTCATTGACATTCACATTACGATTAATTAATTCTTAACTATAGATTATTCCACTAATGTATTAACACATACCATTATATACCATATACACAGTATGGTCAATATCTATGCCTAAAGGAGCTTTTTGCTTTGTGCCCATTTTTTTTAATAGTAAATTGAAAATTTAACTTCCACCCTCATGGTTATGAAATGTGGAACTTAATCTTGCAAATCAATATGTGGATTTTAATCCTGCAAGATGATATACTACTTCTAAGTATTACCCTTTACAGCAGTGCCTGCCTCAAATAGAAAGGGGCAACTA
>Ga0247720_100500_pt1 | contig 13740 bp, 14 predicted proteins | sample MSEWel2015_12_15_FD_189078 | JGI IMG/M metagenome (GOLD analysis project Ga0247720, IMG submission 189078) | Subsurface sediment microbial communities from gas well in West Virginia, United States - MSEEL Well Study Marcellus 3H_2015_12_15 | ecosystem: Environmental > Terrestrial > Deep...
CGAGGTGATTTTCAGTAGAAACAGACTTATTGGCTCGCACCTACCGCCAACTCTCTGGAAGTCGCTTCTACTTACTCGTCCTCATCACAGCTTTTAACAATATTTTTTACACAATTATATAATACCATAAGTGTTTCGTCAATAGTACATATGTCCCGGAAAAGCTCAAGCAAAATGTCAACTACTTAGCCTTACCTACTAAAATTTTACACGACCTAGGAGTATATAGACTCAAGAGGTAAGAGCAGATTTAACTTTTACGCCAGGAAGGCTTCCAAGCTTGCCTGTCATAGCTCCTATATCATCAGTAGTACCATCGACAATTAAAGCGATAACCGATACTCCCCTATCTTTATAGGGTATACCCATTCTTCCTACAATAATGTGGCCGTACTCACTCAATATGTGATTTACCCTATCCGCCACATTTTCTCTATTTTGAATCAATATTCCAACAACCCCTAATCTATTCTGCATCCTTCTCCTCATCCTCATCTGGAATCAATTCTTTCTCATCTATTGAAAGTATTGATTCCAACTGGGCTTCTAAAAGAGATTTAAATTTCGCTTTAAAAACATTTAATTGCTTGCGATATCTTTCTAACTCCATTCTTATTCTTACAACTTCTTGATTTGCCTTCTCTAATATTTTTTCTGCATTTTGTTGTGCATTTTGTATGATAAGTTGTGCTTCTTTTTCTGCATTTCTTTTCAATTCCTCTGCAGTATTTTGAGCAACAATCAAAGTATTGTTTAAAGTGTTCTCCATATTTATGTAGCTTTGAAGTTTTTCATTCATTATATTAATTCTATCTTTTAACTCCGCATTTTCTTTGTATAACATCTCATAGTCTTCCATAATTTTATCCAAAAACTCGTCCACTTCCTCTTCATTATAACCCCTAAAAGACCGCCTAAATTCTTTATTATGTATATCCATAGGCGTCAGCATAATATTACCTCCTTTTCTTTTGTAACATTATATAAACCTCAGAATATGTATGGAGATGCGACCTTTTTTTGTATTACCTCTCACTTCTTCTAATCTAATTCTTCCAAAACCACGTAAAGAAATTACATCTCCCTCTTTTACTTCTGAAGAAGGGTCTTCTGTATACTCCCAATTTATTTGAAGAAGACCGGACTTTATAAGTTCTGAAGCCTTCGTCCTTGATATACCAAAACCTGCAGCTGCCACACTGTCAACCCGTAGTGAGGCTACGGTAGAAAAAATGTCCTTATATTTTATTTCAGGTTCTATCACATCTTTCAAGTCAATTGAATTAACTCTTACCTTCTCTTTCCCGACTTTAAAAAGGTTCATAAGTACATAACTTTCCACATCTTTATGTAACAATATGTCACATTTATCCTCTTTTACAATTATATCGCCTATTTTTTGTCTTTTTATCCCTAACCCTAAAAGTGAACCCAACACATCTCTATGAGATAGCTTAGAAAAATTGCCTTCAATTCTTACAGCGCAAATAGGGGTATCTTCCGGCTGTAAAAAATCGGGGTAAATAATTGCTATCTTTCTTTCTGCTAAAGGATATCCTCCATCTAGATTATAGTTTATATCTTGCTGTCGATACTTTAATATAGTTTTTTCAAAAATTTTTTGTTCAGAGAGGCTTAAAAAGTCTGTATATTTTACTCTTTTAGATTTTAAAACGCCTTTAATTATGTCTTCAAATCGGGATACAGTAAATTCCTTGTCCATCATATATACCTCATCAGTAATAATACTAATTTAAAAACTAAAGGACGAACTAAATACTGAATCACCAAAATCGCCAAAACTGGCGAAAAATCTATCATTAAATTTCTTCCAATAGAAGACCTAAATTGTAATGCCCTAAAAGGCTCAAGTATTGGTTCTGTCGTTACGATCACAAAGCGAGAAAGTGGATTTGACATATTCTCCATTCGTAGCAAAGATAAAATAACCCTTATCAATATAAGCCAATTTATAACTTCAAAAAAATAATCTAATGCTGTTAAAATTGCAAAATTTACAGGCAAAATCATTTCCTCCTTATCAATTTAGATTGTATAAAGAATTTACTTCATCTTTTATATCCCCTGTAATGTCAAAATTCTCAGGCGCAACTAAAAATATATAGCCAGATATCTTCTTTATCTCTCCATTAAGAGCATAGGCTGCACCGCTTAAAAAATCCACTACTCTTTGAGCTTCATTTTTGTCCATCTTTTGTAAATCTACAATCACCGGTTTTTTATTTTTTAATTCATTGCATATATTCATCACTTGTTCAAACTTTTCTGGCTTTAAAATCAAAACTTTTACTTGGGTCTGTGTATGAATATTGACAATTTTAGGCTTTCTATCGTAAGGTATGACAGGTTGTAAAGAGTCTACTTCTTCTTTCTCTTCTTCTGGCTCATCGATACCAAAGAAACTCATTAATTTATCAATCACTTTTGAAGACATTAATTATCCCTCCACATTATATTGTCTTTGCCCAAAAATAGAAGTGCCAATTCTAACAATATTCGCCCCTTCTTCAACTGCTACCCAATAGTCATTGGACATGCCCATTGACAAAAATTCTACTTGTACATTATGTTGCTTAATTTCTTTTAGCTCTTCAAATAATTCTTTCATCTTTCTAAAATAGGGCCTTACCTCTTCCGGTGGAAGGTAAGGAGCTATTGTCATAAGCCCTCTAATTCTTATATTATCATATTTTTCCATTTCTTTAACAAAATTATGCATTTCTTCAGGAGGAATTCCGTATTTACTTTCCTCTCCACCAATATTGATTTCCACCAAACAATCTATTATGAGACTCTTTTGTTTAGCCCTTTTGTCTATTTCTTCTGCCAGTTTAATACTATCTAAAGAATGTATCAACTTAACTTTGTCAATAATGTATTTCACTTTGTTTGTCTGTAAATGTCCTATAAAGTGAAATTTTACCTCATTTTTTAAATAAGGATATTTTTCATTTAACTCTTGAACCTTATTCTCACCTATGTCAGTTATGCCACAAGCAATAGCCTCTTTTATAGTCTCTACACCGAAAGTTTTAGTAGCTGCCACAATTAATATTTCCTCTGGATTTCTGTTTACCCTTAACGCATGCTCTTTTATGTTTTCCTTTATTTTTCTTATATTTTCACATATAGTCGTATTTATCCCCCCTTATTTGCTCAAGTAATCCTCTCCATTTACCGCTATTTTGTCATATATTTTTAATCCAGATGTTTTATCAACGCTTTCTACAATTGCATATTTGCCATCTGTAGCCTTTATTACTACTTCTTTAAAAGTAGGAACTTTGCCATTTTTTATTACAAAAACTCCTTCTTTTCCTTCTTTTTGCACAATAGAAGAAAGAGGTATTTTAAGTCCATTGAACTCTTTAACTTTAACTTCAATATTTATTTTAGAAGTTTTATAAAAGTTGGGATATTCATCTATCATCTCAATTATTCCTATATATAATTTATCGTCACCTTTGTAGGTTTTTATAACTTTTCCCCGCAATTCACCACTATAATTATCAATCAAAATTTTCACATTACTACCTTCTTTTAATAAGTCCTGTTGTTTTTCATTTAAAACCAACGCTAAATACCACTCCAAATTATCCACTATTTTTACAAAAGGGTAATCTCCTTTTACTTCTGTACTAATTTCTTTGGATTGAAAGTTTAAATTTTCAAGTTGTGTCGGATTTAAATTGAACATATTTCTTTCATTTAGAATACTTTCACTGCCATCAAAATAGTAACTTACAATTCCTGACTCTGGTGAATTTATAGTAATCGCATTTTTTTCTACATACTTTTCTAAATACTCTTTTTGCTCTTTTAAGTTTTCAATTCTTTGAAGTATTATTGGCCCTTTACTTAAAATTTCTTCTTTTTTGGCTTTTAAGTCTTCAATCCTTTTTTGTATTTTATCTGCATCAGGGCTATTTTGCTGTATCGCATTTTGATAATTTTGCTCTTCTGTCTTTATCATGTTGTCTAATTTTTGAACATCTGAATAAAAAGGTATATTAGTATCCTGATTTTTTAGTTCTCTGTTTATCTCATCTAATTGATGTAGTTTCTCCTCATCAAAATCGGCAGAATAAACTTGCACAATAGGAGTACCTTTGGAAACTTTTTCTCCACTTGGTACAAGTTTTTTTATTTTACCATCAAAAGGAGCATTTATCATCATTTCATTCTTTATAACATATCCTTGGGCATTAAAGGCTATTAAAATACTTCCATAAATCACTACTGTAGTTTTATTTTTGCCTGCAAAAGTCGTTATCCCTACTTTACTTATGTAAACTATCACTAATAATATAACTATAATTTTAGCTAACCTTTTCACATCTCTCACCTATCAATATATTCTATATAAATGCCGATTTTCCTTCTACAAATTTATGCATATATTCATTTTATCACAGTTTTCGATATTTTTATAGAGAAAAAGGAGATGGTGAATTGCCATCCCCTTATTAATTCTATCACTTCTAATCTCGCAGCAAAACGTTTTAACAGTAATGGTTATAAGTAAATATGTATCCCAAAATTTTCTATTTCAGCAGATTATAATTGTTATAATAGCTTTTAAAAAAGAGAACATTTTATTTATGTGCTACAACTTCTATTTCTATAAGCGCACCCTTAGGAAGACTTTTTACTTCAACTAAGGAACGGGCAGGTGGATTGTCTTTAAAATACCTTCCATAAATTTCGTTAATTTTAGCAAAATCCCCCATGTTAGTGACAAATACAGTTGTCTTTATAACATTGTTAAGGTCCATCCCCGCAGCTTTTAAAATCGCTTTTATATTCTCTAAAACCCTTTCCGTCTGCGCTTCAATACCTCCTTCTACAAGTTCTCCTGTAGCAGGATCAATTGCTATTTGCCCTGATGTGTACAAAAAGCCGTCTACCATGATAGCTTGCGAATATGGTCCAATAGCCTTTGGCGCAGCATCGGTGTTTATTATGGTTTTCATTTATTTTCATCCTTTCAGTAAAAGTGTTATACAATATGTAAAATCTGAATACATAGAATATTATATCATTAATATTTATGGCTTATCAATATTTTTTTAATGATTATAAAATTTTTTGCACTCCTTTGTTGTCAAAAATTTTAATATTAAACCCAGTGAAAAATAACGTAATATTGAAATAAAAAGAGAAAAATCTCATTTACCTTGTGTTTTTTAATGTTTTAGACGGAAAATTGCAGACAAATTTGATTATTTAATCCTAAGATTGTTTCTGAAAGATTAGGACATACATATTCCACGGTAATTCACCTTCTTTTTTATATTTTTATTTTTTGTCTTTATTTCCATTTATTAGTATTTCAATAATTTTTTCGTTTCGTATTTCTTCTACTGACACTCCATCATTATTAGTCAGTTCCAAGATCTCTTTGTCTCCTTCAACATCAAATATATATCCTCTACTTGCTTGTATGTGAGCTACACTTTGCCCATTTTTGTCTTTTAACATTAATATTTCTCTTTCTTTCACAGGATCAAAATAATATCCGACTGATACTTGCTCATGTGCTACTGTCCAGGCATCATTATTTGTTAACATGAATATTTCTTTGTAGTGATTTGGTACAATTTCTTTAATTTTGATTCTTCTCTTTCTTATAAGCATGTGTGCTATCGTGTCTCCTGTTTTTGTATTCGCAGTGAGTTTTAATACGTTTACTATTTCTTCTTCTTTTAACTCTCTTAATTCTTCCGTTCTCATGTTTCTTATCTGCTGCCATGCAACTGTTTCACCTGTGGAATCACTGATTTTCAAAATATCTTTATCGCGTACCAAATCGAAAAAGTATCCCTGCAGTACCTGCTCGTGTGCTACTGTGTATCCATCATTATTTGCCAATATTAAAATTTCTTTATCCCTTACTGGGTCAAATTTGTATCCATTTTTTGCTTGGAAATGGGCAACTGTTAATCCACTTTTGTTTGCTTGCATTAATACTTTTTTGTCGCGAACAGGATCAAATGCGTATTTCCCCCGTAATACTTGTATATGGGCTGTTGTCCAACCGTTGTTATCTGCCAACATGAGTATTTCTTTGTCTTTAACAGGATCAAATATATAACCATAAAAAGCTTGGACATGTGCTACTGTCCAGTTGTTTTTATCTTTCAATGTGAGTATCTCTTTGTCATTGACAGGATCAAATATATAGCCTTTTCGTGCCTGTATATGAGCTACGGTTCTTCCATATTTATCAGCAAGTTTTAATATATCTTTGTCTTTTTTAGGGCTAAAAAAATATCCTTCTTCTGCTTGCTGATGGGCTACTGCCCAGCCATCATAAGTGGACAGCATTAATATTCCTTTGTCTCTTAGGGTGTCAAAAATGTATCCCCTCTTCGCCTGTTCATGAGCTACTCTCCAACCTTCCTTATCTGCCAGCATTAATATTCCTTTATCGCAAACAGGATCAAAAAAGTGACCCTTTTTTGCTTGTATATGTGCTACCGTTTGCCTTTTTTTATCTGTTATCATTAATATTTCTTTGTCACGTATCGGGTCAAATCTATATCCGCATGACGCCTGCACATGTGCCACAGTTTCTCCGTTGATGCTCTTTAACATTAATATGTCTTTATCACGAACAGGATCAAATCGGTATCCGTTTTTTGCCTGCTCATGGGCTATTGTCCAGCCTCTTTCATTTTTTAGCTTTAATATTTTTTTCTCTTTTTGCGGATCGAAGCGATATCCGTCACTTAATAATTTATAAGCCTCTTGGTATTTCACTGTATTCACCTCTTTTTCCCTCTTTACTATTATTTTTAATCTGTAGAGTTTAAAATGTCAATTTTTTTGCTGGTTTTTTAATTTTACGGTCAAACCCAAATTTTTCTATAAAAATCCCTTGAACTAGAATCAGATGTTTTTATCACCACTACTAGACATGTTTCATCAATATTGGTTAGTATAATAGAGTTACATTCATTGTATAAAGTTTCTAATAATGATATTGTGCTCTAATCTAAAAAGCAAAGACAGATATCCAGAAAATACCCACCCCAACTCTTGACAACGAACCTATAAAAAAATAAGAGCAGTATCCAAAAAAGATACTACTCTTTTATCACAACCTTTTTGGCCCACCTTGGTACTTCTACATCTTCGTTGTTTATAAGCCCAATTATTATTTTCATCTTTGGTGGTGGATTATCAGGCCATGATGTATAGCCATCTGTTAAAACCACACAGATATTTGGACGTGGTTTTAACTTTGCTGCTGCTTCAATTCCTTTTCCCATATTTGTCCCACCTCCACCCTTTAAATTAATTTGTTTTATGTTTGTTATTTTGTCGACAACATGTACGTTGTAGTCGCAGGCAATGTATTTTATTCCTTCTCTTAATCCCATAGATTTTAATATACCGTCAATTTCTGCAAGTGCCTGCGACAACATGTTGTCTGACATACTGCCTGACGTGTCGACAACAACTGCAACACTTGGTGTAGGCTGTCTTAGGAAAGGCAGGACAACATTTTGTATTGTACTTTGTCTCCTTGATGGACGACTGTATGAATAATCCACCATGCCTGATATTGTTGCAGTTGCATTCCTTACAACAGAAGCAAGTTCTTTTCTCCAATTAATTTTGGGTTTTAATTTTTCTTCTGCCCAGCGTGTTAGATGTGCTGGAACAGCGCCTATATCTTTTGATGCTTCTGCTTTTATTGCAGTTGCTACTTCTTTTCTAATAATTTCTTGCTCTGCACTTGAAATACCCGGGGTTTCTTTATCTGTATCTGGGAGTTCCCACGGTTCGGGCTGTCCTGTTGCAATTGAACCGCACCTCCCTGCTGCAGGCTGTGGTATGTTTCCCTCTTTTTGATCATTGGCAGTAGGGGAATTCCAAGCTGAGGATGTGTTTTGTTTTTCCATAATTTTTTCTGCGTATTCTTCGGCAAGGAGTTTTGGGGGCAGCCCTAACTTTTCAGGAGTTATCGCTTCTTCTGGAAGTTTTATTTTTTCTGCTAAGATGTCGTCGTTTATTTCTGCATCGGCTGCAATGTTTGCAATGTCTGGCGGAAAGTTTACAAGTCTGTTTGCATGATCCCGCAGCATGTGGAGAGTTTGGTGATACAAAATACCCATGATCTCTTCTATGCTCCATATATTTTCTACTGCAGGATCATAATATAACCGCCATCTTCTGTCTACTGCCATCGTTCCTAGCCCTGGCTTTTCAACAGTCTGCAGAGCCCACAGAGCTGAGGCAAGGTACGGCCTTTCTTGAATAAGCCTGAACCTTGCAGCCTGCATTTTTGGAGGTAACAGCATAAAAACCCTCTCCTTTTGTAAAAAGAGGAATTCAAAATTATAAAAAAATTACTGAATTCCCCTTAATTTCACTTTAAAAAGTTTTAAAACAGCAAAAATATTTCTGCTGTTTCTCTCGTCTTTCATTTATTAAATTTCTTAAACAAGTAATTTTAAAATAATTAACATGCTTTATGCTTTCTGCATGTTCCAAAAAAACATTTTAAGGATTTTACAGACTACCTCTTTATAGAAAAGAGAAATTATGTCGGCAATCTTTTTAATTATATTCTTATTATACCATGTTTTTTAAAAAACAATAAAAAAGAGAGCATGTCAGATCAGTCCTGCAGTTTTTAGGAGCGTGACGAATTCCTGTATCTGCTTCGTTGGCAGCGGGAAGTCTTTCTGTCTTGCAGTGATGAGGATCCTGATCGCCCCTGCTGCTATGTCCCGTCCTCCCTGCTTGGCTGCCTCTCCTAATATCTCCCAAGCTGCAAGCCATCTTTCTTTTGTCGGCTTTTCTACAACAGCCTGGGCTACACCAGCCAATACTGCATAGGCCTTATCGCCGCGAGTCGGAAGCTTAAAGCTCGCGGGATTTTTTAAAAGGTCTTCTGGGTTGGGCAGATCTAAATCCTTTACCCAAGCTAGAAATTCTATCGCTGTTCCTTCCCCTATACAGCCTGCAGTAAGGATGATTTTTACATCTTCATCTGCTCCAGCAGCATCACTTGCTGTCATCAAGTAGGCGGTCATTTCCCATGAACGTCGTGACGCCCATGCACGGCCAGCATAGCTCTCCTCCTTTGGTAGCTGATGAAGCAGCTGTGGGCGAGCATGTATGAATGCTGCAATAAGGTTCTTTGTCTTTGCTAACCCCTTCTTCCAATCTTTTGGAAGAAGGGGTATATTTTCTTTTTCTTTCTTAAAGTCTATTACGAAGTCTTCTACCCACTCACTAGCGTTGGGTTTCCAATCTATGTGACAGAACCTGTTAGCCAGCGCTGGTGTCAAGTCCCATCCGTATGCTGCCTGCTGAGGTGGATTAGCAGCTGCCACTACTGCTATGCCGTCAGGCAGTTTCAAGTCGCCCACTACTCTATCTAGGACGACTCTTAACAAAGCTGCCTGAACAGCCGGCGGAGCAGTGGAAATCTCGTCTAGAAATAAAAGTCCTTCTCCTGCCTCCGCCAACCTTTTTGCCCATGCAGGCGGCGCCATTTTTGCTTCCCCGTTGACTATGATGGGAAGCCCTGAGAAGTCGCTCGGTTCCCGTATAGAGGCTATTACTGTTTCCACTGGGATGCCGAGCTGTTCTCCCAGCGAAATAATAAAAGATGTTTTGCCTGTTCCAGGATCTCCCCATAAAATAACAGGCACTTTTGCCTGTACTGCCAATGCCACTGCAATTTTTTCCTTACCCATTTAAAATTCCTCCTTTCTAAACTTGAATTCGGCAGGTAAGATATCGAAAGTTGCAATCATCCAATGGACAACATACCTTTTTAAGCATCTCTTCCCCCCACAATTTTAATCAACAAAATCAAGGCTTATATCAAGACTTTCAACCGAATGAGTAATTGCTCCAACAGAAATTATATCCACACCTGTTTTTGCAATCTCTTCAATATTCTCAAGAGTAACATTTCCAGAGGCTTCAATCAAAACCCTGCCTTCCGCCAGTAAAACAGCTTCTTTCAATTGATCAATAGTAAAGTGGTCAAGCATGATAATATCTGCTCCTGCCTCTAACGCTTCCTTGAACTCATCAATGTTTCTTACTTCAACCTCAACTTTCATAGTATGTGGAATGCTCTTTTTTGCGCTTGCAATAGCCTCTTTTATACTTCCAACAGCTTTTATATGATTATCCTTTATCAATACTGCATCAGATAAAGAATACCTATGATTCTTACCACCACCTATAAATACCGCATATTTATCAAGCATTCGTAAAAGTGGCATTGTCTTTCTTGTTTCTGTCACAACCGCTTTATAGTTCTTTATTTTCTCTGCATATTTGTTTGTCATTGTAGCAATTCCACTCATCCTTTGAATAAGATTTAAAGCCAATCTCTCTCCTTTTAGAATTGCTCTAGAATTTCCTTGAATCTTGGCAATAATCTCTCCCTTTTTTATCCTATCTCCATCTTTTTTCAACTTCTCAAATCTTATATTCTCATCCAACAAAAAAAATACTCTCTTTGCTACATCTATTCCACATAAAATCCCATCTTCTTTAACCTTTAAAATGGCATCTGAAACGCTTTCGTCAGGTATTAGCAAATCGGTTGTTATATCTCCATATGGCATGTCCTCTAAAAGTGCCTCTTTTATCAATCTATCAATGGCAATAAAGTTAAGCATTTACATCAATTACCTCCCAACCATTTAAGCAAAATGTAAGATGCTTTTTCCAATTAGTATCATCCTGTTGTGGAAAGTCGCATCTATAATGAGAACCTCTGCTTTCTTCTCTCGTCAATGCTGCTTGAACAATTGGGTACGCTACTGTGAGCATATTATAAAACTCTATCTCTTTTAAAGTTTGGAGTTTTTTATTTTTTAGATAGTCTAACTTAATTATTAAAAAATCCAAAAGGTTTCTTAAACCATCTTTTTCCCTAACTATTCCTGCTTGAGAACTCATCTTTTCTCTTAGCAGCTCAGTTTCGGAAATTATATCTAAGTTGACATTTTCATACTCTTCTTTGTGACTAATAATAGAAGTAATTTTTAGACTTCCCACTTGATGATTATTAATAAACTGTGCAATTCTTCGACCAAAGACCAAACCCTCTAAAAGTGAGTTAGATGCTAGTCTATTTGCGCCATGGACCATTGTCCCTGCAGCTTCACCGCATACAAACAGGTTCTCAACTGTGGTCCTTCCATTTTCGTCTGATAACACACCACCCATACTATAATGCTGAGCAGGAGCTACTGGTATTCTTTCTTTGGTTATATCCAATCCTAACTTGATACAATTACTGTATATGTTAGGAAACCTTCTTTTTATAAACTCCTTGTCAAGATGAGTGACATCTAAAAAAACATTTTCAGCATTTGTCTTTTGCATTTCAAAATAAATAGATCTTGCAACAACATCTCGCGGAGCTAGTTCGGCTAAAGGATGGTAGTTTGACATAAATCTCTCGCCTTTGATATTGTATAGTATCCCACCTTCTCCTCTGACCGCCTCTGAGATTAAAAAGCTCTTGTTCATTGGATGAAATAAAACAGTGGGATGGAACTGCACAAACTCCATATCAACAACTTTTGCACCACATCTTATAGCTACAGCACAACCATCACCAGTGGTTACCTCAGGATTTGTAGTGTATTTATATAAATACCCATATCCACCAGATGCTAATACTATATATTTTGCAAATAGAATTAAATTCTTTTCCTTTTGCGAGAGCAAAACACCTACGGCAGTATTGTCAATTGTTATTATATCTACTAAAAATGTATTTTCAAAAACTGTAACATTTTCATATGTCTTTAATTTCAAGCCCAAATGCTCTGAGATAATTCTTCCTGTTGCATCGCCGCTTGCATGAATTATTCTTTTTCTGCTATGAGCTCCTTCTTGACCTAAAACAATTTCGCCTTCATCATCCAAATCAAAAGGAATCCTCATATTTAACAAGATCTCTATATTAAGTAGAGCTTCATCTACTAATATTCTTACCATTTTGGAGCTGCACAAGCCAGCCCCTGCCTTGATAGTGTCCATATAATGGATATCTGGACTATCATCGCTGCTAATGGGTGCTGCAATACCACCCTGAGCAAGGGTGGTATTGCTAATCTGAATTGTTTCTTTAGTAACCATGGCAACCTTTAGCCTTCTGTCAAGGTTGACAGCAGTATATAGCCCCGCCACCCCAGTTCCTATAATCACAACATCAAATGTGGCTATATCATCTTTTTTTATATCAAAATCCCAAACATATCTTTTTATATCTATCAATTCAATCATCTCCATAAACTTAACCAATTTGAAGCATCTTTCTTAATGCTCTTTGAGCACCCTCTAAAACATTCTCATCCACATTTATCTCATATCTTTCATACAGCAAAGCCTCTCTTAGAGAGGTTAATGTTATCTTTTTCATGTTCGGACAAACCATTCCCGGATGAAGGAGATAAAATTCCTTTTCAGGGTTTAGCTTTTTCAGACTATATAAAACCCCCGTTTCTGTACCTATGATGAATTCCTTTGCAGATGAAGATGTTGCAAAATCAATTATCTGTTTAGTACTGCCAACAAAGTCAGCAAGCTCAACAACCTCTTCTCTACATTCAGGATGAACCAAAAGCAGTGCATCTGGGTAAGCAGACTTTGCCTTTAAGACATCCTCCTTTTTGATTTTATAGTGTGTAATGCAAAAGCCTTCCCACAAAATTATATCCTTCTCAGGAACATTTTTCTTTACGAATAACCCCAAATTTTTATCTGGCAAAAAAATGATCTTGTTATTTGGAATATTCCTCACTACCTTAATGGCATTTGAGGAAGTGCATATAACATCCGATTTTGCTTTAACAGAAGCAGGAGAATTAATATAACACACTATTGAATAATCAGGATACTTTTCTTTTAATCTGTCCACATCATCAGCTGTGATCATGTCAGCTAGGGGACATCCTGCATCGATCTCGGGTAGCAAAACCTTTTTTTGTGGTGATAATATCTTTGCACTTTCGGCCATAAAATGGACCCCACAAAATACTATAACATTTTCCTCTCTTTCAGCACAAACTTTGCTAAGGTAAAACGAATCACCCACAAAATCAGCAATCTCCTGCACATCATCAATTTGGTAATTATGCGCTACTATTATTGCATTTTTTTGTTTTTTTAAATTGAATATCACTTCTTTTAAGGTATTCATATCCAATTAAATCACTCCTTTAATCTAAAATTTTATTTTTAATATAACACTTACTTATAATAAATTCAATATTCCAAACCAACCTAAGCTACTTTTGATTTATATCATATAATCCAAATACCCCTGCAAAATATAGGTGGCTACTAACTTATCAACCACCTTTCTTTTAGCTCGCCAGGTAAGCTTATCATCTAAAATACGCTCAACAGCCTTGGTTGAAAATCTCTCATCCCATTTCACAACCTCAAGCATCGACGTTTTCATCGCACCAAAGTACGTTGGGCCAGAGGAATGGTCTACGGCCTTGACATGACCGACGAAATGCTTATACCCTCATTTACCTTCAAGTGAAATTAGCGCTGCTCCAAGTGCTCCAATAATCTGTGGTTCAAATGGGATTATAAGTTTTTCGCCGAGCCTGCTTTCGATGGCATAAACTACTCCCTGATTTTTGGCAACGCCCCCTGTCATCATGTATTTTCCTTTTCTTCCTATTCTGTCGACCAGGGAAACTGCTTTTGAAG
>Ga0247720_100503_pt1 | contig 13706 bp, 10 predicted proteins | sample MSEWel2015_12_15_FD_189078 | JGI IMG/M metagenome (GOLD analysis project Ga0247720, IMG submission 189078) | Subsurface sediment microbial communities from gas well in West Virginia, United States - MSEEL Well Study Marcellus 3H_2015_12_15 | ecosystem: Environmental > Terrestrial > Deep...
AGGGTTAAAAGTGACCATCAGTCGAAAAATTGCTGGTTTTCTTTCCCAGGCTTCCTGGATCCGCAAAATGTTTGAAGAAGGGGAGCGGTTACGCGCCATTTACGGCGCTGATAAGGTTTATGACTTTACTCTGGGTAATCCCGACGTGGAGCCACCGGCATCCTTTAAAGAGGAGCTACGCAGGCTGGCTGCAAACCCCATCCCGGGTATGCACCGTTACATGAGCAATGCCGGCTATGAGGAAACCCGCCGGGCAGTAGCTGAAGTCCTGGCTGAAGAAACGGGGTTACCTTTCCGTGCCCGGCATGTGATCATGACGGTAGGTGCCGGGGGAGGGTTGAACGTAGTATTGAAAACCCTGCTGGACCAGGGGGACGAGGTCATTGTACTGGCTCCCTACTTCGTTGAATACCGTTTTTACGTGGATAACCACGGCGGAATAATTAAAGAAGTAACTACCGGGCCGGATTTCCAGCCGGACCTGGCAGCCCTGGAAAAGGCCATTACCCCCAGGACAAAAGCAGTGATTATCAACTCACCCAACAACCCTACAGGAGTGGTCTACGGGGCCGGCTGCCTGGCGGAATTGGGAAGGCTTCTGGATAAAAAGGGCGAAGAACTGGGCACCACCATCTACTTAATTTCCGACGAGCCCTACGCCAAAATCGTTTATGACGGCCTGAAGGTACCCAGCGTGTTCCAGTTTACCCGTAACAGTATCGTGGTAACTTCCCACAGCAAGGACCTGGCCCTTCCCGGTGAGCGCATTGGTTATGTAGCCGTCCATCCAGATATCAATGAAGGCGACCTGTTGCTGGAGGGCCTGGTTTTCTCCAACCGCATTCTGGGTTTTGTTAATGCACCCGCCCTGATGCAACGGCTGGTAACCGGGCTGCAGCGGGAAAAGGTGGATGTTGCTGCCTACCAGGAAAAGCGTGATCTGTTATATAACCACCTGGTGTCCCTGGGCTTCGAGGTGGTAAAACCCCAGGGGGCTTTTTACCTTTTCCCCCGTTCACCACTACCCGATGACGTGGAGTTCACCAGGGTTGCTCAAAAATACAATATCCTGGTGGTACCGGGGAGTGGCTTTGGCCTGCCCGGCTACTTCCGCGTCTCGTACTGTATAAACAAACAAATCATCCTCAATTCTTTCCCGGCCTGGACGCAACTGGCCCGGGAGCTTGGCCTTTCCTAAAAAATTTAAGGGCGGCTGCCACCTTTTACAGTGGCAGCCCCCAAAAATCAAAAGCTCTGCTCCTTCAGCAGAGCCGGATAGTCAATTTACTCACCCGCTATTCCTCTACCAGCATTAACAATTTTTCATGCATGTGCAAGTTCAGCTGACGCATGACACTGCGCAGGGTCTCCGGATCTTTTAAAACCAGCCCATCGGCCCACCGCTCCAGGAGGTACTGCACAAATTCCATAAAACCGCTGGCCAGGGTCAGAGTATACAGTTCCCGGTAGCGGTTGTTATCCGGCTGGCAACCCGTACCCAGGCTCTCTTTATGAGTGAGCTTGAAATTGCTCAACTCCTTCTCTTCCCTGGTCCAGGAAACCACCCCGTCAACAACCTGCACCTCTTTACCGCAGGTATCACAAATAAATTTAGCCAAATATAACCCCTCCCTTAATTTTCCCCCAACACAAGCCTGATTCCCCTTACCTTAGTCTTTAAAAACTATTCTTTTCAGTTTATATTTAGATATAAAGGACCAAACTCCTGCCCTGATTGAAGATGGATTTTACCCGGCCAAAATCCAGGAACAAATCAGCGGGGAGGCCAGTTCATGATCAGGCGTGGAGTGAAGGACAGGTAGTCGGCACTGCTGAGGTAAAAGTTGATACCCCAGGCCTGGTCGGGCAGTCGGTAGCGGCAGGCCCGTGCGTGCAGGTGCCCGTAAACCACGTGTTTTACGCCGTATTCCTGGAAGATTTCAATAAACCCGCTATATTCGTGTTTTTCGTTGGTTGGCATGTAATGCATCATAACAATGATTTCCTCCGCGGTTCCCTGAACGCTGTCCAGTGAATTCCGCAGGCGGATCAGCTCGCGCTTGTAAATTTTCATATCCTCTTCCTTAAAAAAAGCACCATTGGGACACAGCCAGCCCCGTGTCCCGCAGATAACCAGATCTCCCAGCCGGACGTGATCATTTTGAATCAAGCGCAAATTGGGAGGAGCCATTGCCCTTACCCGGGAGATGCTCTGCCACCAGTAATCGTGGTTGCCCTGGACGGCTATAATGAGCCCCGGCAGTAGCCCGAGAAAATGCAGGTCCGGCCGGGCTTCCTCCAAACGCATGGCCCAGGAAATATCTCCACCCACCAGCACCACATCATCATCGGTAACGATCCGGGTCCAGTTTTCGTAAATGCGGGACGCATGGTTGGTCCAGGACTCATCCACTTCGGACATGGGCTTGTACTCCGGGCTATCCCCCCAGTTAGCCGGATCCGGTATCCTGGAAAAGGATAGATGCAAATCGCTGATAGCATATATTTTCATTCAACCTTCACTCTCCCACCCCGTGTACCTGCTCCCGGGCTGGTTTACTAGAGGGGGGACTTTAAACAAAAGGGGTGTAACCTGTGAATGAGTATAAACTTGTGGTGGTCATCGAAACCAGGGAACACGTTTACATCCGGCTCTTCGTTAATAATGTCCTTGCCAATCCCGAGGGCTTAATCCGTTTAAAACACGCAGAACTGGATCAGCTCTTCCGCGATCTTTTCAAGGGTTCCAGGGGAAAATGCATCAAATGTTACTGCCGGTATTCCCGCTGACCTAGATTTTTCTTCGACACATCAGCATGAACTCCTGCTCCCTTTGAAGGGAAAGTAAACTTTCTGGAAAAAACAGGCCTCTTTTGAAGGCCCCTGATAACCGCCGTGGCGCGGGCGCCCCTGAAAACCCACCCGGAATTATCAGGGGCGATTTCCCGGCAGGCAGAAAACTAACCATGAATTAGCGGCGGCAGGCAGCGAGTGCATACCCAGAGACTCTCCCCCCGGTAACGGCAGGGGAGCAAGGGAACATGTTCTTCGCTGTTCCCGCAGCGGAAGCAGGTCTGGGTAAGGTATGTCTTCTCCTTATTCTTTAAATGCTCATGAACTGCCTCCTCGGAAAAAGCCGGGGCCTCCCGCTCCTCAATGGAAAGGGCACCCACCGGGCAGACGCCAATACAAAATCCCGCGCCATCACATAATTCTTCCCGCACAACTTTGGCCTTACCATTTATAATTTGAATTGCTCCTTCGGCACAGGGAGTAACGCACAGGCCACAACCTGTGCATTTCTCTTCATCTATACGCACGATTTGACGTTTGGGCATAAAAGGAACCTCCTCTTTTACTTTATAATTTATTTCCTGCCAATAAAATAACTCATTCTTACCGCGAAATACTGTGCGTTTTCTCCCGGGGCAGCTGTGACTATTCTCACATGGGCAGGGTGGTCTAATCACCCGCCATGCCCCATATATATAAAACGGTCGCCAGATTCGCTGCCCCGGGCAGCCTGATAAACCAATTATCAAGCAGGTGAAGTAATGCAGAAACGGCAGGAAATAATACGTATTTTTTGGACGGCCTGTGCCCTGTTGTTTGTTCTGGGCATGATTACCCGGCCCCAGACTGTTTTTGAAGGGGCCATTTTCGGACTTGGTACCTGGTGGAATATAGTATTCCCTTCCCTCCTCCCCTTTTTCATCGTCTCCGAATTGCTCATGAACTTCGGGGTCGTTCACTTCATGGGTGTTCTCCTGGAACCAGTTATGCGCCCCCTCTTTAACGTCCCCGGTACGGGTTCTTTTGTCCTGGCCATCGGCTATACCAGCGGCTACCCCATTGGAGCCATGGTTACCGCCCGGTTGCGGGCCCAAAAACTCTGTACCAGGATTGAAGCAGAGAGGTTAATGTCTTTTACAAACAATTCCAGCCCCCTCTTCATGCTGGTGGCTGTGGCCGTAGGAATGTTTCACAACGCTGCCCTTGGACCCCTTATTGCCGGGGCCCACTATATGGCCAACCTTACCCTCGGATTGTTACTACGTTTTTACGGCCGCCATGACCCGGAGATACTCCCCCGCCCCGCAGGTGAAAAGAACACCTGGATTTTAAAACGGGCCCTGGATGAATTGCTTGCCCATCAGGGGCAGGATAAGCGGCCACCGGGTCAGATTATTGGAGATGCCGTAAAAAATTCCATCAATAACCTTTTAACCATTGGAGGTTTCATCATACTTTTTGCCGTTATAATCAATCTGCTCACCCAGGCCGGCATTATTAACCTGATAGCCAGGGCCCTGGGACTGGTACTGGTACCCATGGGCCTTTCACCGGCCGTGCTCCCCGCCCTGGCCAGCGGGCTTTTTGAAATGACCACGGGCACCAGGCTGGCATCGGAAGCGGCTGCCCCTTTACTCCACCGGCTGGTTGCTGTAGCCATGATTCTGGCCTGGAGCGGCCTGTCCATCCAGGCCCAGGCAGCCAGCATGATCGCCGGAACCGATATCCGCATGAGACCTTTCATTCTGGTACGTATAGCCCATGCCATCCTGGCCGCCTTTTATACCTGCCTGCTATTTGGACCGGCTACGGCTCTAAACCAGTACCTCATCCAGCCTGTTTTCGCACCGCTTTTTGCAGCTCGTCCCATTTCCGCCTGGAGCATCAGCTTTCTCTCGCTTCTCATCCTGTTCGTTATCCTGGGCTTGATGATATTCCTGGCGCTGATCATAATCCTGCTCACCCGGTTGCGCATCCTGATCCTCAGACCTAGATAATCTTGACATTTTTTCTGGTAATTGCTTATAATATTTATAAGGTGTATATGTAAATTCTGGATAAAGGGGGTTTCCCTACCGGGTTTAAGTAGACAGCGGAATAATAATCCCGGTAGAAGAAAACCTGCCGGGATTATTATTTTTTCAAAGGAGGTGTCAGAGTGAGAATTGCTATGTTGCACTGGGCTTTCCCGCCCATTATTGGTGGTGTGGAAAGCCATCTGGCCATGCTGTGCCCGGAGCTCAACCGCTACGGGTGCCAGGTTAGCCTGCTCACCGGAGCTACCCGCGAAGGAGATATGGAATATACCTGGCGCGGGCTCAAAATTTACCGTCACAGGTTAATGGACCTGAACAGCCTGGATGAAAAAGAACTGGTGAACAAAAAAAACGATATTCGCCGGTTAATTGTTAAATTTATCCAGCAAGTTCACCCTGACATTATCCATGCCCATAATATGCACTACTTTAGTCCGGTTCATCTAGAAGCTCTCCTTGAGGCCAAGAGGTGCTGGGGAATCCCCCTGATCCTGACGGCCCACAACGTCTGGTCCGATTCCCTCTGGGAAGAAATGTGCCGTTACGCCAGCGAATGGGATGCAGTAATTGCCGTAAGCCACTACATTAAGCAAGAACTGGTTAAGGCCGGTTTTCCTGAGGACAGGATTACCGTTGTGTATCATGGCATAGATCTGGAGAGGTTCAGGCCTCCCGGTGAAGAAGACCTGCAAAAAGTACGGGAAACTTACCCGGAAATTGCAGGGAAAAGAGTCATTTTCCATCCGGCCCGCATGAGCTACGACAAGGGATGCCATATCAGCATCAAGGCTTTCCAGCTCATTAAAGAACAATTCCCGGATACCATGCTGGTGCTGGCCGGTACGGAAAAAACCGTTGACTGGGGCAGCAAGCAACCCGAACATGTATCCAGAATCAGGAACCTGATAACCGAAACGGGTTTGGAAAAAGATATATTCATCCGCTTTTTCCCCTGGGATGAAATACCGTTGATGTACCAGGCCGCAGAAATTTGTGTTTACCCTTCCTGCTTTGAAGAACCCTTTGGCCTGGCCATGCTGGAATCCCTGGCCACAGGTCGCCCCATCGTGGTCAGCCGGGCCGGCGGTATGCCCGAGGTAATTCAGGACGGCGTGAACGGTTTCGTGGTTCCCATGCACGATCACGAATCGCTGGCCCAAAAGTGCTGCTACCTGCTGGCCAATCCTGACCGGGCCCGGAAAATGGGTGCCACAGGGCGGCAAATGGTGGAAAAAGATTTTACCCGTGAGACTATGACAGCCCGTACACTCCAGGTATATGGCAAGGTACTGGCCTCTTACCTGCGCAGGCAGGTACAAATCGTCTAGGAGGTAAGGCGGTGCTTGACATAACCCATATACCGGGGTTAGCCACCCGGACCAATTTTTCCCAGGAAGTACTAAAAGAAGGTGAACTTTTCTTCATCTGTGGACCCGAGGGGGAGGTGTCCCGGGAACATAACGGCGGGTTTGGTCTTTATTACCGGGACACCCGCTTTCTCAGCTGCCTGGAACTGGGGTTGACGGAAGGAAACCTGCTTTTCCTTTCCTCCTCCATTAAAGATAGCCATTTTGCCCAGTTTGAACTGACCAACCCGGTGCTGGAACGGGATAACCACATAATCCCGGCAAGTACCATTCATATCCGTGCCCTGCGGGTTCTGGATAACGCCCTTTTCCAGAGGTTAAGGCTCATCAATTTTAACCCCATGCCCGTTATGATTACCCTCCAGTTTACCCTGGGAGCCGATTTTCGGGATATTTTTGTGATCCGGGGATTTGAACGCAAGGAGGAGGGGGAAATTTTCACCCCGCAACCCACGCAGGAAGGCATCCTTTTTGGGTACCGGGGAAGAGACAACCTGTGCCGTTACACCAGGGTTTCCTTTTCTCCTTTCCCTGACCATGTGGATGTAGATAAAGAAAAAAACCTGGCCACAGCACGCTTTTCCCTTACCCTGCCCCCGGGGCGCAAGGTTTACCTTTACATGCAGGTGAAGCCATTTATTGGTAATAAGCCCGGCGCCGCCATCGGCAGGAAGGGAGCTATCACCGCCGGATTCAGCCGGGCGGTGCGTAAAACATATACCCTTTATGAGAAATGGAAGCAGCAGTGTACCCAGTTTAAAAGCGACAATATCTTTTTAAGCAACATGCTTCGCCGTAATGTCACCGACCTGTATGCCCTGTGCACAGATTATCCCGACCTGGGAACTATTGTTCAGGCCGGCATACCATGGTATGCCGCTCCCTTTGGACGTGACGCCCTGATTACCTCCTGGCAGGCGCTCATTGTCAACCCGGACATTGCGGTAAAAAGCCTGTACTTCCTGGCCAGCCTGCAGGGGAAGGAGGATAATCCCTGGCGGGATGAAGAGCCCGGGAAAATACTCCATGAACTCCGCCGGGGTGAGCTGGCCGCCTGCGGGGAAATTCCCCATACACCCTATTATGGCAGTGTGGATGCCACTCCCTGGTTCATCATCCTCCTTTCCGAAACCTACCGCTGGACTGGAAACAGGCAACTGCTAACCGATCTCGCGGAAAATCTTTTTGCCGCTGTAAACTGGTGCCGTAAATACGGGGATATGGACGGCGACGGGTTCATAGAATATGCCGTACGTTCTCCCCGGGGACTGACCAACCAGGGGTGGAAGGACTCCTGGGACGGGGTTGTTGACCCCCGGGGCAATCTCCCCAGCGGACCTATTGCCCTGGTAGAAGTACAAGCCTACTACTACCTGGCCTTAAAGCGGGCTGCAGAAATGGGCCGCATACTCGGGAAGGACGGATGGTCCCGGGAACTGGAAGAAGAGGCCCGGGCCCTCCAGCGCAAGTTCATAGAAGCTTTCTGGATGGAAGATGAACAATACCTGGCCTATGCCCTTGACGGGGACAAAAATCAAATTAAAACCATTGTTTCCAACCCGGGTCACTGCCTGTTCACCGGTATTCTTCCCGAAGAAATGGCCCTGGCGGTAGCCCGGCGGTTGTTAAATAACGACATGTACTCGGGATGGGGCATTCGCACCATGAGTAAAGTTATGGGGCCCTATAACCCCATGAGTTATCATAACGGTTCTGTCTGGCCCCATGATAACGCCATTATTGCTTACGGGTTACGTTGTTACCGGCAGTTTGATTTACTGGAAAAGGTTGTTACCGGCCTTTTTGAAGCAGCCATGTCCTTCCCCTATCACCGCCTGCCGGAGGTTTTTTGCGGTTTTACCAGGCGCAGGGACGGCGGTCCCGTACATTACCCCACCGCCTGCGATCCCCAGGCCTGGGCCGTGGGAACCATGCCCCTGCTCATACGTACCCTGCTGGGCATTTCCTGCTGGGGCAATGAGGTTCATGTAAGCGCACCCCAGCTACCCCCCTGGGTTCAGGAGATTCAAATCTGCAACCTGTCTGCAGGTTCCGGAACGGTTGATCTGGAATTTACCCGCAAGCAGGGGAAAGCCTACTGCGGGGTCCTGCGGGCCACGGGGAATACCCGGGTGATTATTGAGAATTAAAGGAGGTGGCAGTTGTGTACAGCTACGGCAGAAGTTCTGCCCAGCTGGCTGTGGTTTCCAACCGCGGAGCCTATACCATCCAGGAGAGTTATGATCGCCTGGTTACCAGGCGCACGGTAGGAGGGCTGGCCTCGGCAGTAGAACCGGTTTTGCACGCCCAGGGCGGAACCTGGATCTCCTGGTGCGGGCGCATCGACAATTCGGGTAAGGACCGGGGCGCAAAGTTGAGCATCCCACCGGGGGAACCACGCTACCATCTCCAGGAAGTTTTTCTCTCTACCGAAGAACATGATAACTATTATCATGGATTCTGCAACGCCTGCCTCTGGCCCCTTTGCCATCAGATGCCTGAACGCTGTTCCTTTGAAAAGGCCTACTGGGATGCATACCGCCGGGTAAATCAAAAGTTTGCCCGCATTACAATGGAAACCAGAAAGGAAATTTACTGGGTACACGACTTTCACCTGGCCCTGGTACCACAGCTTTTGCGGAACATGTCCGGAAGTGCCACCATAGCCTTTTTCTGGCACATCCCCTTCCCCCCACCCGACATATTCCAGATTCTCCCCTGGGGGCGCCAGATTATTTATGGCCTCCTGGGAAGTGATCTTATTGCTTTCCATACGGCCCGGTACGTCCAGAATTTCCTCGACACCGTCGCCTGCTATTACCCGGCCAGAATTTATCCGGAGCAGGGTTTGATCCGCCTGCATAACCGCCGCATCCTGGTTCAGGCCATACCGGTAGGTATTAACTGCCACCGTTTCGAACAGCTGGCCGCCGATCCCGCGGTAAGGGCCAGGGCGGAAGAAATACGCCGTTCCCTCGGCGCGGAAAAAATACTGCTGGGTATAGACCGCATGGATTATACCAAGGGAATACCCGAGCGGATACGGGCTATGGCTTATTTTTTAGAAAAATATCCTGAATATTGTGGAAGGGTTACCCTCTTACAGATTGCCGTACCCAGCCGCAACGGCATTGGTGAATACGGTGTTTTAAAACAGGAAGTGGAAAGGCTGGTAGGAGAAATCAACGGACGTTACGACAGGACATACGGAGCCGTACCGGTGCGCTACCGCTACCAATCCCTGGACCAGGCGGAATTAGTGGCTCATTACCTGGCTGCCGACGTCCTGCTGGTGACAGCTTTAAGGGATGGCCTTAACCTGGTGGCCAAGGAATTTGCCATCTCGCGCATCGATGGTAAAGGGGTGCTCGTATTAAGTCCCTTTGCCGGAGCAGCAGAGGAACTTCACGGAGCGCTCCTGGCCAATCCCTTTGAACCCGCCCACCTGGCAGCCAAAATTAAAATGGCGCTGGAGATGCCCCTGCAGGAACAAAAAAATCGCCTGGAATCTTTACGCCGCACAATCAAGAACCGGGACGTGCGCTGGTGGTGGCAGAGCAACCTGAAACTGGTCAAGAGCCTGGTTTCGGGCCTTTCCCCGGCAAGCACCAGCGCGGCCAACCTGTAATACCGGGAGGCAGATCCCGGTGGGTGTAAATTTACCCCTGGTCACACCGGAAACACTGGCTGAGAAGATGGCCGGGGCACCCCGGCTGCTGCTCATGCTGGATTATGACGGCACGCTGGTACCCATTGCCCCTACCCCGGATCAGGCCCGCCCCGAACAGGAGCTGATATCCGTCCTGGGAGAACTCTCCCTTTTACCCGGACGGGTGGTGGCAATTATCAGCGGCCGCAGGCTTTCCGAACTGCAGGAATTAATTCCCCTGGCCGGGCTGCACCTGGTTGGTGCTCACGGTGCGGAAATACAGGAAGCCGACGGCAAAGTACACCGCCTGTTCAAAGATCAGCGGGCAAAAGAAATTATTTCAGAGCTGGACGGAATAGCCCGGGAATGCATTGCCAGCCGCAGGGGTTTCCTGGTGGAAAACAAGGGTATTTCGCTGGCCCTGCACTACCGCCAGGCTGATCCCTTCCTGGCCCGGCAGGTGATAGATAACTTCATAAAAAAAATTTCCTCCCTTCCGGATGCCAACCGGCTGGAACTTATGCCGGGCAAGAAAGTGCTGGAGGTACGCCCCCGGGGAGTCAATAAAGGACTGGCAGTAAGATACCTGTGCCGGAAACACGCGGGGGCACTCCCGGTTTATATTGGAGATGATATCACCGATGAGGATGCCTTCAAAGCACTGAAAAACGGGTGCACCATCCTGGTCAGCCCCCGGCCCCGCCCCAGCGCAGCCAGCGCCCGCCTGCCTTCACCCCGGCATGTTGGCATAATGTTATCCCTGCTGCTTGCAAAAACCAAATTAAAAGTCCGGTAAAAAATGCAGGCCGCCAGTGGTATGCTTTCCCTGCTCACCGGACATGATAATTTTAACCGACACCAGGTTCAAAGTGGGTGAGATAATTTGGCGGACCTGCATGCTTTTTTTCATCCCCGGACGGTAGCTATCGTCGGTGCATCCAACAAGAAGGGTAAAATTGGTAACGTGCTGGTCAGGAATATGATCGACTGTGGTTACCCGGGCAGGATATACCCCATTAATCCTAAAGCAGAAGAGGTAGAGGGACTTCGCTGCTACCCCAGTTTAAGTGCTGTCGGGGAAAAGGTGGACCTGGTGGTAATCGCTGTCCCGGCCGCCCGGGTTATCAACGTGGCCCGGGAATGCGGCCAGGCCGGGGTTAAAAACCTGGTGGTAATTTCGGCGGGATTTAAGGAAGTGGGCAGGGAAGGATTGTTACTGGAAAGGGAACTTACCGGCATTTGCCGGAAATACGGTATGGGTCTCTTGGGACCCAATTGCGTGGGCATGATCGATACACACGTCCCTATAAACGCTTCTTTTTCAGCTGTTTTTCCGCAACGGGGCAATATCGCTTTCATTTCCCAGAGCGGGGCCATGCTGGTGGCCATTCTCGACTGGAGTCAGACCATCGGGCTGGGCTTCTCCCGCATAGTCAGCCTGGGCAACAAGGCCGATCTAAATGAAGCGGATTTCATAGCGGACGCAGCCGATGATCCCCATACCAGGGTCATCCTGTGTTATATCGAGGACGTAGCCCGGGGCCAGCAATTTTTACAGGCAGCCAGGGCAGCCGTTCGCAAAAAGCCGGTGATAATCCTGAAGAGCGGGGCCAGCCAGGCGGGAGCCCGGGCTGCCTCTTCCCACACCGGAGCCCTCGCCGGCAGCGACCTGGCCTATGAAACAGCCTTCCGGCAGTGCGGCATTATCCGCGCCCGGAGCATGGCCGAACTTTTTGACCTGGCCGTTGCTTTCGCCCACCAGCCTGCCCCCGGGGGGAACCGGATAGCAGTGATCACCAACGCCGGGGGGCCCGGCATTGTAACCACGGATAACATTGAAATGAGCGATCTGGCCATGGCCCGTTTAACAAAAGAAACCGCCCGGGAGCTAAGGTCAAACCTGCCCCCGGAAGCGGCCATTTATAACCCGGTGGATGTCCTGGGCGATGCCGGGGCCGACCGTTACCGGTTTGCCCTGGAAAAGGTTCTCGGCGATCAAAACGTGGATGGTGCGGTGGTCCTGGTATGCCCCACCGCAGTTACAGAACCAGAGCAAACCGCCCGGGCCATCATTGAGACTCACCGTTCCCATCCGGAAAAACCGGTACTTGCCGCCTATATGGGCGGTAAAATCCTGGCAGGGGGGGCCAGGCTCCTGGCAGAAGCAGGAATACCCTGTTTTACCTTTCCCGAACCGGCCGTTAAAGCCCTGAGCGGAATGGTACGCTACGCCCGGGCCAGGGAACTGCCGGCAAAAGTAGAGGAACTTGCACCGGAGGGCATACAACGCGAACCGGTCAGGGAAATGTTTCAAAAGGTACGCCAGGAAGGCAGGCTAACTCTCCTGGGCAGCGAAGCCAGCCAGGTAGCCGCATATTACGGGATCAAAACCGCCCCGATTATTCTGGCTACCAGCCCCGATGAAGCAGCAGCCAGGGCACAGGAAATAGGTTTCCCGGTGGTTATGAAGGTAGCCTCCCCGCAAATTTTACACAAGTCGGACATCGGGGGAGTAAAAGTGGGTATAAAAACCCCCCGGGAGGCCCAAAGAGCCTTTATAGATATAACCGAAAACGTACAGCGTTTCCTGCCCAGGGCGGTAATTCACGGAATAGAGGTCCAGAAAATGATGCCGCAGGGAACGGAACTGATCATTGGCATGACCCGGGACGTGCAGTTCGGTCCTTTAATTGCTTTCGGGCTGGGTGGAATTTACGTCAACCTTTTAAAGGACGTTTCTTTTCGCCTGGCTTACGGCCTGACCAGGGAAGAAATTCAAAAAATGTTGACCGAAACCAGGGCCTATACGCTGCTGAGAGGATACCGGGGTGAAAAACCCAGGGATTTAGAAGCAATTATTGAAATGATTGCCCGCACGGCCAGGCTGGTTCTCGACTTTCCCGAAATTGCAGAAATGGATATTAATCCTGTATTTGCTTACACCGACGGGGCCCGGGCCCTGGATATAAAAATAACCATTTCGTGAGGTGAAAGCGGTGAAAAACCTTTACATTATGGGCACTGCCGGTAGCGGAAAGACAGCCCTGGCAGTGGGGCTGGCCCTAAAATTAGTTGAGCAGGGATACAGGGTTGCTTACTTCAAGCCGGTGGGTCATACCACTGGTTTCAGGGAACAGCACGATGAAGATGCCCGCTTGATGCAGGAAGTGCTGGATTTAAAACACCCCCTGGAGATGATCGTTCCTTTTACAGCGGGGCCGTCCTACCTGTCGGGGTGCCGGCAGGGTGACGTGCTGGAACGGGTCCTTTTTTGCTACCGGCAGGTAAGTGCCGGGGCTGACGTGGTGCTTATCGGGGGAGCTGCTTTCCCTCACATTATGGGCTGCTGGGGCCTGGACGCTGCTACCCTGGCCAGGAAGCTGGAAGCAACGGTCCTGTTCACCATCCGCATTGAAAACGACTTCAGCCTTGACATGGCCATTTTCTTTAACAGGTACCTGGCACAACAGGGTATCCAGGTGCTGGGAAACATTTTTAACAACGTTCCCCGCCCCTTGCTGGCCAAGACAGAGGGAATATACAAGGCCATCCTCAACGAACAGGGGTACCGCACCCTCGGCATTATCCCCCAGTGCCCGGAATTATCTTCGCCAACCGTAATGGAATTTTACGAAACTCTGGGTGGGGAAATACTGGCCGGTGAAGAAAATATGAACCGCCTGGTAGAGGACGTAATTATTGGGGCCATGACCATTGAAAGCGCTCTCGGTTACTTACGGCGGGCACCCAATAAAGCCGTTATAACCGGTGGGGACCGGGCTGATCTTGCCCTGGCAGCTCTGGAAACCAATACCTCGGTGGTAATACTCACCGGCGGACTATACCCGGATATTAAAGTTA
>Ga0247720_100506_pt1 | contig 13590 bp, 11 predicted proteins | sample MSEWel2015_12_15_FD_189078 | JGI IMG/M metagenome (GOLD analysis project Ga0247720, IMG submission 189078) | Subsurface sediment microbial communities from gas well in West Virginia, United States - MSEEL Well Study Marcellus 3H_2015_12_15 | ecosystem: Environmental > Terrestrial > Deep...
AATATATCATGTTTTGATCCAAACCTATCTACTTGACCATAAATATTCCAATGCATTGGAATTTTAGCCGGTAAACGTCCAAAAATGGCAAATGTAAAAATCCATATTAATATGATAATGCCAATTAACCACCAATCCTTTTTTATTTCGTATTTGACATTGTAGTTTTCATCCATACTACATTAAACACTCCCCTCATATCACTAGCTATACACAATCGTTCTAGGAATGACGAAGAAGAACCACCCATATTTCTGTTAAAATATCCCTTATAACCTAAAAACATCCAAGAAAGGAAGAGAAGGAGATAAACAATCCTAGAGAGTAACTCTAATTATCATGATACATGAACTTAGAACAAAAGGCAAGATTCTTATTATTTTCAACTATTTTCTTCACTCCTATTTTCTGCACTCTGTGCATTTTCAAGCCCTATATGTATCATGTCTTCCATCATATCCACTTTAACTTGAAATCCCAGTGTTTCAGCTAAAAATCTTAAAGGCAGATAAACCCTTCCATCTGCTGGAGAAATAAATGGAGCTGCATCCAAGATGTTTTCCTCTTCATTGACAAAATAACGGTCTTCTCCTATTAAAAATTTAACTGTTTTGCCATTGTAAATTACTTCTACAATATTTTCTTCTTTGCTCCACTTCACTTCTGCTCCTAGATGCTCCATTGTAGCTCTAACAGGTTCATAAGTTCTCTCGCCTAATATAAATGCCAAACCCGTATCCTGGTTGTAATTAATATCAGTGCCATTTGCAGTGATTTTAACTTTATAACTTTTTGGTGGCATAGCAGAAATATCCCTCTGCCTAATAAATTCTATAACAATAGCTTTATTATCCGGTGCCGTATAAGTGCGAATGACAATCGCATAAGGAGAAATGTTTTAAATTTTAAGTCCCATTTAGCATCCCAGTCTACTGCTGCATCATCCCCTTTGGGAGCATAGATTGCACCGTACACATGCTTGTGTCTTTCTATGATTTTAAATCCCGCATTAAGTGCCACTCTATACACTCCTGTAGCAGTTTGACATACGCCACCTCCCACATCAGGATAATAGTAATCCCCCAACCATACAACCCTATCACAAATCCCCTTTTGATTGTCCTTTTCCCTACTGCTTTATTAAAAGAAAATATTTCTCCAGGTTTTACTACAACACCATTCAAATATTCAAGGGCTTTAACTGCATTTTCCACGTTCTTTTCAAATTTCGGGTCAGCAGGTGAGTCAACTATCCCTTTGCTCATTATCCCTTCTTCCTTCACAAATGCAAAAGCAGAAGAATTCATGGCTAGCAAAGTGAGAACCATAACTAAAATTATTACTTTTTTCAACATGAATCCCTCCAAAGCAAATTCTCAATATTAACTAACAAAATAGAAGTTATATTCAATTTTTTGAGATTGACTCGTATGTTGAGTTTGTACTTTAAAAACAACATAAATATTAAAAATATTACGACATATTTTGATAAAAATAAAAGCAGTAACAATTTTATATTTAATGCTTCCTCTTCATGGTTTCTAAAATTTTTTAAAAAGGTTTTTTCCAATAATGCTCTTAAATTAGTACCCTATATTTGCAATTTTTCTCTGAAGCCAACTTTTTCATCTTTTCTCTTTAATTCTTTCTCTCTCATATCAAAATTTCTCCTATAAGAGTACCCACATACGATCAAAACTATCTTGGTTTAGAATAGAGGCCAAGGTACAAAGTATCGCAGGATATTCACATTCACGAAAATTTACTCTTTTACCCAGATGCCAAAATCCTGCATCACTTTGAATGTTTCTTCTTCTATAAGAATTGAACCTGGGGACCAACATAAACCATAAGTACTCAATTCTCTACCAGCACCTTTGTTACTCCAATCTCTGCCTACAACGGGTTCTATGCTCCCTTTTATCTTTAGATCAGAAGTGTATTTAACATGAGACCATATAGGGATATCTTTTTCAATCTCCAAGTAAATTTCATTCTCTCTTCCTTCCCATCTTCCCCAAAAACCTAATTTACTTAAGTCGCTATCTTCCTCCTTTTTAGGTTTTCCCTCTCTTTTTAGCAGTCCAAATCCATATCTTCTTTCACCACCAACCTGTAAAGTATCTATTAGCTCAGAAAACTTTACTTGCCTTTTGCCGTACACAATAGAAAAATCATTTTCTTCAAAACCAACAACGGATAATTCATTATCCGAAATTTCCGATACCCACAGTAAGCCTCTCAGGAAAATAGGTTCTCCTTCATCCATAGTATAAGGGCTGATGAATTCAACTTCATGTAGCATTCCTTCTTCTGCTGTGAAAGAATATGCTTCAATGGAAGTAGATGCCAAGGAACTTATGTACCTTTTTTCAAATTCGTTTTGTGATATTCCCTTTTCTTCCGAATTACCAAATTTCAAGCCATCATCTGTATACTTTGGAGTAAAGACTATATTTTTATCTCTATCATATAAATAAAAATAACCAAACCTCATAGCTGCTTTTAAAAACTCCCCAACTTTTTCATAATCTGCCAAAGCTAATCCACGCGTAAGTTTAGCTGTCAAAGCACCCCAAAAGGCTTTTGCAGTAACATACTCTCTTGTCCTGAAAAGATGCATCACCTTATGAAAACCTAAATGCAAAGGGGATTTGAGTCTAAAGGTTAATGAATAAAGATGCCAGCTCATTTATTCCTCACCCGCTTTTTTCATCGCTTTCGCATGAAATCTGGCATAGATCAGCGATTTCTCAAGCACCTGAACAGCAAGCATTAAATCATACAGTCTTGATGCAAGTCCGTCTTTCTTCCTTACTTCTTCAAGAATATCTCCATTACTAATAAGCTGTAGTTTATCCTTCAACACTTCCTTCGCCAACCTTTTTATTTCCTCTGCACCGTGCTTCTCATCATTCCCTCTTGACTCACAAAATAATATAAATGCATACAATCCCTGTTCTTGTAGAACACCCAATGCTTTAGTAATAAGTGTTTCGGCAGTTTTAGGATTACCAAGTCTTTGACTAACCTGTTCTGCAAATTTATATCCATATTCTGCACAGAGTTGGTCTAAGCTCTCCATTTTAACAGTCCCCCTTTTGGAGATTAAGCACTTTAAGTCTTCCCATTCCTCTTGTTCCCATTCCGCCAATTCCAAGGGTTTCAAAAAGTTTTAACCCCTTTTCTACCTGAGCCTTTACCCATTGAATCCCTACATCGCCGTCCCCTTCCGTTTTCAGTTCCTGACCGCCAATATTGAAATACTTGCCAGAGTTGTAAACTACATCAAATCTGAAAACTGTTCCTCTTGGTATTGCCTCATAGGTAAAAAGAGCACCTTCTTCTGCTGTTCCTGTAGCAGGATCTATGCTTACAGAAGTTCTAACTTCAAGGTTGCTATTCACAATGAATGAAAAAACCTTGTCAGAAACAAGCACTGCTCTTTGTTTAATCTTTTCAGGTATTGGAAGGGAATCTATGTTTCCTCTGCCCTGTCCTTTATTCAACATTAGCCAGCCAAAATTTAATCTTTGTTCATTTTGAAGTTGTTGTCCTAAAGGATAAAATCCCTCATCCTGAACCTGAAAATCAGTCTCTAATCTCAAACCCTCCCGTGCTAAAGGAGAAGTTACCCACACGGGACCTACTATTGACGCAACTGGGAAAAATAGAATGTGAGCATCAAAAAATTGAGCTAAACCCTGCATACTAGATCCTGTTCCCCTTGAAAAACCATAAGGGACGCAGACAGGACAAGCGGGATTCACTTTCCCACAATGTTTTTCTCCGCCTTCTCCACCTCTTCCAGCACAGGAGTATTCTTTACCCTCGCTATCTTTCCATCTGTACCTCTCTGTCTTCATAGCCGTATATGCTCTAGCAGATCCACTCAAACTTGTGCCTGGTATTTTGGGGATGTTTGTTCCTGGTTCCCTGATTATCGGCAGATCTACCCTTTCGAGCCTTGCCCCACCAGCCCCCACATGTATGGGGTCAAGGGCTATTGCATAATATGTTTTTACCTCATACAAATTTTCACACATTTTTTTCCCTCCTTTATTGGCTTTACCTTCCTGATTTGAAGATTCCAATGAAGACATAAGTCTAATAAGCCATCTTTTGTTGCCTGCAAAAAATCGTCAAACAATTCTTCAGCTTTTTCACCGCTTTGCGGATAGATTTTTAGAATATTGACTAAATCAGATTTCACAAATCTCTCGAACTCATCTTTTCCATAATCTCGTCTTTTCCTCACATCTTCCCAGAAAGCATAGATTTGAGACATATTCCAGTTTTGAGTTATATTCTGAGTCTTTGAAGATAATCTTTTTTCTATTTCTTCCCAGAGTTCTTGAAGTCGTGTTATATCGTGAAGAAGTCTCAAATCATCGCCAACATTAAACCTATTAGCAGCATTTTCAAGGTAAAGTAACTTGAAGTAGGATGGTTCAATTTCTATTACATCTCCTGGTCTAATTTCTTTAATATGCACAACAAAATTACCATTCCCAGTATAGTCGAAAGAAAAAGTTCTACCAGGATTGCTACCCTTAAATCTAACATAAGGATGCCAGAGGTCTTCCTGTTCGGGATCACCGGTAGAGTAAGAGACTTTCCATTTGAATGGGCTAGAAGCGTAGGTCTCTGCTTTAATCTTCAATTCTATGCTCTTTTCATCTTTATTCTCTCTAATCTTAATCACTTCGGCATCCACAGTTTGAGTTTTTTGATTAAAAGCTTCTAAAAGTCTTCTTCCCGCATCCATCACAACATAGAGAGGCGTTCTTCTGTGAAAGGCTATGATACCAAGGTGGAAAGGTAATCTATCCCTCACCTTTGAAAATTGTATCTCATATTCATTTAAAATCTGCTCAGCAATATCAAGGGCTTCATAAGCAGGTACAAGCACCATGAATTGGTCAGGAAAATCATAGATTTTTACAAAAGGCAAGTATTCTTGGTACTTCTCGTCAGCCGGTTTTGCTTCAGTTATTTTGAAAGCTTGTCCATTCTTTTCGTTTTTCCAGGTTTTATCTCTTTCAGTTTTTACTTTCATTCCTCTTTCATTTAGATTCTTTGATATACTGTCAACGGAGTTCCCAAATTTTTTCAGAATCTCAAGGTTTATCGTGCTTACAAAAATTCCGTTTTGTCTGTCAATGCAGACAGGGCTGAACTTTACACCATCAACATCTATATCACATGTTGAGCCTTCTGGAATGTCTGGATTTGGTTCTATTTTGAACTGGATGCGCTGTCTTCTTGGTTCTGAATCCCAATCATATTTCTTTAAGATCTTTTTAAAAATTGTCTCATTGATAAATTCCTGTGTTGTCTTCCAGATACGGAAAATACGGGCGAGAGACGGATGTTTTCTAAATAACAACCTAACAAGATGTTTTGCTTTTTCAGAATTGTTTGTCAGTGTTAGCGCTTTTCCAGTAGCATCTCTTTCGGCTATAGGATTCCACATGTGTTTATTCGCATCAAATTTATCTGGATGGTATTTTGTTATGATGCGATTGGGATTTTTGGGGTCTTTTATTTTTTCTGCAACCTCTTCGTCTTCTATGAATATAAGTTTATCTATAATTTCTAAGGTTTTCTCCACAAGTTTAACATTATTAGAAAATAAATCTCTAAAAAAAGTCTCTAAGTCGTCCGTTGTTTGAATTTTCATATTTTTTTCTAAAAAGTTTCTATTTCCCTTAGATAAGGAATCTCTCCATTCATCAAAAGTTTGGGAAACAAAAGTATCGATAAACTCCCCGGAAAGCCATTTTCTCAGGTCAAACTGTCCAACTATCAATGCAATGCGATCATTCTTGTCCGCTACCTCATCCAACCACATGGTTTCTCTTAGAGCTTTTTCTTCATTCAGCCAAGTTTTAGCCCGTTTCACGTATCTATCCTTGCACTTTTCACATCTGTCTTCTTCCTCTGGCTTAAGCCTGATTCTACAAACAGGGCAGATATCTTCCCCACCAGCGTTTTGAGATTCTTCAAATTCTTTTTTTAGATTCTCCGTATCACCAATATGGGGATAAGAAATTCTCTTTAAAGATTTTTCTATCTCACTTGCCAAAATAACTATACTTCTGCTGCTATCAGAAATTTCTATCTGCAAACTGAAATCAAGCCTGTTTAAGCCTTTTAATTTCTCGATTATTTCTGATTTTAACTTGCCTATATCGTCAACATCAGGACATGAGAAATAGATACCCGTGGAATCCCTATATATTTCATTTCCCAAAGGATGCTCAAACTCTATGACTTCCTTAATTTTGTGGTATGTTTCTTCTAATTCCTTTTTATAGCCAAGAATGTCCCCCACCTTTAAACCCTTTGATAAAAGTCCAAGAACATCTACGTTTATCCTTAAAATTCTCCACTTCGATTTTCCTTTTGGCTCGTACCATCCATCAATAACCATTTTGGCAAAATTAGATTTCACAAGAGACGCAATGGTATGTGCGTAATCGTAAAGAGAGACTTCGTTAATAGGTCTTCTCGTTTCGCCTATGGTTTTGGGATAATATTCTTTTACTTTAGAAGTAAACACAAGATAATTTTCAAAAGATACAACTCCACTTTGCTTTATATTTTCAAGAATCTCTTTAACCGTTTTGAAGAATTCTTTTTTGATTTCTTTCACTTGAACATTGTCCACTTTATTCAAATTTCTAGAACCTATCAATTCTATTACCTTTTCGCATCCAAAAGCTGTGGCCCTGAAAGTATAAGCTTTTTTCTGCTTCCCTGATTCTCCTCTCCCTGCCAACCCCTTATCTATCCCAGATATAATGCCATGAGCATCGGCAAGAATTCTACAAAGACCCTTTGGATCATTTCCCCATGTATGTTTTTCAATAAAGTCACAGAAATTTTTTATTCTATTACTTGATAATTCTCCAGCATTACCTAAATTTTTGAAATCGTTTATAAGTTTCTCCCAACTATCATCATTTAACAACTCGACAAGCCCCGTATCTTCAAAGAAAGCTTGATTCTTACATACCTTCTGATAGCTAAAGCTTTTCTCCGCATCTTCAGTATCATCTGCATTGGCACGTATAAAATCCTCTGAAAATCTTCCGATTAAATGTAAATAAGCCCCTATCTCGGCAAGGAGAATTGGTGTTCTGTTTTCTTTAAGCTTATCAAGCATGCTATCCACTTTCACCCCTCCAAGTTTTCACCACTTCCTCAAGCTCTTTAAAATTACCGAACTTTTGAGCATTATAAAATCCTCTTATCTCAACTCTGCTTTCCTCCTTATTCCAACCATCTTTAATCACTCCAAAGCCCAAGGATTTCTTTGCTGAAAACCCATAGGTCAGCATCATTTCCCGAACTCCAGCTATAATATCTTTTAAATCCTCAATAACCCTTTTCTTAAACTCATCTTCAGATAAGTCAAACCAGTAATAGTAAAAAGGAACGTAAACAAGTCTGAAAACGCCCTTCGCACTAGCTGGCACAGCCTCAAAATAAATAGGATTTCTACCAGTCTTGGTTTTTCTGTCGTGTGGGTTTATGACCATCATGTCTATTTTATCCCAGAAGGTTGGATAGAAATAAAGCATACCTTCAAGGTGCACATCTTCTGCTTTTTCCCTTCCAAAGAATTCCTTAAATTTCCCTTCTCTAAATTTCCCTCTATAAAGTAACTTTGCATCAGGGCAAAGGTTGTCCAAATGACTTGTCCATCCTGTTGGCTTTTCCTCCCACCCTTTTTCTGTTCCAAATAAAAGAGTATGTTGAAATCGTGCTTCTGCAAATTCATTTGGCTGATTTACTTTTGGTTCAAGAAATATCTTCATCATGGCCCATCTTAAATTCCCTTTCCATGCCATTGCTGATGTGAAAGGAACACCAAAAACTTTGTCCTTCCTCACGGGGATATCAATAATGTAAAGTGGAATATCATCCTGCGATAAAAAAGGTTCTTTTAAAGTAATTGAAAATTCAAGAATCCAGCTCCCTTTTGGGAGTGCATTTAAGTCTACTGAGGAGTTTATGCCCAACAAACCAAGCTCAGATAACCTACAAGCAATATAGTCGTTATAATTTCCGTTTGAGTGAACAAGAGCCTTTAAGCCCATTGGGTAATCCGTTTCCCCAACTTTAGCATAAACATCAGGATCAATTTTATCAGGTCTGCCTTGTCTATCTGGAAACTTCCCCTTGACTCCATAGGCCGTGTCTAAAAGCAGTATTCTTGGTAATACATTCCTAATTTCTTTGTATTTGCCGGAACCGCTTGTGAGGTCATCCACATCATCCTTACTTTCAATTCTGAAACTTGCATAAAAATCATAAATCATTTTTATCCTCCTTCACCTTTTAAAAGGCTTTGAAGATAATTCTTTATGTTATTTTCATTAGGTTTTACTGTATCCCTTAAAGAATCAAACTCTCTCCAGACTTTTAGCTCATGATTTTTTGTTTGATTACCTAAGAGGTTATTCCAAGGAATTGATATGGAACCACTATCGGTTGATGTTTGTTTAATATCATTACCAGTTAATGATTGTTTAAAATTGTCCAGAAAACTATCTCTATCAAATTCTGCAGGTAAGTCGTTCTTTGGAATCCATCCCCAGATTTTGAATTCCCAAAGGTTCTCACCCACCCTATAAGCACAGGAGATATTGATTTTCGAGGCTATCTTTTCAAAAGTTTCTTCTTTTTTAATAGATTTTCTACAATTTGGACACCAGAAATTTTGGGGATTGTCCCTATCCTTTTGTACTTTCCCATAACAACTATGGCAAACTCTATTTGTTGTTCCAAACAAGAAGTTTTCTATTCCTTTATCTTGATTTTTATTATTGTTTTCCCATAATTCTCTTCCATTTCCATATCTCAGCCAGTTTTTAATTGCCGGAGCAATAGGAACAGAACCTGAGCTTATCCATTCAATCATTCTCTGGTCATTTGCACAGGCACCAAGCCCATCTACACTTTTCCACCAATTATCATTGGTTACTTTAAACTGAACTTTAGCAAAAAACATCTCTTTAAGATTAGGAAGTCCATTATCATTTTCATGTCTTAGTATTATCCCTAATTTAGAGGGCCTTTCTTCTGTGATTTTCTCAACTGCATCTGTGAATTCGTTAAAATTAATCTCTGGAAAATTTTCTATTTCTACAACTCCATATCCATGCTGAATTTTAGCTCCTATTCCTCCCCATTTTGATGCAATAATCAAAGGAGTTAAGATTAGACTTTTGTCAAAGTCTTTATCTAAGGCTATTATATTCATTTTCATTTCGCCTTTAATCCCGCTCCCAAGATACCAACCCCTGTTCCTTCCGGATGGTTTGATGTTTATTGAACTTCCCCCAAATACCTTCTCACCTCCATCCACGATCAATTTAAACATCCTCCTCATTCCTGTAGCACCAAAGACAATACATACAGGACAGTAATATTTTTCCCCTCTGTCTTTGCCTTCCCTAGGGCATCTCCCATAACCTGTTGGATCACAAGCATATTTGTCCAGTCCTCTTATTATTGCTTCAAACCACCATCTGATAGAGCCCATAATATTCGTAGATTGAAGTATATCGCTTTTCGTATCAATGTTTCCTGTCCAAATAGGAGTTTTAACCCTCAAGTTAAACATTTTTATTACCTCCAGCTAATTGAATTGCAAGTCAAATTAAAACCCTAAATTTGTTTTCCTTAATCTTTTCTTTATACTTCTTAAGTTAATTTTTGAAACAACTAAAAACCATTTCACCAACCCCATGGCCAAAATCCTCTAGTTCAATTTCCTTTTACTGTAGTGCTATTTTAATAACATCAACTGAGAAAGTTTTACCGGAATCATTTTTCCCATTATTACAGTGGGGGCGTCTTCATTAGTATTTCTAAATTATTTTGCAAGCATCAAAATTATTGAACTTTATTTTTCGAATATATTTACTCCCTCCAACATTGGTAGTAAAGCTGTTTCTTCTTAATTTCTCAAGTTTCCTATATTGTTTTGTTCATATATACTTTGGTTCCTTAATTTACTTATCTGCCCTGTTTCTACTTTCATCTTCATTTTACCATTTTATTTCCTGAAAAATCAATATAAATCTTGTGAAAATTTCGATATATTTCGACAAAAATAAAAACAAGAGATAACCCTCCTGCTTTTTCCAAAAATAGTCTTATTCTAACCTCCTACAAATATTCTCTCTTTTTCTCTTTCAACTCCTTCAATATCTCTTTCACATTCTGTGCCTTATCTTTTGAACAAATTAAAAGTGCATCTTCGGTGTCAACAATTATTACATCTTCTATACCCAATGTCGCAATGAGCCTTTCGTTACCGGTTATTATGCATTTCTTTGTATCTACACTTACTACATTGCCTTTTATGACATTGCCATTATCATCTTTTTCATAAAGCCTTTCAATAGATGTCCAGCTTCCTACATCGTCCCAACCAAAATCTCCTGGTACCACATATGCATTTTTTGCTTTTTCCATTACGCCATAATCTATTGATATGCTTTCAAGTTTTGAGTATTCATCGTATAACACTTTTTCTACATCATCCGCATCAAAATTTTTCCTTATATTCTCCAATGCTTTATATAACTCAGGCATGTATTTTTGTATAGCGTTTAATATTGATGATGTCTTCCATATAAACATGCCACTATTCCAAAGATAATCTCCGCTTTCTACATATTTTACTGCGGTATCATAATCAGGCTTTTCTACAAATCTTTCTACTTTATGTACAGGATTTTTATTTATTATTTCTCTCGTTACTTTCCTGAATTTTATATAACCATATCCTGTCTCAGGACGTGTAGGTTTAACACCTATTGTCACAAGATTATCTCCTGATTCTGCCTTCTCTATTGCTGTTTTTAATACTTCAATATATGCTTCCTCGTCTTTTATGACATGGTCAGAAGGAACAACAACCATTATAGAATCTTTATCAAGCCTTTCTGTATGAAGTGCTGCAAGGCCTAGAAGCAGCTAATTTTGCACCCTTCTCCCTACTCCACGGCACTTTTTCAACGCTCCCTTCCCATAAACCATGATCAATTGACTTGAGTCTGTTTACATAATCACCATCGTACCCTAATAAACATAATATTGTTAATTCTAAATACCATAACCCTAATTCATGGGCTTTCCACCTATCTTCAAAAGATAAAGCTTTGACTTTTTCTTTTTTTACCGGATGAACAATACTATTTCTAATCTCCGTAAACAAATGCGGTCCATCTTCATATCCAGAACTGGTACTAAAAGGTATCTCAGACGGTATTCCAAAATAATGCAATAATAAGCGAAATTTATCCGATTCACGTAACTTGTCATATTTACTTTTTGATATTATAAATTCTTCTTGAGTAAATCTTACCCATGATATTAATTCCAGAGCAGTACTAACCCATATAAACGCTTCTTCCATCAAATCAGCTTCTAAACTATCTATATACCATTCTAATGCCATTATTAAAGGCTCTTCCCATAGAGGATCTTTTAGTTTATCCACAAATAAAGGAAATATTTTCTCCAGCATCTCTGGATGTTGTTTTGAAAACCAAGTAATTTTTCCTTTTTCCCAATTTGAGACCCTACAACCCTGGATTTTTTCCCATATACATGAGCTATTTTTGAAGCCCAATATAACATCTAAACCTACATATCTACCCCTGGCAAATGAAAGTAACCAGAACAATGCATCAAACAAAAAATCAACATCCTGTGGCTTGAATAGCTGTTTATCAGTACGTTCAATCACCCCTACATGGGTTATCTCATACAAGCCTGTATTTCTTAGCCAATTGAATATAGATTTATGATCTGGTCTTTTATCAATAGTTATTTTCCATATATCATAATTTAAGACTATTCTGCCCAGATAAAACCTATTTTCATCTCTGATACTTCTGCCCAATGTATCATCAAAATTCAATATATAAAAATATAGTCTATCAACTTCTTGCTTAGGTTTTTCAATGGTTTTTGTAATTATGCCACTTAATGACGAGCCACTATTGGATGAAAATTTGAAGTTTGTTATTAAAACTTTAGCAGGATCGAAATCCGGTAAATACAAGTACAACTCTTGTGAATTCAAAACTAGATCAAATTCACCTTTTACAACATTTCCTTTAAAATGCATTTTAGGCCTAGGTAATAACGATAGATAAACACTTCCATTATTTAATGTATATAATGTATTTTTATCCTTGTCTTTTATCTCTAAATCACCATTATAAATTATAAACTTTTTTCCTTTCAATGATGGTAAATGCTTACCCAGATATTCATCAATTCCTTTTGTTAGATCATCATTCATAATTTATAATCCCCCAAAAATCTATTTCAAGTACACCTATTGTAACAAGATTGTCTCCTGCTTTTGCTTTTTCTATTTTCGTTTTTAATATTTTAATATCTGCTTTTTTCCGTTTTTGACATCTTCAATCTACTTTTTAGGAATAACTTCTAGCCTTTATTCTTTAAGTTTGATTATTTTAATCAATAAGTTAGGATTGTTCTCTTTTTGTAGAATTAAAGTTTATTATAGCATTTTCTAATAATTCAATATCATTTATTTTCATTGCATCTAACAACTTACTTGTTATACTTCTTGATTTTTGACTAATCCATTCATTCGCTTTATATAGACAGTTTACAAAATCACTATAGTTAAGGCCATGTTCTTCAAAAACAACATATTTCCTAATTAATCGAGAGAATTTATCAAATGCTTCTGGATCTTTAATTCTTAAATTATAAACATCAAGTTGCATTCTTTCATATTCTTCTAGACTTATATATTCTGGCTCTCTTTCTCTTTCACTCAGTATTCTATATAAATTTCTATAATTTAATGAATAACCAGAAAGTTTAAATCTATCATCCTCATATTTTTTTGTTACAGCTAAAACATCTTCAAAAAATTCTGGATATTCTATCCAAAAAGAATATATATTCTTTATCACATTTTGAAAATTAAACTTATTCCTTATATTCATTTGTCACCGTAACTCCATTCTCAGCATATTTCATTTTGTAATACTCAATTGTCTCTTTTAATCCCTCTTCTAAACTATACTCCGGTTTCCATCCAAGCACATCCAATGCTTTTTTATTATCAAGATAACTATGCATTATATCCCCTTTGCGAGGCTCTGTATAAATAGGCTTCAAAGAGGTATTCATGATTTTATTCATCATTTCAACAAGCTCATTTATACTTGTAGGCTTACCTGTGCTTATATTTACAACCTCATTATCTCCTCTCTCCAGTGCTAGAAGATTGGCTTTTGCCACATCTTTTACATAAACAAAATCACGCGTTTGGTTTCCATCTCCAAAAATAACAGGTCTTTCTCCTTTAAGCATTTTATCTATAAAAATAGATATTACCCCACCTTCTCCTTTTGGGTCCTGTCTTATTCCATATACATTTGCATAACGTAAAATTGTATATTTCAATCCATACAATTGCCTGTATACCTCAAAATAATGCTCTGGTGTGTGCTTTGATATGCCATAGTAAGATATGGGGTTTATTCTATGTCCTTCATCAATGGGAAGATACTCAGG
>Ga0247720_100507_pt1 | contig 13589 bp, 10 predicted proteins | sample MSEWel2015_12_15_FD_189078 | JGI IMG/M metagenome (GOLD analysis project Ga0247720, IMG submission 189078) | Subsurface sediment microbial communities from gas well in West Virginia, United States - MSEEL Well Study Marcellus 3H_2015_12_15 | ecosystem: Environmental > Terrestrial > Deep...
AAAACCTACAATAAGTGCTGATAACAACGGGATTACAAAAATCGGCATTATAGGTCTTAAATTCTTAGGAACTCTCCAACTCTTTATCCACCTTGCAACATATCCTGCGATAAAACCTGCAATAATTCCACCTAAAAAACCTGCCTTCAACTGGTTTGCAAGCACTCCACCAACAAGTCCAGGAGCAAGTCCAGGTCTATCAGCTATTCCAAAAGCTATAAATCCTGCAAGAACTGGCACCATCATTGAAAAAGAAGCTGTACCAATATCCATCATACTTTTTAACACTGGATTTGTAACAACTGCACCTTTACCAGCCTGCACACCACTTAATGCAATTGAAAAAGCTATTAAAACACCACCTATGACAACTATAGGTATCATGTAAGATACGCCTGTCATTAAATATTCTCTAATCCTTTTTAATTCTTCCTTCATCGTATTTTTATCCTCCTTATCTATTTTATTTTTGTTTATTTTTAACTTACTTGGATATCACTTAAAGCATTTAAAATTTCCTCGACAGTTACTGCTTTTTTTAGCATTTCAATAAAACTATCATTCATTAATTTTCGTGATAACTGTGACAATATCTTAAGATGAACATTATCCACATTTTCTTCAGGCACCCCTAAGAGAAAAATTAAATTGACAGGTTTGCCATCTAATGAATCCCATTCTATTCCATCAGTTGTTTTACCAAATACTATCATCGCCTCCTTTACAGCTTTTGATTTTCCATGTGGTATCGCGATTCCATTCCCCACCCCCGTTGTATATGCTTTTTCTCTATCAAACACACTTCTCGCATACTCCTCTACAGAAGTTATTTTCCCTTCTTTTTGCGCCAATTCCGCCAATTTTATAATTGCCTCTTCTTTGTTTTTTGCCTCAAGATTTAGTGTAACAAGATTTTTATTTATCAGCATCGTAAATTACCTCCAATAACTTTATAATTTCTTCTCTGTTTTTTGCTTTTTTTATATTTTCTACAAATTCCGGTGATTCAAGTTTATTATATAATTTTCTAAATATATACCTGGATTTTGCTATATCACTTTGAGTTAAAGATATCATAAATAACATATCTACCTTTTCTTCATCCCAAGCTATAGGATTTTTTAGTCTTACCACTGTAAAAACTGATTTATTAACATGTTCTGGTAAACCATGTGGAATTGCAATACCATTTCCTATAGCAGTAGAAGCTATTTTTTCTCTGGTTATAACATCTTGAATATATTCCTCCTTTACATATCCTTTTTTATGCAACTCCATACATACCTTATTTAATAAATCTTCTTTTTTTAGGTAAATACCGTCAACATCAAGTAACTGCGTATCGATTAAATTAGATCTTTTATTTAGAGCCTGTATAAATTCATCAAGCCGCTTTATATCATTTTGAGTTAATAAAGGACTTATATTTATAAAAGGTTTATTTATCTCAATAGGTACAGTAGAGATAACTATATCTATGTCATTTAAGATGCTCTCATGTAGCGAAACAGAAGAAACTATGTCTTTTATTTCTATCTGTTTAAAAGATTTCTCAAGCCTTGCCGCAAGAAGTTGTGCTGTTCCAATGCCAGTTGTACAAACAACCAGGGCTTTAAGTGGTTTTTTAGCTCGTTCAACTGCAGCACCTAAATGTAGTGCAATATAACCTATTTCCTCTTCTGCAACTTTTTTACCTAAATACTTCTCAAACACAACACTTGTCATCCATGCAACCCCATATATTTCAGGATAATTCTCTTTAATATCGTTTAATAGTGGATTTCTTAGTGTTAAACCATACTTGAGCCTATTTATAGTTGGTCTTAAATGTAGTATCAAACCATTTAACAATTGCTTATCATTGCTTAAATCAAGAGATAATGCCCTTTCAGCAATATTTATAATTTCTTTTGACATAATAACCGCTAGCTCAATACTTTCTTCATCTTCCAACTCTAAATTCACATCTTCAATTTTATTTTGCTGCATTTTAGTACCAATGATATGCAATACAATATATCCTATTTCTGATTCAGAAAGAACTACATTGAATTTCTCTTCAATCTCTTTCGCCATCTGTTGAGCTATCACATATTCATCTTTTTGCTTTAGATTATTTAAGACCGCCTTTGATAATTTAACATCTTTTTTATGCTTTAGTCTTTCGATAGAAATAGCTACATGTATAACCAAACTTATAAAAGCTTCATCCGAAAATCTAAATTTGAGTTTTGATTCAGCATTACTAACTATTTTTTCAAGTTGCTTGTAATCAATATCAAAAAGTTCCCTTAATTGCATTAATGTTCTATAATCTATCCTACCAGTGTAATCATTATATAAAAATTCTTTTAATTCTTTTTGTTCTTTAGTTAAAACAATTAAGCTTGCCACTGCATTTCGCCAATTCTCTTCATCGCCTACCACTTCAATGCCATAGTTAGGTTTTTTTAGAAGTTTTAGATTGAATTTGTTAAGCCATTTTTCAACACTTTGTAAGTCTTTGTGTATTGTAATCCTACTTACATAAAGTTCCTCAGCTAGTTCTTTTATAGTGACACTTCCTTTACTCATAAACAATCGCTTTAAAATGTAGTTTTTTCTTGCTTCAGGCGAAAAAGGTTCTTCAAAGTCTAAACTCTTTTTAATCTCATCAACAAGCTCAAGCTTTTTATTTCTAGGCCCCTCTAGTACAATACCTACTCTTGGTTTTTTGATAATTTTTACGCCTTTTTGTTGTACAAATTCTTCAGCTTTTTTTAAATCATTCCTTATTGTTTTATTCGATACTTTCAGTGTATTTGCGATATAATCAACCGTAAGTGGCTGTTCGCTATTTAAAAGCATATTTATAATCTCAAGTATCCTATCCATAATTAATCACCCTTTTACCACATTTAATGTGGTAACTATATTAACAAATTTATTTCAGCTTTCGATTAATATTATACCTAAAAAACGTTTATTTTCAAGGAATTTAAGTGTAACTTTTTATGCCTTATTAATGTGGTAAAACTTTATTAATTATTCAAATCAAGAGATAAAACAAAAAAGACCAGGAAAATATTCTCCCAGTCTTTTCTTTAAGCCTTTTTCACACTTCATATATGGCAATTTTGTTTCTTCCTTTACTTTTGCCACCTGCATATAAAGCTCTATCTGCATGGCTTATAAGTTTTTCTGCAGAATCAGCCTTTTCCGGATAATCTGCTACTCCACCCGTTATGGTTACATATATATCTCCTTTATCTGTCCTAATTGGCCTTGATAATACTTCATTTCTTATCCTCTCTGCAATCATATAGGCTTGTTCTGCAGTAAGTTTCGGCAAAATCACTGCAAATTCTTCTCCACCAAATCGCGCTACAATATCATCACTTCTCACATTGTTTTTTATCCGTTTTGCCACTTCCTTAAGTACTTCATCTCCAACTAAATGGCCATAAGTATCATTTATCAGTTTAAAATTATCCAAATCAAACATTATAAGGCTCACAGGCTCACTAGTCTCATCTGCCCTCATAATATTTTCCATTAATGCATCATTAAAATATCTTCTATTATAAGTCTTTGTTAAAGGATCAGTAATAGATTTTTTGGTGACTTCATAATATCGTTTAGCATTGGTTATCGCAACAGAAGCTTGATCTACGATTATCTCTATGATTTTAACAGAATCCTCATCAAACACATTTGTCTCTACATGCAACACCATAAGACATCCAATGACAGATCCCGAAAACCTTAAAGGAGCTACTACTACACTGCCATAGTTATTTAAAAATTGTTCTTTTAAAAATCTTTTATCCTGCTTTAAATCCTTAATTGCTATTGTTTTGTTAGAAGATATGCACTTTCCTATTATTCCCTCATCTTTGAAGTAATTTTCTTTAAAGCCTTCCTCTCCCTCTCTATTACCTATCGATTTTACTAAAGCAGCTACCCCATTAGAATCTGTCAAATATATTGCTGCTGCAGATACTGAAACAACTTGAGAAATAACTTCTATAATAGTATCCAATATTTGCTCCAACTCTAACTTCGAATTTATCATTTTAACCATCTCATATATAGCGTTAAGCCTTTTATTTGCCTTAATCAAATCTCTAATCATCCTAAAAGCATATGCTATGAATATAAGTGGAGTTAAAGATAACACAAAAAACAGAAGGCTATGTTTAAAATAAATATATGCAAGAAGTAATGAAACAGGAATCATAACTATATAAGTACCCAACTCTAATAATACACTCTCATTCCAATACTCTTTAAACAAAATCTTCCCCTGTACTTTTAAAGCATAGTACAGTATAAAATTATTCAAAAGGAAACTTATTATGACGTAACTTAAAATATATTTAACTTGCGAAAAAGAAACTATGCCAATTTTTCCACCTATGAATTCATAAAACCATCCTGCCACTAAATATGCAATAGAAAACATTCCTCCATTTAAAAGCCCATTTTTTATCTTTTTTCTTACTACAATAGTATCAAACATAACAGAGGATACCATGAGAGTAGCCGCTCCAACCGTGCCAAAAATCAAAAAAGTAGTTATTCCTATTGTAGGGCTTAAAGATAATTTTATATCTGTATACATTATGCCAAGATTATCCAAAATTATTGCGAAAGCTAATAAAATCAAAAAGACTCTCCAATCAATTCCAATACCACAGCAGTAAAGTGCCCACACATATAATATACTTCCTATTGTAATTAAGGTTATATTAAAAACCAGTTCCCTGTACTTCCCCATACTAATCCCCTCGTTTTTCCGAATCATATTAGTATTCTACATTTATTTCAAAAATCCTTCTTGGGTTGATAAGGTTTATAAAATTGATCACTTTTATTTATCAGAGCCAATTGTACCACAAATCTCCATCATAATATGTCGAATCTTGTACACCCCTTTAAATATTTATAAAAAAACCTTCTGTAGCAATTGCTACAGAAGGTTTTTTATAAATATCAACCGCATTTAGAATAGCCACAGTTTTTACACACAACACAACCACCTTCATGCTCTATCGGACTGCCACATTCAGGGCAAAACTTTTCTTCGTCTAATAAGTCAGTTTCACTCAATGCAACTTCTTCTTTAGGGTCATCTTCATCGCCATTATGATTATTTTCATATATAGGTACATCGATAGGTGCAAATTGCTGCTCCTCTTCCACTCGGATTTTCATCACTTTCTCAATAACCTTGCCAATAGCATCAGGGCAAGATAACACTTTTATTTCTTTGTTTGTAGCCATTTGCCTTAAAGTAGAATGACATCTTATACCTTTTAATTGCTCTACAATTGTCTTAGCATCAATGCCTGAGCGCAATGCTATAGATATAAGCCTACTTGTAGCTTCTGACTGTGAAGGACATCCACCTGCTCTTCCAAGATTTGTAAATACCTCACATATGCCTTGGTCATCATAATTAACTGTTATATAAAGATTTCCACAACCTATTCTCACTTTTTCAGTTATTCCTCTTGTCACAGGAGGTCTTGGCCTTGGTCTTAAAGGTTCATTTTTAGTTTGCTCTTCTTTAGGTTTTGTTTCTTCTTTTTTCTCTTTTATGCCCAAATTCAATACTTGCGATTCACGACTTCCATCTCTGTATATAGTAACCCCTTTGCAACCAAGTTCATAGGCAAGAAGATAAGTTCTTCTAACATCCTCTACTGTAGCTTCATTTCTAAAGTTCACCGTTTTAGAAACTGCATTGTCAACATGTTTTTGAAAAGCTGCCTGCATTTTAACATGCCACTCAGGGTCAATATCATGAGCTATCACAAAAACTCTTTTAACATCTTCTGGTATACCCTTTATGTCTTTTAGACTTCCCCTTCGAGCAATTTCTCGCATCAGTTCTTCTGAATAAAATCCTCTTTCAATGGCAACCTCTTTAAATACAGGGTTTACTTCCACCAGTTCTGTATTATCCATAACATTTCGCGTCATAGCTATTGCAAACACCGGTTCTATGCCACTAGAAGTACCTGCAATGATAGATATGGTGCCAGTCGGGGCAATAGTAGTAGTTGTAGCGTTTCGAATTTTTATACCCATTTTTTTGTAAATACTCTTATCATAGAAACCAAAGGTACCTCTTTGTTCTGCTAACTTAATCGATGCTTCTTTGGAAGTTTCATCAATAAACTCCATCAATTCTTCGCCCAGTTTTACAGCCTCATCAGAATCATAAGGTATGCCAAGTCTTAAAAGCATGTTAGCAAATCCCATTACGCCAAGACCTATTTTTCTTGTCCCTTTTGTCATTTCTTCAATTTGCGGAAGAGGATATTTATTAGCATCTATTACATTATCCAAAAAATGCACTGCATCATAGACCGTTTCTCTAAGTTTGTCATAATCTATTACGTATCTACCTTCTACCTTTTTTAACATATTTTCAAGATTAATTGAACCTAAGTTACAAGATTCATAAGGAAGAAGTGGCTGTTCACCGCAGGGATTGGTAGACTCAATCTCTCCAACTTCGGGGGTAGGATTTTTCTCATTTATTCTGTCTAAAAATACAATACCCGGTTCCCCATTTCTCCAAGCCATTTCTACAATCAGGTCAAAGACTTCTCTTGCTCTTAATCTATTTACAACCTTACCCGTATGAGGATCTATTAGATCGTATTCCCTATCTTCCTCAACAGCCTTCATAAATTCTTCTGTAATAGCCACGCTTATATTAAAATTTGTTATTTCATTGTTGTCTTTTTTACACTGTATAAACTCCAATATATCAGGGTGGTCTACACGCAGAATCCCCATGTTTGCTCCTCTTCGGGTACCACCTTGTTTCACTGCTTCTGTCGCTGCATTAAAAACTTTCATAAAACTAACAGGTCCTGATGCAACGCCTCCAGTGGATCTGACTGTAGCTCCCTTGGGGCGTAAGCGGGAAAAGCTAAATCCCGTGCCCCCACCACTTTTGTGAATAATTGCCGCGTACTTTACCGCGTCAAAAATCTCTTCCATAGAATCTCCCACAGGAAGAACAAAACAGGCAGAAAGCTGACCTAATGGCCTACCGGCATTCATTAACGTAGGAGAATTAGGTAAAAAATCCAGAGCTACCATCATATCATAAAATCTCTTCTTTACTGCTTCTACATCAGCATTTTTGTCATAGATTAAATCCACTTCAGCGATAGTCTTTGCAACCCTTTCAAACATTTCCTCAACTGTCTCAATAGGCTTGCCATTTTCATCTTTAGCCAAATACCTTCTCTCCAGAACCTTCCTCGCATTCTCAGTAATTTTCACAGGAAATTCCTCCTCTTATGTAAAACCACAATATTTTGTATGTTACTTATTAAATTATACATTTTATTGTGGATTCTGCAACCTCCAAAACTATCCGATTAACTTTATTATCTCCGTTTACTATTAATTTTCGTTTAAAAGCTTAATAAATTAAACGAATTTAAAAAACCCGGCACAATTACCGGGACAAAATATTAACAATTTCCTCAATTATGTTTTTATCATATTTCCCTTTAAGATAATCTCTTTTCCACTCTCCTTCTCCACTTTTTGCAAGTTCTTTTACTATTTCAGGCCTTTCTATCCAATACCCGATTTCTTTAAAATCTTTATCCATAAATACAAAAGTGGGTATTTTAGCTTTACCATCTATATAATAAGGTTTCATGTGCTCTTCGTTACCTTCTCTTTTTAAAATTCTCAGTTTAAAATTTTTATTATAACTTGCGATTTTTGCAACTATAGGCACATTAACTTGAGAATCAGGACACCAACTCTCAGCAAATGCCAAAATATTTATCTCATCTTTAAATTTTATTTTCTCTATCAAATCTTCATCTAAAACTGTCTTTTCATATCTCTCTTTTATTCTTCTAGCAATATATTCCTCCGATTCTTTTACAAATTCCTCAAAAGTTATTCCTTTTTCAAACAATTCTCTCAAAATTTATTTCACCTCTTTCAATCACTGCCTCTTAAATAATGACCCTAAAACTGTTTTAGCTCCAGAAACAGTAATACCTAAAAAGCTACTATTCCTTGTAAGAATCTCATCTAAAGCATCTACAACTTTGTCAATTTGCTCTTTTGTCACAATTAAAGGAGGCTCTAATCTTATTACATTTGGATTATTCAAAGTGTAAGCCGTTATAATTCTGTGTTTATTTTGAAGCTCTCCAGCAATTAAAGAGCCGAGATATTCACTTGAAAACTTTGAGATAGCTCCTCCAGAAATCTTGTCAAGAAGTCCACCTTCTGGTTGATTAAACTCTACTCCTATTAAAAGCCCCTTTCCTCTAACATCTTTTATAAGTTTTGGATGTTTTTCTTTTAATTCTTTCAGTCGACCTAAAAAGTATCCACCTTTTTCTTTTGCAGCATCAGGAAGCTTTTTCTCTATAATAGCTTGTATTGAAGCAATCGCAGCTGCACAAGCATAGGTATTACCGCCAAAAGTAGAAGTATGTAAAAGAGCTTTTTCCATAGTCCCATAAGCTTTTTGCCATATCTCCTCTGTGGTTATATAGGCACCGATAGGCATAACTCCTCCACCTAAAGACTTCGCAAGGCACATTATGTCTGGAACTACTCCTTCGTGCTCACATGCAAACATTTTTCCTGTTCTTCCAAACCCAGTTTGCACCTCATCTAAAATCAAATAAGCATCATACTTAGTACAGAGCTCTCTTACCTTTTTCAAATATCCCTCAGGAGGAACGATAACTCCGCCTTCCCCTTGGATAGGCTCTACTATAAAAGCAGCAACATCTCTACCTTTCAAAGCTTCCTCCAAAGCTTTTTCATCTCCAAATGGAATAGGAACTGTCTCCGGCACAAGTGGTTTAAAATACTTTTGATATTTTTCTCGTCCCGTCACTGAAAGGGCACCCATGGATTTGCCGTGAAAAGAGTTTTGGCAGTAAACTATTTTTTGTTTCCCTGAAGCAATTTTAGCAAGTTTTAAAGCTCCTTCTACTGCCTCAGCTCCGCTGTTACAGAAAAAGCTCCTTTTAAGATTCCCTGGTGTCACTTTTGCAAGATTATGAGCAAGAACTCCTGGCAAATTTCCAATAGCCGCTTGCAATATATTAGGCATATATTTTACTTTTTCTACAGCTTCGATGACCTCATCGGGGTTATGCCCTAAATTTAAAGCACCATATCCTCCTAAAAAGTCATAATATTCGTTTCCTTCATTGTCCCATACTGAAACTCCCTTAGCTCTTACAAAAAGTTTATCAAACTGAAGCATTGAAAGCATAGAGACAAAAACTGAATTTATGTATTCTTTGTAATTTTCTCTGACTTGATTTTTGTTCAAAGTAAGTGCCTCTTCTAAAGTGATATATTCTGGAATGTCGTCTTTCACTTTCCCCTTTGTTCCTTCATACATTTTTCATCTCTCCTTTATCTTTAATGTCTGTGGTGGTGATGATGGTGATGATGGTCATGACCACAATGTTCGCAACTATTGTTAGCATATTTAATACTTTCTAATTCTCTTCTTACTCTCTCTTTTATTTCTTTCACGTATTCTTGCCTCAGCCTTTTCTGCTCTTCTTTTTCCTCTTCTGTTAAACCTTCTGTTTGTGATTTGTGATAAAGGAAATTTATTCTATCTATCATTTCTCTCGTTATCATTGCTTCACCTCGTTGAATAAATTTTGACAAATATATTATATTCCTTTTTCCTAAAAAACAAAAGAATTTTTATAAGTAATGGATATGACCATCACTTTTATGATATTATAACAATATAGTAGCAAATATTTAAGGAGGTTTTCGTAATGCCTTTAATTTGGATACTTTCCCTAATATTGTTGTTTCCTTTTTTGATATTTACATTTTTTGTGCAGGCAACAACTTTTTCTTTTGCAAAATTGGGATTATCTCCCCAAATGGCAGTTTTTGTTTTTAGTTTATCTTTAATAGGAAGTGTGATCAACATTCCTATATCTCGAAAAAAAATTATTGTCCATGAAGAAGAGCGGTATTTTTCCCCATTCCTTTTTTACTATCCCCCACGAGTGCAAGAGCAAGTAATTGCAGTAAACGTAGGGGGAGCTGTAGTTCCCGTCATTCTCAGTTTGTACCTTTTACCGAGGGCACCACTACTCCCAACTATAATAGCTACTATAATAGTTACAATTGTAGCAAAAGCACTAGCTAAACCTGTACAAGGAGTAGGCATTACCCTCCCTGCCTTTATACCGCCTCTTGTGGCAGCTGCCTCTGCAATTTTATTATCTCCCCACAATGCAGCACCTGTTGCATATATCTCAGGAGTTTTAGGCACATTAATTGGAGCAGACCTTTTAAATTTGCCTCATTTTAAAGACCTAAACTCTCATGCTATAAGTATAGGAGGCGCAGGTATATTCGATGGAATTTTTTTAGTAGGTGTAGTAGCAGCTTTATTAGCTTAAAACTAATGTAGCACCCTATACTGTAAGGGTGCTATAAAATTTACTTTAAATACTTATTAAACCACTCCGTTATTTCTCTAAGCCTTCTTATTCTGTGTTTAGGTTTGCCACTTCTTGAAAGCTCATGATTTTCACCGTGGAAAAGTACCAGTTTTGATTCCACGCCAAAATATTTAAGAGCGCTAAACATTTGCAGGGCTTCTGCCATCCAACATCTATAGTCTTCATCTGAATGCAAAAACAAAGTAGGAGTTTTTACTCTATCAGCGTATTTTAAAGGCGAATGTTCCCAATACTTTTCAAAATTATCCCAAGGTGTTCCTCCTATTTGGTCAGGGACAAAATAATAACCTATATCTGTAGTCCCAAATTCTGTTGTCCAATTAGATATACTTCTTTGAGAAACGGCTGCTTTGAATCTATCTGTATGACCTATAATCCAATTTGTCATAAATCCTCCATAAGAGCCCCCTGTCACTCCTACTCTTGAAGGGTCGATGTCTTTATAATTTTCCAATACATAATCTGTGAATTTCATTATGTCCTCATAATCTATTGTGCCGTACTTACCTCTTATATCAGCAAACTCGTTGCCCCTTCCATCGCTTCCTTTGGGATTGCAGAAAAATACAAAGTATCCTTCTGCCGCCCAGTACTGCATTTCGTGAAAATAAATTTCGCCATATACAGTTTTTGGTCCTCCATGGATATCCAATATAGCAGGATATTTTTTTGCCTTCTTCATAGTCTATAGGCTTTATAACCCAACCATCTATGAAATGTCCGGGCCTTGTCTCAACTTCTACCCTTTCTGGCTTTGAAAGTTTTCTTTCCTTCTGCACCCACTCATTAAAGTCAGTAATCTGTATCTCTTGCCCGTCTTTGTACTCATAGAGCTCTTGTAGCTTTAATCCTCTAAAACCGATAAAAAGAATATCATCGCCACATACATCAAACATATCCACAGATCCATCTTTTTCTATCACTTTTTCTATTTTCCCTTCTAAATTTATCCTGTTAAGATAAGCACTGTACCTCTCTGTAGATATGAAGTACAAATAATCTCCTTCTGCTTTAAAACTAAAGCCTGAACCGTACCTCACATCAGAGTTTACAGAATTTCCTAAACTCATATCGAGCTCAGGGGTTATGCACCTTCTTTCGCCTGATTCCTCTTCCAAAACATAGAATTTGCTGTTTTCATTTATACCGTATTTTTTCATATCTGTTCCAGCGCATATTATCTTATCTCCTAAAAAATCCACATACCTATAGGAAAAATCTGAATCCTTATTCACTTTCTTAAGTTCTCCAACCTTTAAATTGTATATATAAACATCACTTGTCAAAGGCATTTTATCCTTATAACTTTTTCCTATAAACACAGCTTTTGTCTTATCTTTGTTGAGCTTTAAAGAATACACATCAGTGTATTCATCTGTTATAGGCTGCAATTTATTATCACTTAATTTATAAACATAGAGCCTTCCCCTGTCTTTATTGATGACTCCTTTGCCATTCGCCCAAAAAGGAATCTCATCAAATACTTCGTAATCTTTCTCCTCTTTTCTCCTTTCAAGCTCTTTTTTCTTCTCCTCCTCACTCAAACCCTCCAAATCCTTTTTATTCACATTATAAAGTGCAATCAAGAGAAAAGTATCGTCATCAACAGGCAAAATCTCTGTAACCTTTTTAGGTATCACAAAAGCCTCAACAGCTTCTCCTCCATGTATATTAATCTTGTAGTACTTTGTAAATTCCTCTCCACTTTCTGCCTTTTCTTTGTCCTTTGGATTTCTGCTACCTGCAAAAAGTACGTAATCATCGTCAAGCCATACAAATCCTCTCTCCTCATTAAAGGAAGTCAGCTGAAAATATTTTTTAGTCTTTGTATCCAAAACCCATATGTTAGACAAATACTTGTTCTCCTCAACGTCTATTCTATGTACCACAAATGCTGCACAGCTACCACTTGGCGAATATTTTAATCCTGACAAAAATTTAAATTTTGTAAAATCTTCTAATTGTAACTTCTCCATTAAAAACGCCCCCTAATAAAATGTTTTCAAAATTATTATAGCACAAAAACACAAAAATTCCTAAAGGCTGTCCCTGTACTGCGTTGGAGTAAGACCGGTGTACTTTTTAAATATCTGTGAAAAATATTTCTCACCTTAATGAGTAAACTTTTGTAATTTAAGTAGAAAGAATAAGGCACCAATCCAAAATCAATCTAATTGGTGCCTTAACTTTCTAATGATTCAATTACTTTAAACACCCTCTGTCTTATTTTCTCATCTTCTGGATATAAATTTTTGAACATTTTCATTTTCACAGCATTTCAATTTTTTATGAGCTGTTCATTTTAAACTATAAATCTTTCTTTTTCATTTCTCTGGTGTTTCACACAAAATTTTTATACAGCTTCTTCTGAAGCCTCCATCTCTTTTTTCTCATCAATCCCATAATTGTACATATAATAGAAATACCCCCTCTTATCTAATAGTTCATCCAATGTGCCTCTTTCAATGATTTCTCCATCTCTCATTACAAATATTTCATCATACTTTTTCAGTATCTCTGGGGTCAATTTATGGGTTACAGCAAGCACTGTCGCATCTAAATTTATAAGCGTCCTCTCTATATCGCTCGCCGTAACTTTGTCTAAAGCCGCCGTAGCTTCGTCTATAAACAGTATTTCCGCTTTCTTGATTAGTGCTCTTGCAATTGCTATCCTCTGTCTCTCTCCTCCTGATAGCTCTACTTCCCCTTCTCCTATTTCTGTGTCAAGTCCTTTAGGGAGTTTTTCAACAACTTGGATCAAACCGGATTGTCTCAAGGCCTCGTTTATCTCCTCTTCACTACATTCACTATACAGACAAATGTTATTCTTTAATGTGTCGCTAAACATAAAGACATTCTGCTGTATAATACTAACTTTCCTGTAATAGGAAGCAGGGTCAAATTCTCTTATATCTATTCCATCAATGAGCACTTGCCCATCATAATCTGTAATGTGATTTAATAGCACTCTAAGTAGCGTGGTCTTTCCACATCCACTTTCTCCAACTAATGTATACTTTTTGCCTTTATCAAGCTTTATGTTTATGTTTGACAAAGCATTCCTCTTACCATCATAAGAAAAGGTTAGGTTCT
>Ga0247720_100508_pt1 | contig 13571 bp, 10 predicted proteins | sample MSEWel2015_12_15_FD_189078 | JGI IMG/M metagenome (GOLD analysis project Ga0247720, IMG submission 189078) | Subsurface sediment microbial communities from gas well in West Virginia, United States - MSEEL Well Study Marcellus 3H_2015_12_15 | ecosystem: Environmental > Terrestrial > Deep...
ATTCAGGACCGATGGTGATGCTTTTGCGAACGGGCTCTGGCGCCCGGGCCGGCTGTTCCGCGACCGACGCCTCATACTGACGGGACACAAACCACCAGGACCCCGCAAGCAGTATCAGGGCAAGCGCCGGCCAGCCAAGCCGCTTCCAGGGCACACCGCTGGAGCGAAGAGCCGGCGATGCCGCAACCATGTCGAGCCAGACGCCTGGAGTTACCCGCTTGAGCCTGGCGAAGCTGCCCTGACTCAATGCGTGAATTTTTGATACCCGGGCCGGGCTGAGCAATTCACTGGCCTTGCCGCCGGCGGCGTGAACTCTCGGCTCGAGGTACGCAACGACTTCTTCCCGGGTCAACGGGCGCAGGTGAATCTGGTGAATCGCGATAGATGCATCGTCCAGAGCCAGCAGCTCAACCAGCCTGTCACTTCCCGCGAAAACAGGCACCGCGGCAGCCCCCCGCTCGGAGGCAAGATAGGCGGCAAGCAGGAGCCGGAGCAGCTCCGGGGGCGCCCGGTCAGCGTCATCTATCAGCAACACCATGCGCTGGCCTTTGCGAACGCGGGATTCAGACCACCTGAAAAAGCGGAAGACCAGTTCTCTGGGGCTCTCGTCTGCCCCCATTGCAGATCGTGCAACAGCTCTCAGGTCCCGGGCCAGAGCCTGGCTACTGGTCAGGGCGGAGGCCGGAATTCGATGAAAGTCGAGGCGGGAGGATTCGCTTCGCACCAGCTCCGCCAATATCCGGGACTTGCCAGACCCTGCGGTACCGGTGAGCAAAAGCGCCATGTCACCAAAACCACAGAGGTGGCGCAGTGTCTCCAGTGCATGATGGCGCATGGCATCGGGAAAAAACGGCGTTTCCATTTCCAGCGGGTTGGCACGCAGACCATAACGTTGCTGTAGCCTGGGAAACAGGCCGCCGTCCTCAAGACTGTTCAGGCTTTTTTCTGTCACGGATCTTCCTTGTCTGCTATTCCTTCACCGCCCCTCACCAAACAGGATTGTCGCTTTCGCAAGAGTCACTCCGGGCGGCAGAATCGGGCAAAAGTTGATGCCAGGTTCTCCGGGCTTGCGTCGGAGGTTACGATGGCATCGCCAACCGAGCGGAGCAGAACCAGGCGAAGCTGCCCGTCAATATTTTTCTTGTCGACGGCCATAAGACTCATGAAATCTTCCGCCGTCATTCCGACCGGGGGCTGGCCCGGCAATCCGGCACTCAGAATGATCCGGGTGATACGCTCACAATCCGCCTGCGAAATCATTCCCTCAAGTGCCGATAATTCCGCCGCCATGATCATCCCGGTTCCGACTGCCTCACCATGCAGCCAGTTGCCGTAGCCTGCAAAGGTCTCGATGGCATGACCAAAGGTATGTCCAAGGTTCAGTATTGCCCTCAGGCCGCCTTCCCGCTCGTCGAGGGCAACAACCTCCGCCTTGCAGGCACAGGACCGGTAGATCGCCTCGCCAAGCGCTTCCGGATCAAGGGCAACCAGATCCTCCATCCGGGCTTCAATCCAGGCGAGAAAATCGCTATCCCGAATCAGTCCGTACTTGATCACCTCTGCCAGGCCGGCCGAGACTTCACGCTGAGGCAGGGTTTGCAGACTGGCGGTATCAATCAGAACAGCCTGAGGCTGATGAAACGCACCGACCATGTTCTTGCCCAACGGGTGATTTATGCCGGTTTTGCCACCCACCGAGGAGTCCACCTGGGATAACAGGGTGGTCGGTATCTGGATAAACGGAACTCCCCGCTGATAGCAGGCTGCCGCGAAGCCTGCCATGTCACCGACAACCCCTCCCCCGAGTGCAACCAGGGTGGTTTTACGGGTATGGCGCTGCTCAAGAAGCCGGTCAAAAATCAGGTTCAGGGTTTGCCAGTCTTTATATTTCTCGCCGTCCGGCAGTACAACCGTGTCAACCCGTTTCCCGGGAAAGCAGGCGACAGCGCTTTCAAGATAGAGTGGCGCCACGGTTTCATTGGTTACCAGCATGACCTGGGGCCCGCCGACAAACCGCGAAAGATCGCGGGCGCCAAGAAGATTCTGGCCAATAAGAATCGGATAGCTGCGATCCCCCAGCTCAACCGAGAGCTCACGAAGCAGGTTAGACATGATTACGACCTTCCTTCCGGATCTGCCTTTTGTGGCGAGGTGTTTTCGGGCTCAGCCGGTTCACCAGTTGCCGGACAACAAGCCTGGGGCTCTTGCGATCTGTGAACATGATGATATCAGCCAGTCGGGAATAAAGCGGATCCCGGACCGAGAACAGCTTTCGTAAAACGGCTTCCGGATCGTCGTTCTGCAGCAGCGGCCGGTTGCGGTCTTTTCTGGTTCGCTCAACCTGCTGCTCGATTGATGTCTTGAGATACACCACCGTGGCATCCTTCTTCAGCAACGGGTGGTTTTCCGGCCGCATCACTGCGCCTCCGCCGGTGGCAAGTACGGTATTAATCTCATTGGACAGTTCGTCAAGCATGGTGGTTTCCCGCTGGCGGAATCCATCCTCCCCTTCGACATCAAAAATCCACGGTATATTTGCCCCGCAACGTTCTTCAATGATGCGGTCCGAATCGAGAAAACGATAGCCAAGTTCTTTGGCTAGCATCCGGCCAATGGTGCTTTTCCCTGCTCCCATCGGGCCGACGAGGACAACGCGTTTCGGCAAAGACATAACTTCCGCTCAGTTTTGATCAGGCGGGTGAGAATATCACAGGGCAAGTGCCTGCATAAGTTCCGGATCCGGCCCCGGAGAAATTCGGGCACAAAAAAGCCGCCGGTTTTACGCGGCGGCTTTTTGCAGTGCCCCGGTTAACGGAGCAGGTCGCTCTTGATGATCTTGGGTGTGATGAAGATCAACAACTCACTGCGCTCGTCAATTTTCTCGGTGCGTTTGAAAATACGGCCCAGGTAAGGAATATCTCCAAGGAACGGAGTCTTCGTGGTCTGGGTGGCAACTTGAGACTGGAAGATCCCCCCCAGCACCACCGTTTCACCGTTACCCACAAGCACCTGGGTGGTCACCTGGTTGGTATTGATCGAAGGGATACCCGCGGTCACTTCACCCCGGGAGTCCTGATTGACCACCAGATCCATGATGATCTTGTCATCCGGAGTAATCTGCGGCGTCACCTCGAGGGAAAGCACCGCTTCCTTGAAGGACACAGCCGTTGCACCGCTGGAAGACGCTTGCTGGTATGGAATTTCCTCACCGGACTTGATCGACGCTGTCTGGCGATCGGCGGTCACCACCCGGGGCTGGGACACCACTTCAGCCTGGCCGTCGCTCTCGAGAGCGGACAGTTCCAGATCCACCAGGAAGTCCTCACTGCCCCAACCGATAGCGAACGAGGACGTGCCTTCACCGGATACACCAAGATCAACCGCGAGGGCTCCCGGGAAGGTTATAGTGCTGTCATCTCCTGCTGCTGCATCACGCGCTTCCTGCAACGATTGCTGCGAGCCACCAACCGTGAACACATTGTCGCCGCTCACATTATAAGCTGCGCCACCCCAGCGAACACCAAGCTCTTCGGCCACGTCGGTCTGAGCCCGGACAATCCGCGCCTCGATCGACACCTGCCGAACCGGCACATCCCAGGTGGAGACGAGACGGCGAATTTCCTCAAGCTTTTCGGCGGTTTCGCGAACACTGATGGTATTGGTACGGACGTCCGAGGAGATAAACCCGCGGTCTGAGATGAGCTCTTCGTCCTCCTTGATCAGGGCAACAATGTCCGCCGCCTTGGCATAATTCACCTGGACGATATCCAGCCTTACCGGCGCCAGTTCCGCGATCTGTTTATTGGTTTCCAGCTCCAGCTTTTCACGGGCAGCAATCTCGTCGGCGGGAGCCACCAGCAAGACGTTACCGATCTGGCGCTTATCCAGTCCCTTGGTCTTGAGGATCAGGTCCAGCGCCTGATCCCAGGGAACGTTCTGCAGACGGAGAGTGATACTGCCACCGACTGTGTCACTGGCAACCAGGTTCAGGCCGGTAAAGTCAGCAATCAACTGAAGGACCGAGCGAACCTCAATATCCTGGAAATTCAGGGAAAGCTTCTCGCCAGTATACGGGAACTTCTCCTCACGGCGCTCCTGCGCCTCCTGCTCGGTGAGCCTCTCGACACTGACCGTAAATTCCTTGCCAGACTGATAGGCGATATAGTCATAGTTATCCTCGGGCACAATTTCCACCACCGCACTGCCACCCTCGACAAAGGTGTCGATGCGCTGTACCGGTGTCGCAAAGTCGGTAACGTCCAAGCGACGGCGCAACTCATCGGGCACGCCCAGATCTTCCATGGTGAGACGGATAATGCCTGCCTGCTCGACCAGATTAACGGGAACATTGGAGCTTCCCAGGTCGATGATAATGCGCCCTTCCCCATCTTCGCCGCGGCGGAAGTCCACTCCTGCCAGCGTCTTTTCCGAGGAGGCGCCCGGTGAACCTGAAACGCCCGTGGACACAGAGCCAGAGGCAGGCTCAGCCGCGACTGTCGTCGGCGCCTCGCCACCAATGGTCATGACCAGAGAGTTGCCCGTGCGGACAGTGTCGTGGGGAACCAGCTCAACCAGATTGAAGATCAGCCGTGTGCGATCGTCAGTTTCCACCACGGTCATACTCTGGGTGTTCCCGGACCCCAGGGGGATGCTGCGACTGTCCAGGCCACTTTTCGTGTCCCGAAGATCCACAGCAATTCGAGCCGGGCGTTCAATGGTATACCCGGTCGGTTCCGGCGGTGCTCCATCGAATTCCAGTGTAACCTGTAGCCGTTCGCCCGGTAGCGACGAAAACGACACGTCTTCCAACGTGACCGCGCTGGCCAGGCCGGAGAACAACCCAAAAGCAATCACGCTGACGTATACATTGAGTTTTCTGAACATCGCTAGCCTCGACCCCAAACTTTTTTGTACGTGCATGTTTCTTTCATCTTTCATCCAGCCGCTCCTTAGCCTGCGCCCTCTTCCAGGGTCAGGGAGCGAGGACGTTCAATCCAACCACCCTGGCCATTGGGAACGATTTCGATCAGTTCAATACGGGTTTCACTGATGCCCACAATACGGCCATAGTTCTCACCCATATAGTTTCCGGTCTGCACCCGGTGGATTCCGCCGGTGTTGTCTTCAACAAGAGCAAACAGATTACCCGATGCACCCTGGAGTGTGCCGACCATCTGAAGCGATTTGATATCAAAATTCTCGAGCACCTCTCTCGGTCGGTCGAGATCCGGTTCGACATTACTGACCGGCTTCTCATCCACCATGGTCAGCTGAACCTCGATCGGTGGTTCAAACGGTGAACGCCGGTCCGCCGCCGAGTAGGTAAAGGCTTCATAGGCTTTGAATTCGGGCAGAGGCTCAACGTACCCTCTTGGCTTGGCCCTCGTTTCTGCCATGAACTTGTCAAGATCTGAAAATCCGCCGCCCTGGGAGCAGGCTGTCAGGAGAGACACCAGACACACCCCCAACCAGGCTTTTGCTGCATGCTTCACTGTCATGCTCATTCTCCAGCCCGGTAGCGGTAGGTGCGAGCTACAACCTGCATGTCAAGTTGGTCCTCTTCTCCGCCAGTTGGTTTGATGGTCAAATCGTGCAGCGTCACAATCCGTGGCAGGCTCGCAACACTGCTGACAAATGACGCCAGCTCATGATAGGAGCCGGATACCCGGATGTTAATCGGCAACTCGGAATAGAAGTCTCTGCGCTGCTCAGGCTGGAGCTTTACTTCCTGAAGCGCCAGACCGCTGCCAAGGGCGGTGTTGGTAATGTCTTCCAGCAGGCCGGGCACTTCAGTTTCACTGGGCAACTGCCGCACCAACGCGCCAAAAGTCTCTTCCATTTCCGCCATCTGGGCCTTGAAGACCTCCAGGTTTGCCACCTGGTACGCTTTCTCTTCGTACTTCTTGCGCAGTTCCTGTTCGGTTTGCTGGACACGCTCCAGCTGGGCGTACTGATCCTTGATAAAGAACCAGTAACCGCCACCGGCAATGAGCCCGAAGATAATCAGAATCACAATGGCTTTGACCGGAGCAGGCCAGATACCGGCATTGTTGACATCAAGATCATTGATATCGAATTCATTAAGGCTTTTGAGTGAGTCCGCGAGGCTCATTACTTATCCTCCCCTTCGGGCTCAGGTGTTTTTTGTTTTACCGACAGGTTGAACTGGCTGTAACCGGCCCGGCGACTGTCAGCAGCGGAAACGTTGGAAAGGTTGGGATCCGTAAACCAGTCGGACTCTTCGAACTGGCGCATCAGCGTGGATACGCGGCTGTTGGACTCGGCCATACCGACAATATCGAGACGATCGCCCGTGCGCTTGAGATCCGTGTAGAAGAGTCCGTCTGGCAGTGTTCTCACCAGCTCATCAAACACCCGGACGATAACCGGGCGCTTGCCCTGAAGGTCCTGGATCACCTGCATACGGGCAAGCAGCTCATCTCTCTTGCGCTTGAGGCTCTCGATCTCCTTGATCTGCTGGTCCAGCTTTTTGGTCGCCGTTTCAATATAGGCATTCCGGGACTGCTGGTAGGCGATCCGGTTGTCCATATCGGTTTTCCAGAGGAACACCAGACCACCGGCAATGATCGCCGCGCCAAGGATCATGACCACAAACTGCTTCTGCTTTTCGGCACGGAGTTCTTCGCGCCACGGTCGGAGGTTAATCTTTGCCATCAGTCGAAGCTCCTCATTGCCAGGCCACAGGCAATCATCAGAGAAGGAGCATCATTACTCAGTGCCGATGCGTTAACCCGGGACCCCACCGCCATGTCTGCAAACGGATTGGCAACCAGTGTCGGTGTTCCTGTCTTTTCTTCGACCATCTCCGTCAGCCCCTGTATCGAGGCAGTTCCGCCTGCCAGAACCACATAGTCGACCGCATTGTACTGACTGGCGCCGAAGAAAAACTGAAGCGCTCTTGCCACCTGCTGCACCACCGCCTCGCGAAATGGCGTAAGCACCTCGGATTCATAATCGTCAGGCAACCCGCCCTGTTTCTTGGCAAGACCAGCTTCTTCGAGGGACAGACCATACCGGCGCTGAATTTCCTCGGTCAGCTGCTTGCCACCGAAAATCTGCTCCCGGGTGTATACGGTCTTGCCGCCGGCAAGAACACTCAGAGTGGTCATGGTTGCACCAACATCGACGATCGCAACCACCAGTTCCTCACCCTGAGAATCGAGCTGAGGCTCAATCAGTGCGTAGGCGCGCTCCAGCGAGTAGGCCTCAACATCAACAACCTTCGTTGTCAGCGAGGCAATCTCGAGTGCATCTTCGCGGATGTCGACATTTTCTTTCCGGCACGCCGCCAGCAAAACATCGACCTGATCGGGGTTGCTCTCGGAAGGGCCCTGCACCTCAAAGTCTATGGCCACTTCGTCCAGCGGGTACGGAATGTACTGATCCGCCTCCAGGGCGATCTGATCTTCCATCTCGAATTCGTTGAGGCCGCCATCCATCTGGATGACTTTGGTAATGACGGCCGACCCGGAGACAGCCACCGCAACCTGCTTTACACCGGTGCGGGACTTGGAGGCCACGCGCTTCAGAACTTCGCCCACCGCCTCGACGTCCGTGATATTCTTTTCGACCACAGCGTTGGCCGGTAACGGCTCCACTGCGTAGCTTTCGACCTTGTAACGGTCGCCCTGCTTCGACAGCTCCAGAAGTTTGACCGAGCTGGAGCTTATATCCACGCCCAGCACTGCACTGGATTTCTTTCCAAACAATCCGAACACGCGCTCACCCTATACCTGGTTAGATGCACCCGGTTAAATAACTTATGTGTTTTTTATTTAAGAGAATTTCTTCAGCATTCCGTCTACAATGCCCGTTCTTCTTTAATCGAGAACCATTGCGGCGGTGAAGCGACTCATCCTTCCTAAAGCAATTTCTCAAATGATAGACCTATATCCAACTGTTGTCAGAAAAAAATGTCTCATTTGTTGCGTACATCTCGCCTTTTTGCCTGGTTGTTTCTTACCGGCCTGAGTGTCGCCGTTATCGTAACCTCAGGCTTCTATCTCTATCTTCGCCCCGGCCTTCCCCCGGTCAGTCAGCTGCTGGACATAAAGCTCCAGACGCCCCTGCGGGTCTACAGCAAAGACATGAGATTAATAGCAGAATTCGGTGAAAAGAGAAGGGCACCGATCACAATCGAACAGATCCCAACAATTCAGTTACAAGCCTTTATGGCCGCCGAAGACTCGCGTTTTTATGAGCACTTCGGCGTCGACATCAAAGGCCTGGCGCGGGCTGCCATCGAACTGGTATCCACCGGGGAGATCCAGTCCGGGGGCAGTACCATCACCATGCAGGTTGCAAAAAATTACTTTTTGTCACGCGACAGGACCTTTATACGGAAGTTCAACGAGATACTTTTGGCTCTTCAGATAGAACGTGAGCTCGACAAACACCGGATTCTTGAGCTCTATCTGAACAAGATCTATCTGGGCAACCGCGCCTACGGGATTGCAGCCGCAGCTCAGGTGTATTACGACAAACCTGTCGACGAACTGTCCCTGGCCCAGATGGCGATGCTTGCCGGCCTGCCTAAAGCGCCCTCCGCGTTCAACCCGCTGGCCAACCCCGACCGCGCCATGATTCGCCGCAACTGGATTCTGGGAAGGATGAAGGAGCTGGGCTACATCACTCCGGATGCTTACGAGCTTGCCGTTTCCGCCCCTCTGACCGCCAGCTACAACAGCACGGAAGCGGAAGTTGACGCCGATTATGTCGCAGAGATGGCTCGCTCCGAAATGGTCCGGCGCTATGGCGAGGACGCCTACACCGACGGCTACACCGTTACACTCACCGTTGACGGTGAAAAGCAGCAGGCCGCCACGGAAGCGCTCAGAGACGGCCTGGAAGCCTATGACCGACGCCATGGCTTCCGGGGACCAATTGGCCAGATCACTCCGGAGACGCTTGCTGACAGCGACCTGTCCGAACTTATTCTGAATTACCCCAGAGTGGCGTCCCTGACACCGGCCATCGTTACCAATGTTGACGATGAAGCCGGAGCCGTCCGGGTTCACGCCCGCGGACCAGGCCCGGCCATCATGCCGTTCGAGACCATGACCTGGGCAAAGCGCTATAAAACCGAGGACCTCACTGGTCCTGAGCCAGAGAAGCCATCGGATGTGGTTGCGCCCGGCGATGTCGTCTATGTGCGCGCCAAGTCACCGGCTGATGGAGCCCCTGAAAAAGACCAGGTAGAGCGCGCCGATACCGATAAGACTGCAGAACCGGCCGAACTGCCAACGGTATCACTCTCCCAGATCCCCCGCGCTGAGGGCGCGCTGATCTCACTGGATGCCCAGACCGGCGCCATCAGAGCGCTCAGCGGCGGATACAGCTTCGGGCAGAGCAAGTACAACCGGGCTACCCAGGCCCGGAGACAACCGGGCTCAACCTTCAAGCCCTTCCTTTACCTCAGTGCACTTGCAAGCGGCATGACACCGGCAACGATTTACAACGATGCGCCAATCGTATTTGATGATTCCGAGCTTGAGACCGCATGGCGACCACAGAATTCGTCCGGGCAGTTCTACGGCCCGACCCGGCTGCGAGAAGCGCTCTACCGCTCCAGAAACCTGGTATCCATCCGGTTGCTTCGGGACCTGGGCATCCAGAACACCATCGATTACCTGAAACAACTGCAGATTCCGGTTGAGAACATGCCCGACAATCTGTCTCTGGCACTGGGCAGCGGCCTGCTCACTCCCATGGAACTCGCACGGGGCATGGCAGTGATTGCCAATGGCGGTTATGACGTTGAGCCTTACCTGATCGAATCAATCCGGGACGTCGGCGGCGAAATCGTCTATCAAGCCCCGAAGACCGTACTGTGCGACGAAAACTGCGACGCGATCACCCAACAGAGCGAACCGGCCGACGAAGCAGGCAATGAAGCAGGCAATGAAGCAGAAACCCCGAAGAGCGAGGATGCCCCGCAGCAAGTGCGTGTCATGCGCCGGCTTGCCGACGAGCGCTCGGTATTCATCCTTCACTCCATGATGCGGGACGTTATCCGATTGGGCACGGGCCGGCGGGCCCTGGCACTGGGGCGCGACGATATCGCCGGTAAGACAGGCACCACCAACGAGCAGAAAGACACCTGGTTTGCCGGGTTCAATCACGAGCTGGCAACCACCTCCTGGGTGGGCTTCGATCAGCCCGCCCCGCTGGGCAGACGCGAGTTTGGCGCAAGCACGGCATTGCCAATCTGGCTGGACTACATGGAAGTTGCACTGAAAGGCGAGCCTCCGTCCTTCATGCCGCGCCCCAACGGGATCGTGAACATCCGGATCAATCCGGAAACCGGACAGCGTGCGAGACCGGGAGAAGAAGGTGTGTTTGAAGTCTTCCGGGAGGAAGATGCACCGCCCCCACTGCCCTCAGAGGAAGAAAACGATCGCAATGGAAGCGCCGAAGAAGACGATCTTTCTCGCAGGATTTTCTGACACTTTCCGGGAGAGATGACACAAAAAAACCGGCGGGATCACCGCCGGTTTTTTATCGTCCCGAAAAACGTATCAGATGATATCGTCCATGGACTTGAGCGGGTAATGGGCCGGGTATGGATTGCGGGCAACTCCGGAATCCACGGCCGCCCGAGCCACCGCTGCCGGCACCACTTCAAGCAGACGCACATCCATCGGCTTCGGAATAATGTATTCCTTTCCGAACTCGAAGCTGTCCACACCGTAGGCCTCACAGATTTCCTGGGGCACCGGCATTTTTGCCAGCTCACGGATTGCGTTGACGGCCGCCACTTTCATCTCTTCGTTGATCGCGGTAGCACGAACGTCCAGCGCGCCACGGAAGATGAAGGGGAAGCCCAACACATTGTTCACCTGGTTCGGATAGTCCGAACGACCGGTCGCCATAATCAGATCATCGCGGGTCGCCAGAGCAACTTCCGGGCTGATTTCCGGATCCGGGTTGGAGCAGGCGAAGACAATCGGGTTGGCAGCCATCTTCTTGAGCTGATCGGCGGTCAGAAGATCCGGGCCGGACAGGCCCAGGAACACATCCGCACCATCGATAGCGTCATCCAGCGTGCGCCGGTCAGTCTCGTTGGCGAACATCGCCTTGTACTGGTTGAGATCATCACGACCAGAGTGGATCACACCCTTGCGGTCGAGCATGAAGATGTTTTCAGAGCGAATACCGCAGCTGATCAGCAGCTTCATGCATGCGATAGCGGCTGCACCGGCACCCAGGCAAACCACCTTCGCTTCTTCAATCTTTTTACCCTGCAGCTCAAGGGCATTGATCATGCCGGCCGCAGTTACGATCGCCGTGCCATGCTGGTCATCGTGGAAGACAGGCACGCTGCACTTCTCGATCAGAGCACGCTCGATCTCAAAGCACTCCGGCGCCTTGATGTCTTCCAGGTTGATACCACCGAAGGTATCAGCAATACGCTCGACCGTTTCAATAAACGCCTGCGGGCTTTCGGAATTGACTTCGATATCGAATACGTCAATTCCGGCAAAGCGCTTGAACAGTACGCCTTTGCCTTCCATTACCGGCTTGCTTGCCAGCGGACCCAGGTTACCCAGACCAAGAATCGCGGAACCATCGGAGATCACAGCCACCAGGTTGCCCTTGGCGGTGTATTTGTATGCGTTCTCCGGGTCCTTTGCGATCTCGCGGACCGGTTCGGCAACCCCGGGGCTATACGCCAGGGAAAGGTCGCGGGAGGTCTTGGTTGGCTTGGTGATTTCAACACTCAGCTTACCAGGCCGCGGCTTGGCGTGATATTCAAGGGCTGCTTCTTTCAGATCTTGAGACATTGCCACTGTTCCGTTTGTCACGTTTAAAGGTAATGAACCGCCGGAGCCAGGAATCCTCCCTACCCAGCGGAGCGCGACATTATGGCCCGCCCGTCCCGAAACGACAAGTGGCACACGCACATTTTGCAAACAGTCAATAGGGCTAATTGCGTATGTATTCTAAAAATACATACTTAAATTAAAGCCAAAAAAAAGCGCCCGAAGGCGCTTTCTGAATCCGCAGCAATCAGTCTTTCTTGCCGCCGATACGACCACCGAAACGCTTCTGGAAACGGTCGATACGGCCACCGGTGTCCATTACCTTCTGCTTGCCGGTGTAGAACGGGTGGCACTGGGAGCACACATCCAGCTGCAGATCATGGGTGTAGGTAGAACGGGTCTTGAATGTATTACCGCAGGAACAGGATGCGGTAATTTCTTCGTACTTGGGATGAATACCTTCTTTCATGGCGAACCTCGTTAGGTCATGCCGCTACCTGATCACGGGGTATCTGAACTACCCTGGCGCCAGGCACCGCATGTTTGAATCAATTGAGAAGACGGGGCACAATCATGCCCTGCCGGAAACAGACCGCGAATCTTACTTGCAATTACCGCAGCAGGCAAGCGCCAGCCTTATTTCCGGACTCTCCCACCAGAGATTTCGCGGCAGGCCGCCGGGTACAACAGGATAGGGAAAAACCGTGACACTTCTTTTTCAATGGAGCATTCAGTGCCCTTGACCGCACGCATTGCTCTGAACCGACCGCTGCGCCGGCTCTTCGATTACTCCGTTCCGGAAGGAATCCGGCTTGTGCCAGGCCAGAGGGTAAGAATCCCATTCGGTCGGCAGCAGGCAATCGGCCTTGTCGTTCAAACCGGAGTAGAGCCTCTTCCCGGCATCAACCTCAAACCGGTCATTGCGTCCATGGAAGACTGGCCAGCCCTTCCGGAGGAGACCGTCAACCTGCTCAGCTGGGCGAGTGACTATTACCAGCACCCTCTGGGTGAGTGCCTGTTCACCGCCCTGCCTCCGGCACTGAGACGGGGCCGAAAAGCCGAGGAAAAGCCCGTCGAATGGTGGGTGGCCTGCGGCCATGGGGAAGCTCTCCCGGCCAACGCCCATCGACAGAAGGCGCTGCTCGCATGGCTCCACCGGCATAGCCAGGGCGCAGCGGGCAGCGACATCATCAGGGCCGGATTCACCCGCGCACAGCTGAGAACCCTTTGCGACAGAGAGCTGGTGAAATCCGTTTCGCCGCCCTCGCCCCGTTCAGCCACTGCAGAACCTGAATTCCTGGCGACGCAACCAACCCTCTCCGGCGCCCAGGCTGCGGCCGCCGAAGAACTGGCAAGCACCGGGCCGGGATTCAGCGCCTCCCTTTTATATGGAATTACCGGCAGCGGAAAAACGGAACTTTACCTGCATTACCTCAAACAAAACCTGGGAACAGACGATCAGGCGCTGGTACTGGTGCCCGAAATCAACCTTACCCCACAGACTGTCGCCCGCTTCAGGCACTATTTCGGGACCCGTATTGTGGTATGGCACTCTGCCCTCACTGACGGCGAGCGACTGACGACCTGGCTGAAAATCCGCAATGGTGAGCCTGTCATCCTGATCGGCACCCGCTCGGCGGTTCTGCTGCCGTTTACGGGGTTGCGGGCGATCATCGTCGACGAAGAGCATGACAGCTCCTATAAACAGGGCGAGGGTTTCCGTTATTCCGGCCGCGACCTCGCGGTTTACCGCGCGCACCTGAACCGCTGCCCGGTCATCCTGGGCTC
>Ga0247720_100509_pt1 | contig 13541 bp, 12 predicted proteins | sample MSEWel2015_12_15_FD_189078 | JGI IMG/M metagenome (GOLD analysis project Ga0247720, IMG submission 189078) | Subsurface sediment microbial communities from gas well in West Virginia, United States - MSEEL Well Study Marcellus 3H_2015_12_15 | ecosystem: Environmental > Terrestrial > Deep...
TGCTGGCACAGGTCCCGGAAAATATCCGCGAACAGATCATTGCCCGGGTTCCCATGGGGCGTTTTGGCAAACCGGAGGAAATCGCCCGCGCCGTTGTTTTCCTGGCCGCAGAAGGGGATTACATCACCGGCCAGCAGATCAACGTTAATGGCGGCGTTTACATGTAACACGTGAAAGGCAGAAGCGAAAAATGGCTGATAAACCAATAAAAAAGCAATCACCGCCTGACTTCGAACCCGATGTGGTAAGCCGCTCACTGGCGCGAGTGGGTGTCCATGGTGGCCACCTGCTCAAGCGCTCCATAATGCGCCGTTTGCGCGGTGGCCCGCCGAATCCGGCCAGCGTGGGGAGCATGACCAAACCCTTCGTCACCCTGACGGGCAAGCTTGCAACCCAGCCGGACACGCTTCTGTTCGCGCAGATGCGACTGCTCAGGGACACCAGTGTGTTCTGGTCTGGCCTGCTGGCCAGCGGTATTGGCAAGAAACCATTGACCGTAGCCGAACCGGAGCCCGGCGACGGCCGCTTCCGGGACCAGGCCTGGAACGACGTCATAGCCTTCAACGCGGTCAAGCAGGCCTATTTACTGTCAACTCGCTGGATGATGGACACCATTGACGATGTCAGGGATCTGGACGATCACGATAAGCGGAAAGTCCGTTTTTTCACCAGTCAGATGGCCGATGCCCTCGCCCCAAGCAACTTCATCCTGAGCAACCCGGAAGTGTTGCGCACCACCGTCAAGACACGGGGTAAGAACCTGCTGCGAGGCCTGGCGAACCTGCTGCGTGATCTGGACGAGGGCAAGGGCCCGATGCCTTTTCGCATGTCCGACCCGGACGCCTTTGAGGTGGGCGACAATCTGGCCAACACCCCTGGCGACGTGGTGTTCCAGAACGATCTGATGCAACTGATCCAGTACCGGCCGACCACAGAGACCGTTCATCGCCGGCCTTTGCTGGTGATACCGCCCTGGATCAACAAGTACTACATTCTCGATCTTGGCGAGAAAAAATCCTTCATTCGTTATTGGGTGGAACAGGGGCACACCGTGTTTGTGGTTTCCTGGGTAAATCCCGGTCCAGAGCTGGCACACAAGACCTTTGAAGACTACCTGCTCGAAGGTCCGATCGCCGCGATGGATGCGATCGAGCAGGCGACGGGTGAGCGGGAAATCAACACCGTTGGATACTGCATCGGCGGCACCCTGCTCGGTTGCACTCTGGCCTGGCTGGCAGCTCGCGGGGACGACCGCGTAAAAAGCGCGACCTTTCTCAACAGCATGATGGATTTCTCGGACGTCGGAGATCTGGAAGTCTTCATCGACGAGGACTCAATCGCCAAAATCGAGAAGGCCATGAACAAACAGGGCTACCTTGAAGGTGCCTCCATGGCAACGGCCTTCAACATGCTGCGGGCCAACAGCCTGATATGGTCGTTTTTCGTCAACAATTACCTTCTCGGCCGCGACACTGCGCCCTTTGACCTGTTGTACTGGAACTCGGACGCCACGCGCATGCCAGCGGCCATGCACAGTTTTTACCTGCGCAATATGTACCTGAACAACCGGCTGTGTGAACCCGGTGGCATTACCCTGGCGGGCACGCCGATCGACTTGAGAAAGGTGAAGATTCCAAGCTACTTCGCATCCGCTATCGAGGATCACATCGCGCCCTGGATTTCCTGCTACAAGGGAGCCCGTAATCTGGGTGGACCACTGCGTTTTGCCCTCGGCGGTTCGGGACACATAGCCGGCATCATCAATCCACCGGAGAAGAAGAAGTACGGGTTTCGTCTGAACGACAAAAATCCTGCGGATCCGGAGGACTGGCTCAAAGGCGCTGAGCAGTTTGAAGGCTCCTGGTGGCCCGATTGGGTGGCTTGGGCAGAACAGTTCGGTGGCGGTGAGGTTAAGGCACGCACTCCGGGAGAGGGCAACCTGCCCGTGATAGAGCCCGCACCGGGAGCCTACTTGCGCAACGAACCGGCACCGCCAACCCCGATAGTCAGGAAGCCACGGCAACCGACACGAAGGAAAACGACTGCGCGCAAGCAGAAAGCCCCATCACCGGAAAAAGTCCACCAATGAGGGGCCGCGGACTTTGTTCCTCTCTTCGCTCTGAGTTAGTCAGGCCAACAAGCACTCTTTGGCCTCATTGATGCGCGCTGCCAGATAATTACTGCCGCCATGATCCGGGTGCAGCTTCTGCATCATTCGGCGGTGGGCCTTTATAATATCGTCCCGACTCGCACCGGGCTCCAGCCCCAGGATGTCCAGCGCTTCGTTTTCAGTCAGAGGACCACCTCCGCTGCCGGCACCGCTCTCACCGGCTTCGCTGCCCTCGTCGCCGGCCTCGTCGTCCGCTCGCCAGGAATCACCGAACCGGCGATCCAGATAGGTTTCCAGAAGCCGGGCTGAGTCCTCGTCCTGCGCCCGGCAGTACCGAAGCAACTGAAGAAATTCGCTTTCACTCAGCTCCGCCAGCTCACGGCCTTCCATGGGACCCTTGATGATCTTCCCGATCATGGTCCCGGAATCGTGGTCCAGGGTCATTTCGAGGATGTCGCTGGACACGTGGGACTGGTTACCGGGTTTGGCATTGGCACCGCCAGCCATGCCGCCAATCCCCCCGCGCAACAGGGAGGGCAGCAATCGACGCAACAGCGGATAAAGAAACGCCAACCCTGCGAACAGGAAATGCAGACGTCCGGTCACGGCCAGTAAAACCACTATCCCGATACCGGTCAGAAGAGCGAGCTTGAGAATGGCCGCATTGCGCTGGCCGGCCGGCTGATTACGCACCCACAGCCACGCGACAACGGCGACAGCGATGACAACAAGCGTTAATGGCACTCAAATACCCCGGGCTCACCGACCCACCAATGGATTGTCACAAGCGCTACCGGATCTGCCGGGTCAGGCGCTTCACTGCCGGGGAACTGCGGCTGGAAAAGTCCTGCAGGGCCTTGGCTCCCCCGGAAGCATAGACCGCAACCGCCGCCATAAGATCCCTGAGAACCTGTGGACTGTTGCGATCGAAAGGGACATATGCGCCTCCAGAGAGTTTGCTCACCTGCTGGAACACCGCCCTGGCGTGGGCATCATGGCCCTCATGAAACATAAATACCGGCGTGCGCAGCATGCCCAGTTCCCCGGCGGTATGGCACAGTTCATCCACCGGTTCCTCACAGCAGTCTCCGATAAACACCACTGCCTTGACGGGTTTTGCGCGGGTTTCTTTCACCGCGTGGGCCAGCACCCGGCTGATCTGGGTGCGGCCACCCAGGCAGGAAACGCGGTTCATCAGGTTCAGCAGTTGGCCGGTTTCGGTCACAAATCCCGTGGCCTTGAATTCGCCAAAGCCCCGGTAGTAACACAGCTGAATGGCCAGCCCGCCCAGATCCCGGGTCGCCATAAACAGCTCGCTCTGCAGATGGCAGGCCTGGTCCCAGGTTGCCTCCCGGCTTGCGGTCGCATCCAGCGCGAAAATCAGCCTCCCCTGCCCGCCGCCCTGTTTGGGCAGCGTGCGGACCTCGTGGATAAACTGATCGATCGCCTGTTTGTCGGATCGGGTACGAAGCTCTTTATCGGACATAGGCCACTGAAAATCGCTTCCACGGATGAATCTAACGCTAAAGCAGCACCGGATTCGTCGCTAAACGTAGAAGTCCAGATCTTCCTGGGCTTTCAGCAAGTCCCGCATCTTGATCGGGTCATCCCCATAGAAAAACACAAGCCCCCAGTGGGTGCCAAAAGCGGATCGGTCCGGAACTGTCTCCTCGGCAGGTGCCACCAACTCGTGGGACTCAAAGTATGGATGCTCAACACACTCTTTGGGCATTTCCAGCTTGCTGACCACGCGGCGCCTTGGATAGACACCAAAGCAGCCGGCATAGCCTTTCGCATCAACCACTTCGCGGGGGAAGAAGGCATCAACCTCCTCTTTGGTGCTCTTGGGGTCAAACACCAGCATGGATGCCTGGTAGGCATTGAAGCCATAAGCCCGTTCGATCAGTTCGAAGGCCTTGAACCCCGGCGGGCGGTAGGCAACCTCGCCAAAGTACATGGTGCCGTCACTGGTCACGAAATATTCGGGATGAATCAGACCGAACTGGATATCAAAGGTTTTGATCAGCAACTCGATCTGCCTGGTGATCGCTTCCCGCCAGCTTTCAAGCTCTTTCGTCGCCGGGACAAATACCGAATAACCCAGGGTGACGTACTCTGAGATATTCAGGAACTTGATTTTTCCATTGTGGATCCAGGCCTCAACCGCAAACTCCCAGCCATCCAGATGACTCTCCATCAGCAGGGGATATTCTTCATCCGGAATGGTGTCAATCTCTTCCAGAGTCCGGATCATACGGTGGCCAAGGCAGCCAGCTTTGTCGAATGCCTTGACGTGAATCGGATCGTCCGGGTCGCCGTCGAGCTTGAGCAATGTCTGGTTGACGCGCTTCATAAAGCGAATGATGTCTTCTTTCTCGTGGGCTTCTTCGAAGATACCGACGCGAATCCCGCCAAGCTGGGCACGACGTTTCATCAGAGCCTTGTCCCGGAACAGAATGGACTGGCCGTACATACGGGGATTGTTGAGCAGAACAGAATTGATCGCCCCGGACCATTCGACCGTCTCTTCGAACAACGGGATAGCGACATCCACGCCTTCCGCTTTCAGCCTCTCAGCAATTTCCATGGAGCGATCGTTCAGGCGGACAAAATCCCAGGGGATAAAAGGAATGCTGTTGGCGGTGCAAAAGTCCGCAGCCCAGTCCGGTGCGACCACGATATAGCGCCGGTCAAACTTCTGTGCCGCTTTAATCGCGTTGATACTCCAGCCCAGCAGAGCGACATACCCCTTGTTCGGATCCTTGGGAGTCTCCGTTCCGAGAACTGAGTCCATGGAGGGGTCGCGCCAGGCCAGCACGTCCTGGGACATTTTGGATTCCGATGTAATCGCCATAGGTTAACTCCATTTATTCGTAAAATAGTTTCCACACTGAACAATCTAGACCCTTAAAGCCCAGGAAACTAGCTATACTCCGCCCAAGTGAACGAAAACTTCGCAAGGAATAGCCCTATGACGCCTGAGCTCCCAGAGTTACAAGAGATACGGATACGTAACGAGGAAGGCTCCCCCACCTCTTGGGATTTCGAGCCGACGACGGGCGTTGTCATTCTGCGACCGAGCGCAGATCGCGGTGCAATCGCATTGACACCCTGGAGTGATTTCCTGACAAAGACACTCTCCAGATATCCGGAAACCGACAACCCGGTGCATTTTTCGACACCGCACGGTGGTCGTGCCGCAGCCGTCTCTGTCTCAGACACTGTATCGACATTCAAAGCCCTGACACTGGCCCGCAAAGTGATTGGGCCATTGCTGGCAGAGCGGCCATCAGGACTGACGGTCATTTCCCTCCTGGATGATGATCGTTCTGCTGGAGTTATGGCAGAGGCACTGTTGGCGGCAATTCACGCCGGCCTGTTCCAGTTGCCTCGCATTTCGGGCACCCCACCGACGCCAAAAACACTTGAGACCATCCACTTTTACGGCACCGGTTTTAAACACGCAGACTTCAATCACGTTGAAGCAACGGCTGAAGGCAACAACCTGGCCCGGTGGCTGACCCATTTACCAGGCAACTACCTGACTCCAGGCATATATCGGGAGCTGGCCGAGTCCCTGGCAAAAAAGGAAGGCTGGGAGACCCATTTTTACGACCGGGACGAACTGGAACAACTTGGCGCCGGGGCATTCCTTTCCGTTGTCGAAGCAAGCCCGGTCAGGGACGCGGGCATACTGCACCTGAAATATCGCCCCGACGGCGCTGAAGGCAAGCCACTCGCCCTGGTGGGCAAAGGGATCTGTTTCGACACCGGGGGCAGCAACCTGAAAGTCGGCGGCAGCATGCTCGGCATGCACGGCGACATGCAGGGCAGCGCGGTTGCGCTTGGCGCATTCTTGGCCATAGCCCGCCTCAAGCTGTCTCAACCGGTGGATTGCTGGCTCGCGCTTGCTGAAAACCACATCGGGTCCCGCGCCGTGAAATGCAACGATGTCATTACTGCCCTGGATGGCACCACCATTGAACTGATAAACACCGATGCCGAGGGAAGAATGGTTCTCTCCGATACGTTGGCGTTGGTGTCCCGTGGTAAACCTCGGGCAATCATTGACTATGCAACGCTCACGGGTGCGGTTGTAGCCGCCCTGGGACAGCGGATGGCCGGCGCCATAAACAATCGCCGTGACTGGGTGGAGCCCATAATCCAGGCCGGAGAACAGTGCGGTGAGCGAGTCTGGCCATTTCCTTATGAAGACGATTACGACGAAGACCTGGAGTCAAAAGTTGCCGACACCCTGCAATGCCGAACAGCAGGCCCCGGCGATCATATCTATGCAGCGCGGCTGCTTGGTCGTTTCGTGGACAAAGACATCGGGTGGATACACGTCGATATGGCGTCCTCCGGAACCCATAAGGGCGGGTTAGCCCACATCCCGACCGACGTTCAAGGTTTTGGCGTGCGCTTCGGGGTGGCGTGGGTCGAAAGGTTGATCGAAGACTAACAGTGCTGAAGCCGAGGTAGAACAGGCAATCCGTTCAGCCGTCGAGCGCGACTTTGAGCACTGCCGGGCGCGGATAGCAGCTTCCGACCAAAGGACCAGTTTGTAGCGCGGATTCTGGATACGTTCGACATGATCAGATCAAGTCTGCTCTAGTGAACGAACAGATTCTCAATGCTCGTAAGCCCATCGTGCAGAAAACCATGATGCTCCATCATTGGTTCAGTGCCAAGCAAACCAGCCAGGACAAGAATTGGCAACGGCGATATCGCAATCGCCAAGGTCAGAGCAAACGCGCGAAAGCTGAACTGCCGGCTCACGCCACACAGCAGCGCAACACCGCCTCCGCCCCCAAGCGCGGCATTGCCAGGAAAATTCAGACACACCGCCAGCGATAAATAGCGGTGATTCATCAACAGCGCTATCAGTCTTCGCGAAGGGGATAAATCCATAGTCCTTGGCTTGATCATCCGATCCACCGCAGCTGCCATGCCACCCTGTGGCAGTACAACACCAACTCGCCCAAGCCACCTCATAACGACATGCTCGGGAAGCGTCCGACCTACCCCGAAGGCCAGCATCAATCCACCGACGGTCGCCACGTAGGCTGCCACTGCGCCAGCGGGGCCGAAGACAGCCATGATGAGCAGGCCCAGCTCGACACCCGGCAGAAACGGCATCGCCAGCACCAGCCCGTATACAATTACAAACAACACAATTGTGATGGCCCCCAGTGAATCCCGCATCGACAACAACATGGACTGCGAATCCTGAAATCCGATGTGCGAAAGGGAATGCCCGAGAACCAGTAGCGTCACCCATACGAAAATCATGCACACGCTGTGGATGCCCGGGTTTCGCAACCACGGCAAGCTGAGCACAATGAAATAAACCAGGGCAGTGAGCAGGAGGGTTGTGGCTGCCACTCTTAACACCGGAAAGCTCAGGATCTCCATCAGCTCGTATTGATAGGCATGAGCCAGCCCGTGAATAAAAACCACCGCCAAGAGCCAGGTCATCACAGTTGCGATTACCCTGAGCCAGACCAAACCTCTCGGCAACGCCCCGGACTGTTGAAACATCTCGCTCTCCGGCTCTCCCTGTAGGAAACGAGTGCTAACCCGGCCGGATGTTCTGGTTTACCCGGAACAGGTTCTCGGGATCATATTTCTGCTTGACCTCCACCAGCCGTTTATACGCCGCCCCGTAGGCGAACTCGACCCGATCCGTCTCATCCTGGGACAGAAAATTGATGTAAGCACCACCACTGGCATGGGGCTTGGCGGCATCAAAGAACGCGCGCGCCCATTGGCGGCAACGCTCATCTTCCTCGGGCGTTTCCCAGCGCCCATGCACATTCATCACATAGTTTGCGTCCCGGCTGGAATAGGCCATCGCATCCTGCGCCACCCGGCCGGTTTGACCGCCAATGGAGGCAATAAAGATCTCGCAATCGGTTGAAGGCAGCTTGTTCCCATACTCCAGCGCAACCCGGATCACATCGTCGGTCAGCTTCACAAAGTTGTGGGACTTCCAGTAATTCCGCGCCCCGTCCGCCAGCAGTGGGTCAAACGCCTGCTGCCAATCCGAATAAGGCTGAACACCAACGTGCTCGCCGTGCGCATCGCCGAACGAACGCAAAGGCGCGATCAGCTTCTCGCCCAGTTCCGGGTCTCCAGCGTAGCAGATCGCCAGGGCGACAATCGGCTCGCCATGAACAGATTCAGGCAGGAACGGAAGCGGTGGTGCATGGCGAATCACCAGCCACACATTGAGCTCATCGGGCATGGTTTCCGTGAAACGCGCAAACCGGGTCAGTACCGATTGGGCCTGATCGAAGGGAAATACCATCAGACCACTCAGCAGCTCCGGCCCCACCGGATGCAGCTGGAACTCGAAGCGGGTGACAACACCAAAGTTGCCGCCGCCGCCCCGTGTCCCCCAGAACAGGTCCGGGTTTTCACTGGCACTGGCGCGAGTCTGGCGTCCATCGGCGGTCACCATATCGGCGGAGATCAGATTATCAACGGTCATGCCATGCTTCCGGCTGAGCCAGCCGAACCCGCCACCGAGGGTCAGCCCCGCAACGCCCGTTGTCGAATTGATGCCCAGCGGCGTCGCCAACCCATGCACCTGGGCCGCGGCGTCAAAATCCGCCAGTGTGCAGCCAGGCCCAACAAAGGCGCGCTGATTAACGACATCGACCTCAACGTCCTTCATTTGCGACAGATCGATCATCAGGCCATCGTCGCAAATCGCATTGCCCGCGATGTTGTGCCCGCCGCCCTTGACCGAAATCAGCATCGACTGATCACGCCCGAAGTTAACCGCGGCCATGACATCCTCGGCCGAACGGCACTGGGCAATCAGCGCCGGTTTCCGGTCGATCATCGCATTCCAGATCTGACGCGCCTCGTTATACCCGGCATCTGCCGGCTCAAACACAGGGCCACCGAACTGCCCCCTGAAGGTGTCAATCGTTCCTTGCTGCAACCTGGTCATAGCCATCTCCTTGCCCCGTAAGGCTTCAGCCTCTATCTTGCGCTCTCGCAGCAGGAACACCAGTGCGTTATTAGACTGTTTAAGGACTATGGCCGAACTGTTAGCTGGTTTTGGGCCGGGGGCGCACTTCAGTTACAGGTTTGCCAGCGCCTCAGGCACCGGCGTATCGCCCGACACCACTTCAAAAACACGATTTTCGGTATGGTCTGAACCCAGCACTGCCAGCAGGACCCGGGCGACATCCTGGCGTGGAATCCGGCCGAAATTCTCCAATCCCGCGCTCACGGTAACCTTGCCTGTGCCTTCATCGTCTGTCAGTTGGCCGGGCCGAACAATCGTGTAATTCAGGCCACTGTTCTTCAGGTGCTCATCAGCGTTGTGCTTGGCCTGGAGGTAATGACGAAGTTTCTCTGGCCCTTTCTCCGGCTCTCCCGCCCCCATACTGCTCACCATGATAAAACGCTTGATTCCCATGGCGCGGGCCGTATCCACCAGTCGGATGGCACCGTCCTGGTCGACATCGATGGTCTTATCGGGCCCGGTATGAGGGCCTGAGCCCGCGGTGAAGATCACCGCATCGCACCCTCTCATGGCCTCGCTGCAGTCCTGCTCCAGATCGCCCAGCACAGTTTCCGTAGCGCCCAGTTGCTGCAATTCCGGGCCCTGATCCGGGTGACGGACCAGGGCCCGGGCCTCGTGATCACTCTCTGCCATTTCCCGTAACAGGTGTTGCCCGATCTGCCCATTGGCTCCGGCTATGAACACATGCATGATGGCTCTCCTGGTTCGCTGATTGGCGTTTACCTCCTGTGACAGCTGAAGGCACCGTGCGTGTATCTCAACCCGCCAGTGCTTCCCGCACCTTCTTGCTGAGGTGTCCCATTTCAACCCGGCCAAGCACCTGGGGCTTCAGCTCGTTCATCACTTTACCCATATCCTGCATACCCTGGGCATCGGTTGAGCTGATCGCCATGCGGATCAGGCCATCCAGGTCATCCTCGTTCAGGGCCGAGGGCATGAACTCCTCGAGGATCATCATTTCCGACCGCTCCTTGTCGCCCAGCTCCTCACGACCGGCATCATCGTACTGGCTGGCGGCATCGCGGCGCTGTTTGAGCATTTTGTCCAACACCTTCAGAACGTCCTCGTCGTTCGTTTCTCGACGTTCATCAATCTCAATCTGCTTAACCCCGGACTGGGCCATGCGCAAGGTGACCAGCCGGGTTTTGTCCTTGTTCCGCATGGCTTCTTTCACCGCATTGTTCAGTTGTTCCTTCAGAGTTGTTGCCGTCATCATCGACCTCCTGTTCTGTGGGTTTGTCTAGGATTAATGGGGACGAACCCCGAATAATGCAAAGACCCGGCTATCACATTTTGCCTTCCGCAATCAGCAACCGGCGCTCATGCTGAAGGCCTCTGAACAGGCTGTACGTCATGACCAACAGCACCAGGGTGAACGGCAAACCAACGCTCACGGCACCCGCCTGAAGGGCGTCCAACGCTTGTGTACCGCCAACGAACAGCAGCACCCCCGCGATCAGGCCCTCGGTGACTGCCCAGAAGATTCGCTGGGCCTTCGGGGCATCGGTCTTACCGCCTGAGGTGATGCTATCAATGACGAGCGAACCCGAATCCGAGGACGTCACGAAGAAGGTCAACACCAGAGTAATTCCAACAAACGACGTGATCGCCGTAAGTGGCATAGGCTCCAGCGACTGGAACATCGCCAGCGACACCTCGGTCAGACCTTCAGATGCCAGCGCCCCGACGCCATTCTGGATCTGGTAAAGGGCACTGCCCCCGAACGTGCTCATCCAGAACAGAGTAATGATCGTTGGAATAATCAGCACCGCTGTAAGAAATTCCCTCACTGTGCGGCCATAGGACACCCGGGCGATAAACATCCCCACAAACGGAGACCAGGAAATCCACCAGGCCCAGTAAAACACCGTCCAGCCATGGAACCAGGTTGTATCTTCTTCGCGACCAAACGGATTACTCAGGGCAAACATATTGGACGCGTAGGACACCGATGTGTCCCATACCCACTGGAAAATGGCCAGCGTGGGGCCGGCAAACATCACAAAGAAAAGCAGTATTGCCGCGAGTATCATGTTGGCATTGCTCAGCAACCGGACGCCGCCATGAATGCCCCGAATCACAGAGTAGGTTGCGACAGCGGTAACACCTGCAATCACCGCAATCTGGACGTTCAGACCACCCTCAATCCCGAACAGGTAGGACAGGCCGGACGCTGCCTGCTGGGCACCAAAGCCAAGTGAGGTGGCAAGGCCAAAAATGGTTGCCAGCACGGACACCACATCAATGACGTTACCGGGCCAGCCCCAGACCTTATCCCCGAAGACAGGAAAAAAAGCTGACCGGATTGTTAACGGCAGGTCCTTGTTGAACGCGAAGAAAGACAGGGACAGCCCGACAATGGCGTAAATTGCCCAGGGGTGCAGCCCCCAGTGATACATGGTCGCGCCCATAGCCAGGCGAGCGGCTTGCTGGGTATTGGGCTCAACACCAAGAGGTGTCCCGTACCAGTCTGTGTAGTAGGCTACCGGCTCGGCAACGGCCCAGAACATCAGCCCTATGCCCATGCCGGCCGCGAACAGCATCGCAAACCAGGACAGCATGGAAAATTCAGGCTTGGCATCGACACCACCAATCCGAATCTTGCCGACCGGCATGAAAATCAGGGCCAGACAAAAGACAACAAACAGATTTGCGCTTAGCAGGAATCCCCAGTCGAAGACGGCAATGGCACCGTTCTTGGCGCTATCAAGCAGCTCCTTTGCGCCCGACGGGAAAATAAGTGTTCCAACAACAAAAGCCACAATGAGCAGTGCGGCTAGCGGAAAAACGACGTTGTGTATATCGAAACCGAATTTGGCGATATTATCCTGCCCCGCCACATAGTCGGTCTGATAATCATCTTTAATGACATCACCCATTGGGAAACCTCCTATGACTGCATGCCTCGGCAGTCGGTTGGAAAATGTACCCCTGAAGCGCCACATGAATATTTTGAACCCGAAGAATTGAAAATTCCAACTCCGCACTGAGAAGCGGGGATCGAAAAAGGCTGCTACCGATGAAACTGAATCCCTTTAACACCCGAATTGGTCTCGCTCTGGGAGGTGGCGCTGCCAAGGGCATTGCCCACATTGGCGTTCTGAAAGCCTTTGACGAGGAGCAGATCAGGATTCATTGCATCTCGGGCACCAGCGCGGGCGCACTCATCGCCAGCTATTACGCCTTTGGCCGACCGGCAGAATCCATCCTTTCCATCTGCTCGACGCTGAACCTGTCGAAGATTATCAATTTCACACTGGAGCGCGGAGGCCTGTTCAGCACCAATGCCATCCGGGAGATGATCCACCGGGATCTGGGGGATGTCCGGATCGAAGACGCCGAAATCCCCCTGGCCATCTGCGCAACGGATATTGAAACCGGCGAGCAGCTGATTTTCCGGGAAGGGAACCTGGCGGATGTCGTCTGTGCCTCCATGGCGGTACCGGGCCTGTTTGTGCCGGTGGAGATTGATGGCCGGATTCTCGTGGATGGTGGGCTGGTTGAGAATGTTCCGATTTCACCCCTGGCGAAAATGGGCGCAGGGATCACCGTCGCCATCGACCTGAGCCACGTCAGTCGCTACCCGAAACCGGAAAGCACATTTGATGTGATCACCAACGCCATCAACATCGGGATCGATTTCAATACCCGCAAGCAGCTCAAAAACGCCGACATCGTGGTGCCGCTGGATTTAAGCCGTTACAGCCTTACCAACAACGCCGAGTGTGTGGAGGAGTTGTACCTGGAGGGCTACCACCCCATGAAGAAAAAGATTCGCCAGGTGCTCTGGTACAAACGGATGAATGTCATTATCAGCCTGGTGAAGGCGACCGGGACGCTACTGCCTTTCAAGGTGCCGGAGATTCTCAAGGGCCTTAAACGCCATACTTTTACTGCGCGCAATCGACGTTAGCGAGCCATGCAAAATCGCAATAGCTGATCGCTGATTCATTGATTGCACCCCGGCAACCAGTTCTCCGTCAAATCGCCGGATATCTTTACACCTCCGAATTTTCCAGAAACCCAGGTCATTGATTCCGGAGGGTTCAGTATCCCTGGCCTGAAAAATGCTGCATCCATTGTGAGCCCACAAAATGGAAGGTTCACTATGAAATACATTATCACTGGACTAATTCTCTCAACCCTCTCTGCGACTGCGCTGGCAGGAATAACAGTCACACCCACCCCGGTTCCCGAGCCCGGCATGCTGGGTTTATTTGCAGCCAGCGTGGCAGCACTGTTTGTCGTCAGGAAATTTCGGAAATAGTAGGTTGCAGAGAAGCAAGCCTTTACGGACATACAGGGACAAGGAAGCAGGGACGCTGCAGTTCCATAAACGCCCGAACCCGGTTCTATGGCAACCTATCAGATACTTTACCTGCTCAGCAT
>Ga0247720_100510_pt1 | contig 13537 bp, 14 predicted proteins | sample MSEWel2015_12_15_FD_189078 | JGI IMG/M metagenome (GOLD analysis project Ga0247720, IMG submission 189078) | Subsurface sediment microbial communities from gas well in West Virginia, United States - MSEEL Well Study Marcellus 3H_2015_12_15 | ecosystem: Environmental > Terrestrial > Deep...
CCTGAAGAATATGTAAAGAAAATAGATGGTGCAAACAGGGAAACGTTGATGGATATTGTTGACAATATATTTGATATAGATAAGATAGAGGATTTAGATAAGTTTTTGAAATAAGGGCACTATGAAAGGTAGTGCCTTTATTTTTTATGGAAATATAAAGGATTTTCAATAAATTTATAGAATAGATAATATAACATACATTAATGTAGTTTTAGGGGGATCTTAGGATGAAGATTGAAGATTTAAAAGGAAAATTTTTTATGGACAATTATATGGACATTGCTATTGAGGAATATTTAAAGTTCAAAGAAACTGTGGATTACGATGAAAAGTATAAAAGAGAAGTTTTAAGCGAAATAAATGATTATTTAAAAGACAAGCGTATTGCTGGGGAGAATGTTATAGAAATAATTAAGTATTTTCAAAGTAAAAATCCACAAAAGGGTGGTTTTGTTCATTGGTCGAATTTAGATGATTTATATAAATATGCAGAAGAAAAACCTTCAGAAGTAGCTGAATTGTTTAACTATCTATATGATGATTCGGCAGATTTAGAAGATAGAATACGAAGATTTGTGAATACTGGGGAAAGATATAATACTACTATTAAATTTGATACTTCTCTTTTTGGATATTTATTAGCAGGTTTTAGTTTAGAGAAGTATCCCTTGTATAGGGATCAGGCATTTAGAGAGTTTTTAAATTCTTTTGGAATTAATGAGTCTTTAACTGAAGATGTAGCAGATAAGTATTCTACCTATTATGAAGTTTGTAATATTTTGCTCGATTATTTTAAAGAGAAAAATTATATAAAAAATCCAGATATGTTGGATGCACAGGATTTCATTTATTGTCTTACCAACTACAAGGAACTGTATGTAAAAGTAAGTGTAAAGTATCTCTATGAACATGCAAAGGTATTGTATTCTTTTAGTAAGGATATAAATGCTTTTTTGGAATATTTAAAGGAATTAGATAGAGAATATTTACAAGTTTTATATGAAAGATACAAAGGTGATGAAAAAGTCAATGAAATTAGATTTAGAGTGTGTGAGATGATTTTAAATGGTGATTATGTGGATGAGAAAAATTTGGAGAGCATAAAGAATGAAGTTGCAAATAAACATGAAAAAGATATTTTAAAATCATGGAATGATTTTAAGATTTTGTTTCCATTATATTATGAAAAGTATAAGGAAAAAGTGAATATAGAAATTAGAAAAATTTACAATAGTATTAAATCGATATTTCCTAATTTTAAATTTAAAGAAAATAAATATATTAGTGATTTTTATGGACCACAGAATTTTGGAGGGAGTAGATGTTGGTTTGCAATATATCCCGAAAAGAAAAAAACACATAAAGAAGCTGCTCAGTTATTTTTTACAATTGGGGGAGATGAAACGGAAAAGTATTCTAATATTTCGTATGGTTTATATATAGGTGATGATATTAATAAAATTCTTGAAGAGAAAGGCACCAAAGAACACGATGATATAGAAACCATTGATAACCCTAATGATTTTACATATAAGAAAATGGTGAAGAAGTTTATTGAAGTTTTTGATAGGTTTAAAAAGATAAATGGTATAAATAGAGAGGACATTATTAAGGTGTCTCATGGGGAAAAGGATAAAAGCGGCGAGGAGGAGAAAGATGGCTTTCTTCATGAAATTGATTTTGAAAGAGAAATTAAAATAAATAATTTATTTTTTGAGGATGCAGAGGTTTTATCAAAGCAAATATCTACTGCTTTAAAATCAGGTAAACACATAATATTGGTAGGTCCTCCTGGAACAGGCAAGTCCAAACTAGCTAAAGAAATATGTAAAAGTTACGGAGTAGAATACGAAATGGTGACTGCCATGTCCGATTGGTCTACTTATGATACTATTGGTGGTTATAAACCTGATAGGGATGGAACTTTGTATTTTGATGAAGGCGTATTTTTACGGCTTTTTAAAAATAAGAAAAATAACAATTCCAATATCAAGTGGCTAATTATAGATGAAATAAACAGAGCTGATATTGACAAAGCTTTTGGTGTATTATTTTCTGCCTTAACAGGGGACAGGGTGACACTGAGTTTTAAGTCAAAATCTGGAGAGAATATAGTCATACGTCCGGAGGAAGATGATGAAGAAGAGGTAGAGATACAAGAACATGGGTATGTAATTCCTAAAGATTTTCGCATTATTGGGACTATGAACACTTACGACAAAACTTCTTTATATGAAATGAGCTATGCCTTTATGAGGCGATTTGCTTTTATTCCTGTTGGTGTGCCAAAAAACATTGATAAGGACCTTGTTGCGAAATATCTTAATATATGGGGGATAGAGGATAAAAGCATCAATAATGTGGATTTAAAAGAGGGACTGGCGGAGGTTTGGAATATTATTAACGAATACAGAAGAGTTGGACCTGCTATTATTGAAGACATTGCCAGATATGTTAGCGTTGAAGGGGATTACACTTCTGCTGTTATACTTTATGTCCTGCCGCAGTTCGAAGGCGTTATGGAAAATGATATTAAAAAATTTGCAGAGGAATTGTATAAAAGCAGTATAGGAGATTTTTCTAGACAAAAGGATAGATTGGATGGATTCATAAAAGACTTTTTTGGAATAAAAATGTGATTTTTAGGGGATTTGACTATGAAGACAAGTAAAGAAGTGCTTTTAGAATCTATCAAAGAGGATTTATTGGTATATTTAAAGTCTGGCAAATTATCTCCGCTACCTTTTTTGAATGAGTTAAATTTAAACATAAATAAGGTTGAAGATTTGTTGAAAATACATTTTTTATTAATGGATGAGGTTAAGGATTATATATTAAATCTTCCAATGATGATTAGGGAATTGAAGGTTTCAACTAATCTTACAAAGGAGATAAGTTATAATAAAATTAGAGGCAGCATAGATTGGAAAGAGACTATAAGACAGAGATTGAATACAAATTATAAAGATAAAACTCTTTTTTCTTATAATGAAAGGAATAAGCTTTATAATACCAAAGAAAATGTAGTCTTAAAAAAGTTTATAGAAGTTTTGTATGACATCGTTATAGGCCTTAATATGGATAGATTTACAGGTTATGATTGGTACGTAGAGGGAGAAAAAATAAATAAAATTGTAAAAGAGATATATGAAAAAAATGTTTATATGAGCAGGATAAATATTGAAGGTATAAATGTCACGGATAGGATGATTGAAGATGTTGCAAAAAACAGGAGTAAACTCTATAGTGATGCAGCTAAGCTTTTAAGAAAGTACAGACAAATTATAAATTTTATTGATTATGAAGAGATTAAAAAACTTTTTGAGAAAACTTTTATAGAAATTGCTGATGAAAATACTTTGTTTGAATTATATTGGGTTGTAAGAATTTTAAGAGATAACGCTTGTAATGAAAAAATGTATATCGTTGATGGCACGAATAATAAAATAGCGAGTTGGGAAGACGGAAATTTACTATACAATATTTATCACAACAGTACTGGTTCTGATAATCTAATATTTAAGATAGGATTTGAGGAAGTAGAAAATATTGAAAATGAATATTTTAGAAGGATGATGGCAGTAGTTAAAAAGACTCACGAGATAGCAGATAAACTTTTTGAAGATAAAGGTACTTTGGGCAATATCTTTTGGAGCGGCAGGCCGGATATAATAATAGAAATTATTGATAAAAACACAGGAAGAATAGTAAAAGTTATTTTAGGAGAAGTAAAGTATACAACAGATAGAGAATATATGATACAGGGTTTAAAGGAGCTTTTGGAGTATGTTTATTATATAAAGGAAAAGTCAATAAAAGGCATGTACGTTTTTGACAATCCACAAAGTGGCATAGAAGTGGAGGGTATTTTGTTTGTAGATAATATTGATTTTAAGCCGTTGCACAATGAGATTGTAAAGGTGTATGGGACGGATACTAAAGAGATTTTGCTATAACTTATCAGTAAGATTTGTAGGCTATTAAGTTACAACAGGTAAAACTTCAAATGGTAAAATGTATGTTAGAATTGTCGGTGCAAAAGAAGATGCCCAAAAAAAGGGCCGTGGTGATTAAGCTTGTTTATTTGCTTTTTGCGGTTTGCGTCCTGCAAAGAATTCTATTACAGCAAGAATTAGAACGATAACTCCCCAAACAGTCATGTCATGTTTAATAGAGAAAAAAGAGACAAATTTATCGAAATATATTGGAATTTTATTTATATTTATGTTGTTTTTTGGAGAATAAAATGGTAAAATTATAAATATAATAGTAAAATTGTTTTATTTTTTAGAAAAGAGGAGGGAAAAATGGAAAAGAAAACGATATTGCCAAGTGATAAAATTGAAGAGGAAATAAGAGAAAAAGTAGAAATTTGGGAGACAATACCAGCCAGAGAAGCTGAAGATTATTATTACAAAGAGATATTCCCATTGGTAATAGAAAAGTTTCAGTTAGATAATAATACTAATTTTCATGGAAGATATGAAAACCTGATTTTGTCATTAGGTTTTTCTTTTGAACCTCTCGTATTAACTATACATACTATATACAGTTTTTAGCCTACCTATAAGGGATTGAAACAATTAAAACGAAAAAGTTTTATCCATATGGTACCTTTTTTGGTAACAGATTTATATTAGAGCTTGAAGGAAGAGTTAATGGTGGTAGGCTTTGCAACAGTTTTTATTAATCTTAATTTTGCAAGTTTCCAAAAAATACGATAAAATTACAGTAAATTACCCGATTTGCAAAGCATGTGTGATGTTCTTCGTTATAAAAATAAGCTTGAAAAAGAAGTATTTAACAACGCAATTCAGCGTTATGTTAAAGAACAAGAGAAAAGTAATTTACATAAAGGATTTTCAATAACAAGTCATCTAATTTTTTACTGACATACATAAAAACGTACGTTATAATTAATTTAAAAGGAGTGATTTTTATGAAAACAATACCGGTAACAACGGTAAGACAAAATATATACAAAATTTTAGAACAAATAATGGTAAGTAATGAACCTATACAGATAACTTCTAAAAAAGGAAATGCAGTCTTAATTTCCGAAGAAGATTGGAATGCTATTCAAGAAACGCTATATTTGTTGTCAGTACCAAATTTAAGAGAAAGCATCATAGAGTCAGATAAAATTCCCTTGGAAGAGTGGAAGGATGAAAAGGACTTAGGATGGGATATAAATTAAAATTTTCTAAATACGCTCTAAAAGATGCAAAAAAATTAGAAGCGTGTGGACTTGACAAAAAAGCAAAAGAAATTTTAAAAATATTAAAAGAAAATCCGCATCAAAATCCTCCTCCATACGAAAAATTAAAAGGTGATCTCCAAGGGAAACTTTCAAGAAGAATAAATATTCAGCACAGAATAATTTATGAAATTTTAGAGGATGAACACATTATAAAGATGTATAGGATGTGGACACATTACGAATAGGAATGAATGCTGAGGAATTGGTAAGAAATGAATAATGCTATAAAATAGAGAATTTAGATAATTTCTACGGCAGGCTGGATATAATAATAGAAATTATTGATAAAAACACAGGAAGAATAGTAAAAGTTTTTTAAAAATTTTGTTTTACGGCTCAAACTTGTTAAAATAGAGTTAAATAAAAGAGAATGAGGGGAGAGAAAATGGGGGCTCTTGTCCTTCTTGTAGGGCTTCCAGGTGCAGGCAAGTCAACTTTTGCGGCAGAGCTCAAGAAAAAGCGGTACATGCAACAGAATATAACTTTGGTATCCAGTGCGTTAAAATAAGTCAGAACTTGTTGAAATTTTCTTAATATTTACATCAGCGATATTATATATTACCTTGAAAATAAGTAAGAGCAGATAAAATCCTGCTCCCTATCTAAAGTTTACAAATTCTTCTATGAAATAATCAATCGCATTTAATCGGCTCTTTATATACAAACCAATTTTAGTCCTTTCACACAAATCAACTAATAAATGAAATAAATATTCATCTCTTACAAATATTTTCTTTGGTTTACCCATATTTAAAATATATGGAATTACCATATCAAAAATATATTGCACTTCATCGTCTTCTGGAGAAAGAATATGTTGATCTATTATCATCCCTGATTTAGAATCAGCAAGAATACAAATTCTCCCTGCAATTGGTCTATCATATTCTTTATCTCTAATTATGGTATTCAAGTACGCTATATCAACTTCTATTTCGGCAGAAGTAGTTGGTTGCTTTGCCATTCTTGATAAAAGAAGCTCATCTTTTAATATAGGGATTAAATATTTTCTTTGGGGTAACAAAAGGGGTGCTGCTAAAGTAACCCATTCATTTTTTTGCTTATCGTATTTGTGAACTAGAGTTTCTCCCTCTTCGAAGTTAACTACAATATCTTCTTCAATGTAATTTTTTAGTGCTTGTAATAAATGTCTCATTATTGCTGTCTGTTTTAATACTTCTTCTTTATTCAAAATATAAGGAGCATATCCTTTCTTGAAAGACCTAAAATAGATCCAGTTATTTCTACCTCTAAACTTCAATCCCAGGGCCTTTACAATTTGCAATTCTTCTTTAAACAACTCTTCTCTATCCCCAAAATAGCATATAATTACATTATCTTCTTGAAATCGCTGAATTTGCTGTGGTGGCATATCAGTAGTCTCAATAATTTTATAAAAATTGTCCAAAGCATCAAACCCAAAATAAAAACCTATACCGTAAAATTCTCCTCCTCTTCCCATTACACTACAATATACTGGTTCTTCATTTTCTGGCAAAATTAATGTTATTATATCTACATCCCAAAAATATTTCCAAGGATTTAATTCCTTTATTTTAACAGTTACCTCATACAATTCTTTCCACTCTTCTAATGTCGCTTTTTCTTTCATTACTATTTACACCCTTCCTTATAAAATTTTCTTATGTCTTTTACATTGTAAGGCTCTTCGACCTCTTAATTCTCTCTTCAATCGGTGGATGAGTTGCAAATAACTTTTCCGCTCTTCCAAAAGGATTTGATATAAACAAATGAGCTGTTGCGTCAGAGGTAACTCTCATGGGTCTAGTATAATTACCTATTTTTTCAAGAGCTGATGCAAGACCATAGGGATCTCTTACAATATAGGCACCAGTTGCATCTGCCAAATATTCTCTTTGTCTTGAAATTGCAGACCTTATAATTAATACAATAAGAGGAGCAATAATAGAAAAAATAAGCCCAATAATGAGGAGAATTATAGCTCCATTGTCATTTTTATCTCTTCTTCTGCTTTCTCCCATTCCCCACCACATACTTCTTAGCATTACATCCCTGAGTAAAATTATAAGTCCTGCAACAACTGCAACAACCGTCATTAAAAGTATATCTCTATTTCTGATGTGAGATATTTCATGAGCTATTACTCCTTGGAGCTCTTCTCTATTCATCATTTGAAGTAGACCGGTTGTGACACAAACAGAAGCATGCTTTGGGTCTTTGCCCGTAGCAAAAGCATTAGGTTGGGATTCTTCCATTATATAAACATTGGGCTTTGGTATACCTGCTGCGAGAGCGACTTCTTCCACAATATTATGAAGAACATAATACTCCTCTGGATTTGCCGGAATGGCTCCCACCGACGCGAGAGCTATTTTATCTGACTGTTCATACGCTATCCAATTATACAGCACAATGAAAATTGCTAAAAGAACTATTCCTGTAAGTCCCCAGTTGAAATACCATACAAAAAAATAACCTATAGCAAAAAGTATAAGAGAAAATGTAACTATAAATAGATAAGTTTTCCTTACATTTTCTGCTTGAAGTTCATATAGAGTTTTTCTAGACATTACACTCACACCCTCGTTAATCAAAATTGAACATTAATAGGTCCTCTTTCACCTTCATCAACAGGATAATATTCCTTGGGTGTTAATCTCATCATATTTGCAACAATAGAAGCAGGGATTCTCTGTTGTGCTGCATTGTACTGCATGACTATATCATTATAAAACTGTCTTGCAAAAGCAATTTTATTTTCTGTATTAGTTAATTCTTCTTGGAGTTTTAAAAAATTTTCATTTGCCTTTAATTCCGGATAATTTTCTGCAACAGCAAAAATTGTCTTAAGAGCTTGTGTAATCTGATTATTAGTATCTCCTACTTCTTTTACTGATTGAGCTCCCATTGCCTTAGCCCTTAATTCTCCTAAATTTTCAAAAATCTCTTTTTCATGAGCAGCATATCCTTTTACTGTATTCACAAGGTTAGGTATAAGGTCATATCTTCTCTTTAACTGTACATCTATTTGCGCCCAAGCATTTTCTACTCTGTTTTTCAAATTAATAAAACCATTGTAAGTCACAATAAACCACAAAACTATAACTGCTACGATACCTAAAATTATCCATATCATTTGATTTCCTCCTTCATATTCATTATAAATTTCTGACCTACCATATTTGCTCCTTTAATTTTCTTACACTAAGTTTGACATTTTAATAGCTTTTATATTCTTGTTTTCTTAAATCTTTCTTAGTTTCATTATATTATATATCTATTATACATGCAACAGAATATAACTTTTGGTATCAGGTGTTCCAAAATAAGTTTAGATTATTTTTGTCATGGTATGTCGAAATTTTCTTAATATTTGTGTTGGATTTTGCTTTATAAAATGATAAAATTAAAATTAAGGTGTAGAAAGGTAGGGTGATATTATATGAAAATTGGTGTTATAAGTGATACTCATGGAGATTATAAATCATGGGAAAAGGCATGGGATTTTTTAAAGGATTCGGATATTATTTTACATGCAGGGGATGTATTGTATCATGGACCGCGTAATCCAATTCCCGAAGGATATAACCCGAAAAAACTTGCTGATGCTGTAAATGCCTCTCCCGTTCCAATTTTGATTGCAGAAGGGAATTGTGATGCTTATGTTGACCAAATGATGCTTGATGTACCTATACAAACACCGTATGTCTTTGCTTTCATTGAGGGGAAAAGATTTATGATTCAACATGGCCATAATATTTCTGATGAAGATATACATAAGTTGGTTAAGAAGTATAAATTAGATTATTTTATAATTGGGCACACGCATATTCCTTTAATAAAAAAGATTGAAAATTGTGTGGTGATTAATCCTGGTTCTACATCTCTCAGCAAACGGGAAGATAAGATTAATTCGGTAGGATTTATTGAAGTTGAAAGTGGAAGTGTTCATATAATTGATTTGGAAAGCGGAAAAGATATTTTGTTTTTGGAATGATATGTAAGTGATATAATGATTTCAATATAGTTACATTTATTACCTTATAATTAATCGGAAGTTTTGGAATGATGTAAGACGAAAAAAGTTGATTATATTGTAACCAGAGATAAGATAGGATTTAGTGATAAAAACGTTAGAAAAATTTTCGCTGTATGTTATAATAAAAACAAAAAGTTAAGAGGTGCTTTAAATGAGGTATATCAATATTGGTAATGGGGAGATAAAGGCCTCGGCAATTGCATTGGGTTGTATGAGGATTGCTGATAAGTCTGTAAAAGAAGTGGCGGAACTTATAAATACGGCTTTAGAAGAAGGTATAAATTTTTTTGACCATGCTGATATATATGGCGGTGGCAAATCTGAAGAAGTTTTTGCTGAAGCTATAGATATGAAGCCTAGTATTAGAGAAAAAATCATTATTCAGACTAAGTGTGGTATTAGAAAAGGGTATTATGACTTTTCAAAAGAACATATTTTAAAATCTGTCGATGGAAGCTTAAAAAGACTCAAAACTGACTACATAGATGTTCTGTTATTACACCGTCCTGATACTTTGATGGAACCAGAAGAGGTTGCAGAGGCTTTTTCAATACTTCACAGCAGTGGCAAGGTTAGAAATTTCGGTGTAAGTAATTTTAATCCGATGCAGATAGAACTGCTTAGTAAGTATTTAAACCAAAAGCTTATCATAAACCAATTGCAGTTTAGTATTATGCATACAGGTATGATAGATTCTGGTTTTAATGTGAATATGAAAGTAGATCAGTCTATAGATAGAGATGGCAGTGTTTTGGAGTATTGCAGGTTAAAGAATATTACGATACAGGCATGGTCACCGTTCCAATATGGATTTTTTGAAGGCACTTTTTTAGGTAACGAAAAATTTAAAGAACTTAATGACAAAATTGACGAAATTGCTGCTAAAAAGGGTGTGCCAAATATTGCTATACCTATTGCATGGATTTTAAGACATCCAGCAAAGATACAACCTATTGTTGGTACGACAAATCCTTCTCGATTGAAAGATATATGCAAAGCATCAGAGATTGAACTTACAAGAGAGGAATGGTATGAGTTATATAGAGCTGCAGGAAATAAATTACCATAAAGGCGAGTATTATTTTTTGCCGGATATTCACGAGGGGTTTGGGCTTACTATAGGAGGAGTTATGGCAATATGTGAGAATTATGCCAATTGTAAATTTAATTACAAAAGAAAAGATTGCACCAGAAAAGAAGGAAGTTTTAAAGAAAGAATTTGCTAATGTGATGTACCATAGAAAATTTAGACAAAGTAATAGAGTTAACTGGTTTATTACCTTCTCAGTACATAGCAGAAGAAATTGTAAAAGATAGTCCTATTGAAATTTATAAGATTTTAAAGGGAGTTTATGTAGATAAATGGGGTAAACCAGATAAAACTGCCATTGATTTTACAGGTGGCACTAAAGCTATGTCTGCAATAACGGGTATTCATAGAGTTATTAAGAAGTTTTGTAAAACAGGAATTACATGTTAGAAATATGGACAGATATTAGAAAAAGGGCGAGGAAAAAGGATATCAAATTGCCAGATATAATTCCGATAGTGTTGTATAATGGGGAAGAAAAATTATTAGATAGTATAGATTACAAAGAAATATTGTTCAAAATTTATCATTTATGATATATAATAATATTAAAAAGACTAGAATAAGGATAATGATAAAAATGTAGAGCAAGCTATTTAGTATAACAAAGTGTATAAATTTATTAGCGGAGTATGTAAATTACAAAGAAATTCTAACTTTCACGAAACCTTTGGAGAAAACTTTGTAGGATTTCATAATAGTAGGATGTAAAGGGGTATGATAATGGAATTATTTGTAAAAGAAATACTCAATTTTCTACCCAGAGAATTAGCAGTTCTATTTATAGCAGCATTGCCAGTAATAGAGCTTAGAGGAGCAATTCCAATAGGCATATCTTTAGGGTTATCTCCTTTTTATGCTACGATTATAAGCTTGATAGGTAGTATGATACCGGCACCCTTTATATTATTTACCATTAAACCTATATTTAATCGTCTTAAAAAAACGAGATTATTTAAAAAGTTAGTAGATAAGCTTACAGATAGATCTTTAAAATATAATGGGGAAAAAATACAGAAATATGGCGTATGGGGGCTTGTACTGGTAGTAGCTATTCCTTTGCCTGGAACGGGAGTATGGAGTGGAAGTTTGGCTGCAGCTCTTTTAAACATGAAATTCAAGCAGGCACTTTTGGCCATATTTATGGGAAATATTATAGCAGCCATTTTAATTATGATATTGAGTTATGGCGTAGGAAGTTTGTTTTTCTAACCTTAATTAAATAAAGGGGTAACTTACTCGTAAATGCTTGTGTTATACAACAATAAGCGAAAATATAGAAGAACAAATTAAACAATATATATTCAAATTAACAAAAAATAGTGGTAAAATAATATTTACAAACAATAATAGCTAATGGCAGTTTGTGAGGTTTTTGGTTTCTGCAATGGCCTAAAACAATTTACTTTTTGGAGGGAGAATGATGGAAGGATTAATGTGGATAGCGCCCGTCTCGGGCTTACTTGCACTTTTGTTTGCCTTCATTAACGCCATGAGGGTTGTCAAGAGCCCTGCAGGGAACGAGCGTATGCGCGAAATATCCGACGCCATACACGAAGGTGCCATGGCTTTTCTCTTCAGGGAATATAAAACTTTGGCGATATTCGTTATTATAATGTTCCTAGTCATAGGCACATTTATAAACTGGCAGACGGCCATAAGTTACATAACCGGGTCTATAGCTTCTGTTCTAGCGGGATTTATCGGCATGAGCGTTGCTACCAGAGCCAATGTAAGAACCGCCAATGCGGCACGGGAAGGAATGAATAAGGCCCTTTCCATAGCTTTTTCCGGCGGCACCGTTATGGGGATGTCGGTGGTTGGCCTGGGTCTTCTGGGCCTTGGGATACTATACTTCCTGTTCGGGAACCCGTCGGATGTAAAAAGCTTTGACGTCATCAATGGTTTTGCCCTCGGAGCCAGTTCCATAGCTCTGTTTGCCCGGGTGGGCGGGGGAATATATACTAAAGCTGCCGACGTCGGAGCAGACCTGGTCGGTAAGGTGGAAGTCGGCATACCTGAAGATGATCCCAGGAATCCGGCGGTAATAGCTGACAATGTAGGGGATAACGTAGGTGATGTGGCTGGTATGGGGGCCGACCTTTTCGAATCCTACGTGGGTTCAATAGTGTCCGGTATAGCCATTGGCGCCGTTGCCATCAGTCCTATGACGGGACAACCATATGGTATCAAGGGCATCATCTTCCCAATGCTTGTGGCGGCGGCGGGAATAATAAGCTCCATCATTGGTACTCTGTTCGTGAGGACCGGAGAGGGAGCCGATCCCCAGAAGGCTCTCAGCAAAGGGAGCTTTGCCAGCGGCATCTTTGTGATACTGGCCACTTTCTTCCTCAGCAGGTACTTCCTGCGGGAAATAAACGCTTTTTATGCGACTGCTTCCGGTATCGTGGTGGGTATTATTATAGGAATGCTTACCGAATATTATACTTCTTCCAACTACAACCCAGTGAAAGAAATCGCAAAATCATCCCAGACCGGCCCAGCCACTAACATTATAACAGGCCTGGCGGTCGGAATGAAAAGTACAGCTCTGCCGGTGCTGTTTATAGCCCTGGCGGTAATTATATCCTATAAATTTGCCGGCCTCTACGGCATAGCTCTCGCGGCAATCGGTATGCTGTCTACTACGGGCATGACCGTTGCGGTAGATGCCTACGGGCCCATAGCCGACAACGCCGGTGGTATTGCGGAAATGGCCGAACTTGACCCATCTGTCAGAAAAATCACCGATAAGTTGGATGCGGTCGGAAATACTACGGCAGCCATGGGCAAAGGGTTTGCCATTGGTTCCGCAGCGCTGACGGCTCTGGCGCTGTTCTCGGCATACACTACAGCCGCCGGTTTGAAAGAGGGTATTAACCTTCTGCGGGCCGATGTTATAGTCGGTCTCTTCATAGGGGCAATGCTGCCCTACCTGTTCTCCGCGATGACCATGGAAGCGGTGGGTAAAGCGGCATACCAGATGATCGAAGAGGTTCGCAGGCAGTTCAGGGAAATACCGGGCATAATGGAAGGAAGGGCCAAGCCTGATTATGCAAGGTGCGTTGATATAAGCACTAGAGCGGCTCTTAGGGAAATGATAATTCCTGGTCTTATTGCTGTTATTGCACCACTAGCCATTGGGTTTATATTTGGCAGAGAAGCT
>Ga0247720_100511_pt1 | contig 13509 bp, 15 predicted proteins | sample MSEWel2015_12_15_FD_189078 | JGI IMG/M metagenome (GOLD analysis project Ga0247720, IMG submission 189078) | Subsurface sediment microbial communities from gas well in West Virginia, United States - MSEEL Well Study Marcellus 3H_2015_12_15 | ecosystem: Environmental > Terrestrial > Deep...
CATGGCTCATGGTCTTCATATTAGGAAAGCAAAATGAGATTAAGGAAATCGACAAAAAGAGCTGGCTATTTCTCTGCCTGTCGGGTATAACCACCGGGCTTTCCTGGCTATGCTATTATAAGGCCTTGCAGGACGGTGAAGCCAGCATTGTAGTACCGATTGACAAGCTCAGCATTGTAATTACAGTAACTTTTTCTTATTTCTTTTTAAAGGAGAAGCTAACAACAAAATCTTTACTGGGGTTGATACTCATCGTGGCTGGCACTATGGCGCTTTTGTTACCATAAAAATATATCAATTTGTTCTTATCTCCTTGTCTGTATTTATGATTTCATTTACAAAGGATTATCGCCTGTTAAAAAATGTTTTGGCATGGAAAACCTCTTTTACAATTTATTTTACTACCTCTTTTTATCCTTTTTTCTCTTAATAACCCTATCCTGTAACACAACTTTATTTTAAGTAACAGGAGTTTTTTGAAATAGAATCAAGTTCATAGGATTACAACTTATTATGCATATTCTGTTTGACTAGTGAATTATAAACTCCGCAGCTAAATAGTAGGTGTCATATTCCCCTGAATCTGTTGAAACCAGTACATCTTTCACAATACGGTATTCGCCCGAATCCAGGCTCCCATAAAGCCATTCCCAATCCACTGTCCATTCACCATAGCCTCCAGCGGCTAGAATATAGCCAATATCCTCAAATCCATAGTCGCCATCAAAGACTACAGGAACCTGATACCATCTTCCATCAATTTTCTTTTCTAACCAAAAGGATTCACTATAGATACACTGACTGCTAGAATTATTCTCAAATGTTACTGTTAAACCGGTAGGTGAAGCTGTTCCTTCCTTTACTGCCATGGTAACGCCATCAATGTTGTTGACGGTTTGAAAAGTTGTAGGCTCCCAGTCAGTTGTCTCAGCAGGCTGGCATGAAGCAGCTCCCATCACACTGTTTTGTTCTTTCGCAATTGAATTGATATTACTAAAATTGCCACATCCCGCCAAGAGAACCAAACTCACAGATACAAATGCCAATAAAAATAGATATTTTTTCATACAATCACCTCTCCTACTCAGTTTGACGCAAAAAAATAAAAAAAGTTCCATCAATAATATGTGGGCATTCATAAGCTCCCCTCTACATTTTCATGTAAAGGATACAGGAAAAACTCAACATGTACTCACATAAGGGTTAAGAGGAATATATAATCAGTATCTTACATACACAGGTTCACCTTTCTTAGCAGATTCCATAATAGCTAAAATCCAACGAAGTATTAACTGCATCCTTTAAAGAAACTAAAAATCCTTCTCCCAACAACAATTTATCCATTTATTACTACTAATTCCATCTTTAACCTTCTTTTCCTCTGGTGTCGTGGTATATCTTTTATAACAAAATTTTGCCAGCAAAAATCCTTTCCGTCCATATAAAACAACGACAAAGCCCCCCTCGCACTTTTCCAATTTCTCTAAAACACCTTTAGAGAATATAGATCATATTATATAATGAAATATACAAAAAGGAGGGAAAACAGCATGTACAACGACCGCAACTATTATTCGCGCCCTTATTACCCCAACAGGCCAATATACACCCCATACAATTATCCTTACTGGGTTGACATGCCAATGTATAGCCCAGACTATTGGAGAAAGGCAATTCCATTGAGGGATTACGGGCCCGAACCTTTTGTAGTCAATATAGAGCAGGCCACACTGCAAAACGATAATTTCCGCATCGCCTTATGGACAGGAGAACACCTGCAACTCACATTGATGAGCATCGATGTGGGAGAAGATATAGGTTTGGAAATGCATCCCGACGTTGATCAATTCATACGGATCGAACAGGGGCAAGGGCTTGTTATGATGGGAGATGACAAAGACAACCTGTACTACAGGCGAAGGGTATACGAAGACTATGCAATCTTGATACCCGCCGGTAAATGGCATAATCTAATAAATACGGGCCGCGTACCGCTAAAATTATACTCTATATATGCACCCCCCGAACATCCTCGTGGTACAGTTCATGAAACAAAAGAGGATGCTCAGCAGCATCATAAGTAAACCAAAGGCCAGGTCAAATTTTTATGCTAAATTACTACAGGGAAATTTCCCTGTGTTAATTTTTATGTTTAAGCCAATACTATTTTCCCTATATTTTATTGCAGCATATATTACTTGCCCCTCTACAATTTTACAGGCACCTTTTAATTATTAATTCTTCAGCTCCAGATGGACACCTACAGTTTTATATAAGCCTACTCAAACTTCGCAGTTAAATATTGACTGCTAGACCTTGAAAAATCAATAACTCAGCCAATTTATATACCTATTAAGATGCTTTTTTATACTCCATTTTCCTCTTATAGTACTCGGGAAGCTTTGCAATAAAAGCATCAATTAATTGATCAATTTGTTCACTTGAAAGAAATAAGATTTCTTCCAAAACATCACGAAGTAAGCTGAGTATAAGTTCCAACGCCTCCGCAAACTGTATATCAGCAACTTCATCGTAACATTGGAAAAACAGTTCTCCTAAAGCACGCGAATCCTCCTTTTGCCGTTTCTCCAATGCCAGTATCATATACAATACGAGCATCAATCATTTCATTACCCTGGTTATAAAGCTTAACACATACCGATAAAAGATACCTACTTCTCCCACGACGCTTTTTTGCTAAAGAATATATCTGGGATAACGTCTTTTTCTCTCCGTCTAACAAGTACTTAACTTTCGGCGTTTTCTTCAATCTTGCAACTACATTGAGCCCTATTTTAGCAATCTCTATGATAGTAGTGGGATAAGCAAACCAACAATCAAATAGTACATGCTTAGACGGAATTCCTATCTTTACAATCTGCCCAAGCATCTCAAGTAGAACCTTCGGAGCACTTGATATTGCTTGTTGTCTTGCTTTATAACCGCATGAACGCTTATCAATCTTCGGATTTATCTCGGTAAGCCTGTTCTTCTTATCCTGTGAACTAAGATGCCTGAATAGTAAGGGAATGAGTGTAACTCCATCAGTCCATGCAAGAGTCAATAACCTAAACCCACATTTAAATCTACTTCCTTTCCCTGTATGATCATGTACATTTGCCAGTAACTCCACTTTCGTGCTTCTCGGACGGCTGTAAAGAGTATCATCTACAACTATTGCGTTAACTCTACTACCCGAAGTTAGCCTTGAAATTTTGGCAATGATACGTACAGCAAGACTCAGCATAAATGTAGCCCAATTAATAAAAGGCGAATTCAGAAATCTATATACAACATCTTTCCCAAAGCCTGCATTGTGTGTTCCATTGAGTATGTTCATATACATACTTTTCTTCGTGTAAACAAGCTGCAGAAGATACATGAAAATATAGATTACAGGTATTCCCTTGGATTTATAAGCATTGGCTTTCTTAAGTATCTTGCCAACAGAATATTCTTTGCAAAAAGATGAAATTGATGTAATTATACTCTTTTCATCGTAAGTATCTTGTGTTAAAATATTCATACAGACATCTTCTCTTTTTGGTAATTTTGTGTTTTATAACCATTTACAATTATACCATAAAGAGAGGATGTTTCTATATTTTTATGCTGAAAAATGTTGATTTTTCAAGGTTCAAAGCATATTTTTAATGTGCGAAGTTTGAGCTTTATATTCTTTACCTGATCTATATTGGAATATATTTTTAAAAATACATCTTGAAGGATATCTTCCACATCTTGCTCATTTGCCACCTTTTTTCGGATAAAGATTTTCAGGTTGGAACTTAACTCTTTCCATAGAGCAATAATATCATTCTTAATGGTTCAATCCCTCCTTTAAGACGCATTTGGAACCTGATGCATTTACAGTATAGCTTTTGTTGCGGTAAAAGCAATTACAAAAATTACAGCACAAGGTTTCTTAATAATTCAGTGCCCTTTTTGGGCACTGAATCCGATTCAAAATCATTTTCTATGTTCTATTAACAGGTATTTTTTAATATCTTCTACCGACGGAACTCTTCCCGTCACTTTTACCTGTTCATCCACTACAAGTGCAGGTGTTCTCATTACACCATAGGCCATAATATCTTTGAAATCCTGTACTTTTTCAATAGTAGCTTCAATTCCCAATTCTTTTACAGCCTCTCTGACATTAGCTTCTAATTTCTTGCAATTGGCACATCCTGGACCTAAAACTTTAATTACCATAAGAAAATCCTCCTTTAATTTATAATTTATTTAGTATATATTATTCCATTTTTATCGCCATTCCACAGCATTCCTTTACACATGTTCCACACCCTGTACATTTTGCATGGTCAATTTCGATTCTGCCGCCTAAAGGCTCATCATCATCCTCCACATAACTCACTGCTTTGTTAGGACAAGCAATTATCGCTCTGCAGATATTTGCCTGTGCAGGACATTTCTCCTTTAAAATAACTGGCGTCACATCTTTCGCCTCCCCCGAAATTTAGCAACTGTGCATCCGCAACTGGCAATCATTCTTTCCACCTCTATTGCCAATTGCACATGAACTTAAATTATCTATACAAAGATATATGAAATGGCGTTAAATAAATACCCAATAATTATAATACCTGCTGATACAATAGATACAAAGATTGCTAGAAGTTTAGGCTTTACCACCTTGCTGAGCATAATCATGGAAGGCAGCGACAGGGCTGTTACCGCCATCATAAATGATAATATTGTCCCCACGCCTACGCCCTTTGCAAATAATGCTTCGGCTATTGGCAGAGTGCCAAATATATCAGCATACATTGGAATACCCACTACAGTAGCAAGCAATACGGCAAATGGATTATTACCTCCAACCACATTTTCTATGATTGATTGAGGAATCCAGTTATGAATGGTTGCTCCTATTCCAACACCAATTAATACGTATAGCCACACTCTTTGGATAATGTCCCTGACCTGCTCCCTTGAATAGGATATTCTTTCCTTACGGGTCATTTCAAGCGCTTCTGCATCAACATTTTCGATTTCTCTTACATATCCCTCCACATATTTTTCAAGCCTAAACTTTTCTATTAGAGTACCTCCAATAACAGCAAGAATTAGTCCTACAACAACATAGGTTATAGCAATTTTAGCACCAAAAAATGACATTAACAGCATCAGTGATGCTAAATCTACCATTGGCGAAGAAATCAAGAAAGAAAAAGTTACACCCAAAGGCAATCCAGCCGATGTAAAACCTATAAAAATGGGTATACTGGAACAACTACAAAAAGGTGTAATAGTTCCCAGCAGTGCCCCAAGTATATTTCCTTTTATGCCCTTTATTTTACCAAGTATCTTTTTTGTTCTCTCTGGCGGGAAATAACTTTGGATATAGGATACAATAAAAATCAGCACCGATAATAATATAAAAATTTTGATAGTATCATAGATAAAAAAATGAATACTTCCACCTATTCTATCATTAATTGACAGGCCAAATACTTTTTCCACAAGAAGCCTTACAAGCTCTGACAGCCATTTCATTTTTAATAGTTGGTCATTTAGCCAGCCAAATATTATAGTTAATATATTCATCAATATAAAGCCCCCTTGACATATTACTGAATTACTTATTTTCTGTATGCTACAATATATTTTTCAGCATCGTGGCACTTTTCAATATCACTTTTAAGTTCTGGATAATCGTCTATATTATCTACTATCTTTTCCAGTATCGCTTTGTATACTTTATCATTAAGATTTAAATCATAAAATATAAATTGTTCCTGTCTTTCGTCTTTTACAAACCCCATATCCCTGAGCTTAGCAAGGTGCTTTGATATTTTGGGTTGTGGTTCTCCAGTTATTCCACATATCTCACAGACACAAAGTTTTTTATGATATAGCAGAACGAGTATTCTCAAACGCGTCTCATCCGACAATACTTTGAAGAAGTCGATCAATTTATCCATAGAATCTCCCTTTCAATTAGATTTTACTTTTGTTATATTTTATTAAGAGCATAAAGTATTATACTTATATACTCATGTGAGTATATAAGTATAATACCCCTAATTATTTTGTTTGTCAATAGTAGTTTTAATAAAAAAGGTGCATGAAGTTTTCTCTTCACTGCACCCTTTTTGTTTATATTTATCAAAGCTGGTTATTTTTTATCCTCTGTATCAAATCCTTTACTTTCTCTTTAATAATATCCCTTGTTTTTCTATAATCTTCTATCGGCCCACCTGACGGATCAGCAATCCCCCAATCCTCCCTGTGCTTGCATGGTACATAAGGGCATTCTACATTACAACCCATGGTTATTAATATATCCACCTCTGCTGGAATATCACTTAATAGCTTTGGATAATGGCCACTCATATCTACTCCTGCCTCTTCCATTACCCGCACCGCCAATGGTTTCACTTCAGGATACTTTTCTGTTCCTGCCGAATATGCTTCCAGCACATCACTTCCCAATTTCTTTGCCCAGCCTTCTGCCATCTGAGAACGGCAGGAATTATGAGTACATACGAACGCCACCTTCTTTTTCATGTGCTATACACCTACTCCCTTCATTAATTCATTTAAACCAATGCCTCGTGCTGTTGGCTATCTTAACAAGGGTTAACATAATAGGAACTTCTGTTAATACACCAACTACTGTAGCCAGTGCCGCACCTGATTGCAGACCAAAAAGTGAAATTGCAACCGCAACGGCTAACTCGAAAAAGTTACTCGCACCAATCATAGCTGCTGGTGCTGCAATGCTGTGGGGCAATTTCCATGCCTTTGCCCATCCATATGCAATACCGAATATGAAGAAGGTCTGTATGGTCAACGGTACTGCTATAAGCAATATGTGCACTGGATTGTTAATAATTATCTCTCCTTGGAAGGAGAAAATAATAATCAAAGTAAGAAGCAGCCCTACTATAGTGGTATTGTCAAACTTTTTCAAAAACTCATTTTCAAAATATTCAATTCCCTTGTTTTTAATAACATACTTTCTTGTGAGGTATCCTGCCGTCAAAGGAATAACCACAAAAAGTACGGTAGACAGTATCAATGTACCATAGGGCACTGTGACATTGCTTACACCCAGTAAAAACGCTACAATGGGAGTAAAAGCAAACAGGATTATAAGGTCGTTAACGGCCACCTGTACCAAAGTATATGCAGCATCGCCTTGGGTTAAATAACTCCAGACAAACACCATTGCCGTACAAGGCGCCGCTCCGAGCAACACCGCTCCCGCTAAATATTCTGTAGCAAGGTTCTCGGCTATAAATGCCTTAAATACAACTTTTAAAAAGAATGCTGCAATTAAATACATGGTAAACGGCTTAATAAGCCAGTTTGTCGTACAGGTTACTATAAGCCCCTTGGGCTTCTTGGTTGCATTGACCACGCTGCCAAAATCTATTTTAAGCATCATCGGATAAATCATGAGCCATATCAATATCGCCACTGGTATGGAAACATTATAGTACTCGAACTTGTTTAGCGTTTCAGGTATTGATGGTATATATTTCCCGATAAGTATACCTGCTATAATGCATAATATAACCCATACAGTTAGGTATTTTTCAAAAAAACCTAATCCTTTGTTACTTGCTTTGATATCGTTGTTTTCCATATTAACTCCTCCTTAAACTTCAAATATTTTTGTCTTCTTCAAAAATCCTCTTTAATATGATTATATGTGTATATAATCATATTCCCTCTAATATTTAAAATCGCATTCAGTTATAAGCATTATCCTGCTCGATAAACAAATTTTGATTTTCTTCCTCAAAGCAAACCTTATTCCGTCTTAAGTCATCACAGGAAAGCTTGCTTTCTCTATACCTTCTCAATTTCTCTAAATCTGTCCTGTACAATTCTTCCCTAATCAGCTCATTATCCAATATTTCTTTAATGAAACTATATCTCTTTAATGTATCCTCATTAATTCTGTAATAAACGTACTGTGCCTTTTTATAAAACTCAACTATATTGGCATATGTCAACTTATTAAGGTGTCGCGATGCATTTGATTGAGTAATGCCTAGAATTGTCTCAATCTCGCATACACATAGCTCTCCTTGTCTTAATAAGTTTAAAATTCGCAGCCGTGTCTCATCAGACAACGCTTTTATTACCTTTATTAGGCTCATCTCCTCACTTCCTTTATGATTATATTCGTTTATATTCATATATTATGCTTTTAATTTTCATTTGTCAACCCTAAATAAAACTCTATTTTGTGTGAAAAAAGTCGTTCCGAAAGTTCAGTGTCAATATTCAAGGAAAATGCTTCATTCTCGTATTTTTCGAAGCCTCACCACCTATCCCTTCTATGTTTTACAGAGTTAATTTTTCCCTTATTTTGCAAACAAAATCACTTTGTCTTCATAGCTTCATCTATTTTTTCCATAACTTTCATAGCTATTCTTATGCATTCTTTCGCATCTTCCTTGCTCACCAAAAGAGGATCCTCGGCAGGATATCTGGTTTCAATATAATATGTATTCACAAAAGCCATGTCCTTAATAAATTCACCTAAAACCTTATTATAAGCCATAGCCTTTTTGCAAAGCCTAACCAAATTATGCCCTTCCTGAAGTTCTCCCGTAGCATATATAAGAAAACCTTTTAGATATTTCTCTATAGCTTGTTGACAATGGAAACATACTATGCCATTATCACCATCATGCTCATACAAAATTTCGGCACTTCTTATATCCTTTTTTGCCATTTCAAACCATTCTTTATATTTCATAGAATCGACCAAGTAAACTCACCCCAGTCCTTCTTATAATATTTGCAAAGCTTGTCCTATCATCCTTATATCTTGACCACTCGGAAGGTGTATATATGACTATATCCAAATCAACGTTATATTCTATATCAACAAGCATCTCTCTTAATGTTTGCCTCTTATCACGCGTATCCAAGATTACACAAATATCTATGTCGCTGCCCCGCTTGGCCAACCCTTTCGCACATGAGCCAAAGAGAATAATATCATCTGGATTGTATTTATTTATAATCTGGTTTTTTATCTTTTCAATCTCATCATAGTGATACATACTATCACCTTCTAACTCTGTACAAGTTCCTATTGTTTCTATGTTGAACTACTATTTTTAAACTAATTAATTTTTTATGACGTTTGTACTAATACATTTTATTTATTAAAAATAAAGGAGTTGACTCAAAGCTTTTTCTTTAATACCAAATATACCCTATCTCAAAAATTATTATACCATACTATCGGATTTCATCGCTAGCACCCCTATTTTTTCAGTCCAAATATAACACAACTTTATTTTAATTCTAACACAACTTTCCTATTTCTCACAGATACAAATATACATGTTTTTGATCCTTTTTCCCAAAAACCTTGATCCTAACTATGTCCTCTTCAAACAAACTCTTATCATTTTTCAAAAAAACTCGTGTCACTTGATACCTTGAAACCCTTGATCCTTAAGCCTTTGTTAACTTCTGGCATATTTCCTTCTTTTACCTCATCTAAAATATTTGTCACTTTTGTTCCTCAAATGTACCCCAAAAAATAAAAAATTGTCGTGGCAAAATTTAAAAAATGTTGTGCCGCGACAGGTTCAAGGATCAAGGAAAAAGGGATAAGTGTACCTCCTACTTATCCCTTCTAATCGTTGATTTTTAAGGCTTTTCAGACCTCTTTTACAATTTCTTTTAGTAATTCTTTTTCCTTCTTTTCTCCCTTAAACCTTGTCCCTTAACCCTTTCTCCTAATACATCTTTATTTTAAATAACACGAGTTTTTTTGAAATTCACAACACATTTAGATATGCTACATCTCACGCCGACCTTCCAGTGCTTTGGATAGGGTAACCTCATCGGCATACTCTAAGTCCCCACCCACAGGCAAGCCGTGGGCAATGCGGGTAACCTTTATGCCCATGGGTTTAAGCAGCTTGGAGATATACACAGCCGTTGCTTCGCCTTCCACATCGGGATTAGTGGCCAGTATAACTTCTTTTACCGTATCGTCGCTTACCCGCGCAATGAGCTCCTTTATCTTTATATCATCGGGCCCTATACCGTTCATGGGGGATATAACGCCATGAAGCACGTGATAAAGGCCACGAAAATCCCGCGTCTTTTCCATGGCAATGACATCCCGCGGGTCCTCTACCACACAGATTAGGGAAGGATCCCTTTGGGGATTGGAACATATCCTGCAAGGATTCACATCGGTGATATTCTGACAGACAGAACAATATCTGATCTTATTCTTCACTTCAGCAATAGCGCTGGCAAGCTGGCCCACCTGCTCATCGGGCATATTTATGATATAGAATGCCAGCCGCTGGGCGGTTTTATTCCCTATGCCTGGAAGTTTAGACAATTCACTGATAAGCCGTGCAATGGGTTGAATGTAGTAGTCCATACCATTACCTCTCAATCAAACTTCTGTGGTATTTTTACACAAAGCACATTGCAGACCTCTTATCAAATCATTTACAATCTTATAATCCTTAAAAATCTTTTTTACGCGCCAACCTCATCATAAAAGCCTTGCTGGCTTTAAACGCTCCGCATATGGATACAAATCCAGCCTAGCATCACACTGATTACGCAAATTCACCACAACCGCACCGATTCAATACCTTCCAAAATATAAAGCCTTATCGCCCATTTCCTTAAAACAGGCCAGGTATAGACAAACCTCCTGTCAGCTTGCTCATTTCCTCCTGTACCATTTCTTCCGCTCGCCTCAAAGCCTCATTCACAGCTGCTAATATAAGGTCTTGAAGCATTTCAACATCATCGGGATCCACAGCCTCAGGGGCAATCTTTATCTCAACCACTTCCTTCTTCCCGTTTGCCACAACAGTGACCACGCCGCCACCTGCAGAAGCCTCAACGGTCTTTTGCTCCAACTCCTCCTGAAGCTTGGCCATCTGTTCCTGTATTTTCTTGGCCTGCTTCATGAGTTGATTCATATTGCCTATCCCAGGGAAACCACCCGGAAATCCACCTTTTGCCATGATTTAATTCCTCCCTTTCCACTCACATCGTGCAATCCTTTCCTCTATTATATTGTCTTTACAGTCAATCATCAACTATTTCCACAAAATCTTCGCCAAATATATCTATGGCTTTCTCTATTATCTCCTCATTCTGCGATTTTCCTTCAGGTTCACTCCTAGCAGTTTTTTGATCGGCTAAGACGCACCGAACCTTGACCTGCTTGCCAACCACCTTTTCAATGGCTTTCTCAACAAAATTCCGATTGTCCTCCCTGTTCATCGATTCCATAAAAAATTGCTGATCTACAGGGAAACTTAAAACAGCCATACCCTTTTCATCCAGCGCAAAACCACAATCTTTTAAAAAGCCATATAAGGCTATGCGCTCTTTTTTGATAATCCCCAATACCTCTTCCCAAACATGAGCATCTGCCGCACCTCCACCATCATTACTGCCGTTATCTCCACCTTCTTTTCCTACTGTACTGCCCCCATCAACCGCTTGGGATTTGCTTGCAGCACGTGCACCTTTTCTAGAAGGCGATGTCTGTTTGACCACTACGCCACCCTCAAGCTGCTGTTCCAGCTTTGCTACCCTGTCCATCAGAGCATCCAGCGTCACTTCCTGCTCGGGCCTACAAATCCTAACCAGCGCCATCTCAAGCGAGACCCTGGGCTGAGTGCTCCACCTCATTTCCGCTTCTGCGGCACACAAAATCTCTATGGCTCTCATCAACCTTTCCTGGCTAGCCTTTTGCGCCTGTTCCGTATAGGCCTTGAAGGTATCCTCACCCACGTCTATCAGCTCTGACCCATCATGGCATACCTTTATAACCAACAAATTCCGCAAATGATGTATTAAATCCTTCAAAAATACGCTTACGTCTCGCCCATCATTTATCAGCTGTTCAACCTGATAAAACAGGTCAGAGACATTTCCCTCTATTATATTCTCTGCCACAGCAAAGATAAACCCTTGGTCTGCTGTCCCCAGCACAGCCAGCACATCTTCATTGGAGACAGCATCACCGCAAAAGCCTATGCACTGGTCCAAAAGGCTCAAAGCATCTCTCATGCTGCCTTCCGCCCACCGGGCTATGGTATACAAAGCCTCTGGTTCAACCTGTATCCCCGTCCGTTTGGCTATCTCTGCCAGCCTGCTTACAATCGACTTGTTGGCTATCCTCTTGAAGTTAAACCTCTGGCATCTTGATAGAATAGTGGCTGGCAGCCGATGCGGCTCGGTGGTAGCCAGGATAAATATTATATGCTCCGGAGGCTCCTCCAGCGTTTTAAGCAAGGCATTGAAAGCTCCGGTTGAGAGCATGTGCACCTCATCTATGATATATACCTTGTAACGTCCCACCACAGGAGGATACTTGACTTTATCTCGTAATTCCCTTATCTCATCCACTCCATTGTTGGAAGCAGCGTCTATCTCAATTATATCCATGCTGCTGCCTATTGACAGTTTTTGACACACTTCGCATTTAAGACATGGATTGCCATCTATTGGATTCAAACAGTTGACAGCCTTTGCAAAAACCTTGGCCGTGCTCGTCTTGCCTGTACCCCGTGACCCACAAAACAGATACGCATGAGCAATGCGGTTGCTCTTTATCTGATTTTTCAGTATACGAATGGTGGCATCCTGCCCCACCACTTCATCAAAGGTTTCAGGCCGCCATTGGCGATACAGCGCCGTATATCTCAAAACGCTCACCTGCTTCCCGTTATAGAATATAAGGCTAATACTGGTTAAAAAAATTTTGGTTAAGGAAATTTTAAACACCACATAAATTGCTTTAGTGTCATAAAATCATATAGTTTCAAGTGTAGCATTTTATGTAGTGCTTCCGACAAAGAGATCAAGATACGTAAAACCACACTTCATTATTCAACCTAATTTATTATAACACAAACGACCATAAAATGTAGTCAGAAAAATAGACAAGCCGCGATCAAATCGCGGCTTGTTATAATGGTAATGCCGTGCACCTGCCTTCGATTTAACACCTACAGGCGGGAACCGAACAGTTTACTCCGACCAGGCTACCCTGCGGCACACGAAAACATCTACTTACTGCTGCTTCCTTCCGGACCTGACAGGGTTCGTAGAGTTTCGTTGCACAGGACCCAGTCATCCTCGTAGCTTATTCGACCCCAGTCCCTACAGGTGCAAACCTCCAGCAGGAATTCGACCCCGCTATAGCGGATTGCGGGTTACAGGGCACCGCTAACTCCCCGTCTAGCACGGCAAATTTTTTACTTTTTAAATGTCATTAAAGATAGTGTTCCTTTTGGCATATTAATTATACTATTATCTCACATCATTTGCAATACAAAAATTCTTACAATTTTACAGAAATATCCATCCTTTTAAACCAAATAATATTCATCAGCGCTGAGGAGTAAAAATTTTTCGGACTAATTGTAGGATAAAATACGCCAATCTCTTTCAAAAAAGTGCTAAATATGGTATAATAATACTATAAAAAGTCAGCAAAATAGCACTTTTGGGAGG
>Ga0247720_100512_pt1 | contig 13488 bp, 14 predicted proteins | sample MSEWel2015_12_15_FD_189078 | JGI IMG/M metagenome (GOLD analysis project Ga0247720, IMG submission 189078) | Subsurface sediment microbial communities from gas well in West Virginia, United States - MSEEL Well Study Marcellus 3H_2015_12_15 | ecosystem: Environmental > Terrestrial > Deep...
GAAAAACACCCGTTTCGAGAGAATGAGCGCCAGCAACCTGCGGCTCAAGCTGATCAAGGTCGGTGCCGTGATCGTTCGTAACACCCGGCGGATACGGGTGCTGATGAGTGATGGCTATCCTTATAAAGACGAACTCTCTGCCCTGGTTCGCCGTAAGCGTTCATTCCACGACGTTCTGCCGCCCCGCTGAAATTCGCCATACAGTAACCTCACATTTCCCAGCACGAGGTTACCCCTATGAGAAAGCACCGTACTCCAGAACAGTGGCTGACCCTGGTTGATCAGCAGCGCGCCAGCGGCTTGTCAGCGCCGCAGTTTTGTAAACAGGAGAAGATCGGTTACGCCAGCTTCTGTAACTGGCGCAAGCGCCTGTCCGATCCGTCGACTGATGAGTCGTCAGGTCCCGGTGAAGCCGGTTTTCTGGATCTCTCGTCGTTGATGGGCAACTCTCCATCCTCCGGCCCAGGCTGGAACATTGTGCTTAGCCTCGGCAACGGCGTGGAACTGCGGCTGAGCCAGAACGGATGATCGGGCTCGATAGCCAGGCGCGCATCTGGCTGTGCACCGAGCCCACCGACATGCGCAAATCGTTCCGGGGCTTGAGCGCCCTGGTCCGGAATCAGTTGAAGCACGACCCACTCAGCGGCCAGTATTTTGTCTTCGTCAACCGTCGAAAGACTCAGATGAAGATGCTGTACTTTACCGACACCGGTTATTGCCTGTGGGCCAAGCGCCTGGAGCAGGGACAGTTCCGGGTGCCGTTATCTGCCTCTGGTCAGCGGGCCCTGACCCTGACGGATCTGCAACTGCTGATCGATGGTATCGAAGTGCAAAAATACCGGCAGTTCAAGCGTTTTCGAGGGGTATAGAGAGTGGACTTCCGGTATAATAACGGCCATGAATTCAACGGCTTCCACTCCTTCTTCCAACGCACCTTCTTACTCGGCCCTGGCCGAGGAGAATGCCGTGTTGCGGGAGCAGTTGGGCGCTCAGGCGGAGGCCATTCGCCAGCTGACCCATCAGTTGGACTGGTTCAAGAAACAGCTGTTCGGTCCCAAATCCGAGAAGCAGGTGTATGACCTGCCAGGACAGGACAGCCTGTTCCAGCCAGATGAAGCGCCGCTGCCGGAGCAGCCTGCTGATGCAGAAAAACGCACCATCAAGGCCTATCAGCGCGGCACCGGCAAGAAGCAGCGGGACGACGACTGCCTGAACGACACCGGACTGCGCTTTACCGCCGATGTCCCGGTGGAAGTCATTGAACACCTGCCACCGGAGCTGACTGGCCCAGAGGCCGATCAGTACGAAGTGATCGGCAGCAAGACCACCTACCGGCTGGCCCAGCGGGCCTCCAGCTATGTGGTACTCAAGTGTGAACGCCCGGTGTTCCGGCGCAAGGGAACCGAGAAGCCGGTGACGACTCCGGCTCCGTTCAACGTGCTGGACAACAGTCTGGCCGACGTCAGTCTGCTGGCCAGGTTGCTGGTGGACAAGTTCCAGTTCCACCTGCCGCTGTATCGCCAGCACCAGCGCATCCAGCAGGCCGGCATCACCGTCAGTCGCAGCACTCTGACCAACCTGGTCAAGCGCGCCATCGACCTGCTTCGGCCCATTGTGGATGTCCAGACCGACAACGTACTGCGCAGCCGGGTACTGGCCATGGATGAAACACCCATCAAGGCCGGCCACCAGGGTCGGGCGGGCCCGCAAAGAGGCAAGATGAAATCCGGCTGGTTCTGGCCACTGTACGGCGATGCCGACGAGGTGGTGTTCACCTACTCGAACAGTCGTGGGCGAGCCCATATCGAACAGGTACTCAGCGATCAGTTCAGCGGCACGCTGATCAGTGACGGCTACGCGGCCTATGCCCGTTATGCCGCCGCCCAGGAAAACGTCACCCATGCCCAATGCTGGGTGCACAGTCGCCGTTACTTTATCGACGCGCAGAAGGATCACCCGGAAACTGTCACCGAGGCCCTGCAACGGATCGCGACGCTGTACCGGAATGAAGAGACCATCAACGCTCAAGGGCTGACCGGCGAGAAGAAACGCCAGTACCGCCTGGCGCACTCCAAGCCGGTGGTCAGCGACTTCTTCCAGTGGTGCCGGGATCAGCTGGAGCAAGGCGGCCTGGTGCCCAGCGACCCGCTGACCAAGGCTCTGAACTACGTGCTCAGTCGGGAAGCCAGCCTGACCGTGTTCCTGGAGAACCCGGACGTGCAGCCAGACACCAACCACCTGGAACGCGCCCTACGCCCAATCCCCATGGGTAAGAAAAACTGGATGTTCTGCTGGACCGAACTGGGGGCGGAACACCTGGGCATCATCCAGAGCCTGATCAGCACCTGCAAGCTGCACGATATTACCCCGTACACGTATCTGGTGGACGTGCTGCAACGCATCAGCCAGCACCCGGCCCGTGAAGTCAGCGACCTGACGCCCCGACTCTGGAAAACCCGGTTCGCCGAGAACCCGTTACGGGCGCTGATCGACCCACGCCATCCTGACCGACAGAACAAACAGCCGGAGGCCACCGCCCGTGCGCATTGAGGACATGAGCATCGACCAGTTGCTGGAACTGAACCAGTACATCTGCCAGCGAATTGATGAACTGAAAGAGCAAGAAACCCTGCAAGCCTTGAGTCAATTGCGGGTTGGCCTGAAAGTGACCTTCGAAGGCCGGGAAGGACCGGTGTTGGGGATCGTCACCAAGATCAACCGCAAGAGTGTGATCGTGCTGGGTGAGGATGGCAGGAAGCAGTACAAGGTCTCGCCGGAGTTATTAAGGCCCCTCCGTGACGTGAAGTAGGTCAACTACGTCGTGGAATGAACGCTTCCGGTTCGCCGGCTGGTTCCAGATTAGAAGACCGGGCTCCCCCGGCCCGACTCAATGGGGGAAAGGGGGAGGTGTGCCTGAACGTCGGAAAGTGATCAAATAATCGCCAAATCAGGCTCAATTACTCGGTTCTGGCGTTAATGGAACTGGTCTGCGAAGCTTGCTGGGTGGCTATGAGAAATCCGGGTTGAATCCGTGACTTCAACTGGCTAAAACTGTATCCAAAGCCTGCAATAACAAGGTCTTGGGCGATATAATAGCACCTGACATCCATTCACCCAGTCAGTGCATTTGGCTCATGCGTACTTTTACTCTCCAGCAATCCCGAACCGAAGTCTATACACCCCATGGCGGACTGGCCCTGGTGGGCCACTGTCTGAACCGGCACACGTCGCTCACCAAAACCGCTCGCACAGTCGTCAAGCGCCACGGTATTCCGAACATTGAGTTGATCCGCACCTACCTTGGCCTGATTACGCTGGGCAAGAGCGATTTCGAGGCGGCCGAGCCGGTACGAACAGATCCGTTCTTCAAATCGGCCATGGGCATCAAACAGTCGCCATCTTCAGCCCGTTTGCGGCAGCGGTTTGATGAAGACGCCCAAGCCCTGACGCCGCTTTTGGATGATGTCAGCGTTGAGTTTCTTCAGTCCGTCGAAGCCCCGGTGTCACCACTGGCGATGGGCCACGTTGCCCTGGATATGGATGTCTTTCCCATGGACAACAGCCAGACCCATAAAGAGGGCGTCAGCTATACCTAAAAGGGTTACGACGGCTACGCACCGCTAGCCGCCTACCTGGGACAGGAAGGCTGGTGCCTGGGTTGTGAGCTGCGCCCTGGCAGCCAGCACGCCAATAACGGGTTTCTCGACACCCTCAAACGGGTTTTGCCCCGGGCCCGGTCACTGACGGACAAGCCCATCCTGCTGCGTCTGGACAGTGCACACGATGCCCGTGACAATCGCGACTTCCTGCGCGAGCAGGAGCAAGTCGACTTCCTGATCAAGTGGAACCCTCGCAAGCAGGATCCCTTGGCTTGGGCAGACAAGGCCCAGGCCCAGAAAGCCTGGTCGCTGGACCGCGACGGCAAGATGGAAGCGGTTCTGTCAGAAGATCTTCCCGATAAACCCGGCCTGCGTCGCATCGTCAAGGTCACCGTTCGCACCAGCGATGCCTCCGGTCAGCTGTACCTGGAGCCAGAGGTTAGCATCGAAGGCTGGATTACGTCCTTGCCCGCCAGTGTGGCCAGTGAGCAACAAATCATGGCGCTGTACAGCGACCATGCCACCAGTGAACAATTCCACAGCGAGTTCAAGACCGACCTGGATCTGGAGCGCCTGCCGTCCGGCAAGTTCGACACCAACAACCTGGTCATGGCCTTCGCAACAATGGGTTACAACGTGCTGCGCTGGATGGGCCTGAGGCTCACTGCCCCGGATGCGCCGGTGCGCCACCCGGCCAAACGTCGTCGCCTGAGAACCGTGATGCAGGAACTTATGACCATGGCCTGCCGCCTGGTGTACAGCGGCCGGCAGTGGATCCTGCGCTTTGGTCGTCACTGTCCGGGCTTTGCCGTTTACCGCGACCTCTATGGAAGCCTTGCCTCCTCTGGTTAAGCCAGTTCGATAACAGCCGCCACCTTAAAGTCACCCGGAAGCCATACCGGGGCAATCCGCTATTGCCTGACGACCAGATGTTGATCAAAACGTGCCCAAATTTGGCCGCTGATCGACGTCAAACTGCACGTTCCAGGCATTATCAACCTGCTTTTGACCAAGTGCTCGCTCACATTAGCGCCGATGCCGCTTAGCGAGGTATATTGGCCTGCAAAGTCACTGATTCAGGATTTATTTTACCAAATTTTCGATCTTTCTTGCTATAGAGGGAGAAGTCATTTTTTAGCATCCCCTGAATGGTGTCGGTGTCATTCCACATCATGATATCAATTATTGACAGCCCCTCAATAAAATGGCCACGATACTGAGGATAGCTATTCAACACTGGCTTCAAAAACTCAAGCTTAATCCCTGCCTCATCAAAATCTTCTTGGCTGAAGATTTCGCTTCCGCCATATAAATTAATATACTTATCGGCCTTTTTTACTTTCGATATTTCCAGTGCCCATTGGCCTGGATGTTTTATTTCCGGGAGCTGCCAATCTTGTTTTGAAAAAGACGACACAGGCGTACCAATGTCAAGATATCTAGCTGTTTTACGCAATGTTTTTTCCAAAAGAACACCAAGATTGCCCTCTGTATCAGCCAGACATTCTTCGACAAAACGTATCGTATTGTTATAGTGGGGCGCTTTTTTATAAATAGTAAGCTTCCCCAAGATTGAATCAACCCAACGCTGGTTATTCGAAACGGCTATTTCGTTTATCTTACTGAACTGACGGCGCTTCGAAAGCGGAATGGTAATGTACTGCCAGCCTTTTTCTGGATCAGGATGCAAAATTCGGTTACGGTTCACCCAGCCTTTATCAATAAATTGCACGTTATCAAAAATCACCCACTCGTCAGATAGTTCCATCAACTGGAAGTATCCTAGATACGGAAAGAAATAAGGCTGCATTATTGCTAAATTCATTTTATAAGTTCTATTTTAACAAGTTGAACAATTCTATTTTGCTCTGAACTGGACAGCTGATCGAAAATCGGCAGGCACAAAACACGCCTGGCAATATTTTCTGATACGGTCTGTTCTGCTTTGGCCCTCATACACTCCACTGATTCCAGTGACGGATAAAAATAACGTCTTGCCTGCACACCGTTTTCCCTAAGCCTGGCAGACACACGCATCACCTGCTCCTCGCTGCGGAACAGTGCCGGAACGTAGGCATAGTTGTAGTCAAGAGTTCCAGGGAGGGCCTGGAACTGCAACGCCTTCGCCAGCGCTTCCTCGTACCGATACCAAATCCGTGCCCGGGCTTCCAGATTCTCTTTCATCTCATCCAGAACACAAAGCCCCATCGCTGCCTGTAGCTCATTCATCTTGGCGTTGATACCCAGCTCTTCAATGGTTTCCTGGCCGGTGATGCCGAAGTTAATCATTTTCTTCGCGCGCTCAAAGTCTTCCTTGCACTTGAATACAATCGCCCCACCTTCTCCGGTATGGAACAGTTTGGTGGCGTGGAAGCTAAGGGTGGCGACATCGCCGTGTCTGAGCAGGCTTTGGCCTTTGTAATTCACCCCGAAGGCGTGGGAGGCATCATAGATGAGTTTCAGGTTATGCTTTTGGGCGATTGCGTCAATGGCTTCTACATCACAGGCGTTGCCGAATACGTGGACGGGGATGATAGCCCGGGTGTTGGGGGTGATGGCAGCTTCGATGTTGTCCGGGGCCAAACACCAGGTTTTCGGGTCTATGTCTGCAAATACCGGCTGTATACCGTCCCACTTCAGGGAGCTTGCCGTAGCGATAAAGGTGAAAGGGGTAGTGATGGCTTCTGGCGGTTTACCGTTTACAGGTTCGTTGATACCCAGAGCGTGGTAGGCGACCTGGAGTGCCAGAGTGCCGTTGGAGACCAGTAGTAAATTTTCTACACCGAGATATTCTTCCAGACGCTGGGTCAACTCCTGCACCAGAGGACCATTGTTAGTCAGCCGGTTTCGCTCGTAGATACCATCTATGTAGTTTTTGAATTTTTCTCTATTGGGTAGGTATGGCTTGGTGACGGGGATCATTCGGCGTCTTCCAAGATATCCAAGAGGTATTGGCCGTAGCCATTTTTCTTGAGCTGGCGTGCTTGCTGAAGAAATTGTTCTTTGTCGAGCCAGTCTTGGTTAAAACCAATCTCTTCGAGGCACGCGATTTTGTAACCTTGGCGTTTCTCAATGGTTTCTACAAACTGTGCGGCTTCGAGCAGGCTTTCATGGGTGCCGGTGTCCAGCCAAGCGAAGCCACGGCCTAGCAGTTCTACGTTCAGGTTACCTCGTTCCAGGTAGGCACGGTTTACATCCGTAATTTCCAGTTCGCCCCGGTGGCTGGGCTTTAGCTGTTTGGCGATGTCTACTACCCGGTTATCGTAGAAGTAAAGGCCGGTTACTGCGAAATGGGATTTTGGCTTTACCGGCTTTTCTTCGATGGAGATGGCGCGTTTATTGTCATCAAATTCAACTACCCCGAAACGTTCCGGGTCTTTTACCTGGTAGCCGAATACGGTGGCGCCTTCTGTTCTTTCAGCGGCCTGTTTTAGTTTAGGGGTGAAGCCTTGACCATAAAAAATGTTATCACCCAACACCAGGCATACACTACTGTCGCCAATAAACTCTTCGCCGATGATGAGGGCTTGCGCCAAACCATCGGGAGTTGGCTGCACCGCATAACTGAGGTTGACGCCAAACTGTTCGCCGTTACCCAATGCACGCTCGAAGCCTGCGAGATCTTCCGGAGTGGTGATAATGAGTATTTCCCGGATGCCCGCCAGCATGAGAACTGAGAGCGGGTAGTAGATCATAGGTTTGTCGTATACCGGCAGGAGTTGTTTAGAGATGCCCAGCGTGATCGGGTACAGACGAGTGCCGGAGCCGCCTGCCAGTATTATTCCTTTCATGCTTTTGCTCCCAATCTTTCGCGCTGGTAACTGCCGTCTAGCACTCGCTGGCACCAGTCCAGATTGTTTAGATACCACTGTACGGTTTTTCGGATGCCTGTCTCAAAGGTTTCCTCTGGCGTCCAGCCCAGTTCCTTCTGGATTTTTCTGGCGTCTATGGCATAGCGCCTGTCGTGGCCCGGGCGGTCTTTTAAGGTGGTGATCAGGTCACGGTAACTGGCTTGTTGTGGGCGTAGTTCCTGGAGGATGTCGCACAGGGTGTGGACTACGTCGATGTTGTGTTTTTCGTTATGGCCGCCGATGTTGTAGGTTTCGCCGGGTTTGCCTTCTTTAACAACTTTATAGAGGGCCCGTGCGTGATCTTCTACGTAGAGCCAGTCGCGGATTTGGTCGCCTTTGCCGTATACCGGAAGCGGCTTCCTTTCCAGGGCGTTCAAGATCATCAACGGGATGAGCTTTTCCGGGAAGTGGTAAGGACCGTAGTTGTTGCTGCAGTTGGTTACCAGGATGGGCAGACCGTAGGTGCGCTGCCAAGCTCGCACGAGGTGGTCTGAGCTGGCTTTGCTGGCTGAATATGGGCTGCTTGGGGTATAGGCTGTGCTTTCCGTGAACATTGGGAGTTCACGCTCCCCCCTCTCCCCTGTCCCAAACTCATCGGGATGGGGGAGGTCGCCGTAGACTTCGTCTGTGCTTATGTGGTGGAAGCGGAAGTTGGCTTTTTTGCCCGGGTCCATGGCCTGCCAGTATTGGCGGGTGGCTTCCAACAGGGTGTAGGTGCCTACGATATTGGTTTCGATGAACTCTGCCGGGCCATCTATCGAGCGGTCTACGTGGCTTTCGGCAGCCAGGTGCATGACGCCGTCTGGCTGGTGCTGGGCCAGTACGCGGTCTACTTCAACGCGGTTGCAGATGTCTACCTGCTCGAACGCGTAGCGCTCACTATCGCTTACCTGTGCCAGGCTTTCGAGGTTGCCGGCGTAGGTTAGCTTGTCGAGGTTGACCACTTCATCCCGTGTGTTCTGGATGATGTGGCGGATGACGGCGGAGCCTATGAAGCCGGCGCCGCCGGTTATTAATAGTTTCATTTCTGCCCTCTATGCATACTCTGCCATCAACCCTAATAGTAAATCGCTTGCTATTGATTTTCCGGAACCAGGACGGAACCGATATAACCTCTAGCCCCTGTTACCAGAACCGTTTCAATACCTGTTGAATTCGTCACAGTATTAACTGCCTTACCAGTGAAAATGCTTCAGCACGGTTTACGCCGACACTACAGCCGCGCAAGTCCATCAGGCTTCTCACGCTTTCAAAAGAGCGACTATGAGGGTATGGCCGCATTTCATCTTGATACGCAGCCAAAGCTTTCATCTTTAGTTCTGAGTATGCCGTAATATCAATATACGTGTCTGGAACGAAAGGCTGTAAACCCGGAGTCGCCCACTCGGACGAAGAAAGAACTTCAAACGCAAGAATCGCTTTAACCGACTGCCCGGGCACCGGTCGGCATGCCGTCAGTGCGGCCCGGTGGGCGATCTGATGATCCAGATTCAAGTCACCGTGATGGTGGGTGTAGACCTTTTCTGGCTGAATGGCATCAACCACCTTCTCCAGGGCCTGGACAATATCCAGCAGTGGCAGCGAGTCCAGCCGGTTATCCGGAAACCCCAAATAACGGTGATCCCGCACCCCCAGAATAGACATGGCCTTCTCGACAGCAGACTCACGGGTGCGGAGATCATCAGGGCCATGCTCCCGGGAGGTCACACCGTCGGCCAGAAAGACAACGTGTACCTCATCCCCTTCCGCCACATGCCGGGCAATGGTGCCCCCACACCCCAGGACTTCATCGTCCGGATGGGCTGCTACAACCAGCACCTTTTCAGACATCAAATAGCTCCCGACTGAATGACTGTAAAACATGACAGATGGGCGAAAAGGTCCATACCATCCCACCAGGGTGAAAAGTCGAGTGCGCTGCCAATGGGTACGATGCGCTCCAGACCACTTATCGGCGTACTCTCCAGAAGGTTTAACAATTTCTGGCGCTCCACGCCCCAATACCCTAAAGTCTGGCACCGCTCATCCAGCAGGGTCAGGCCAGTCAGATCATTGATCTCCGAAAGGTAACACAGCCCCTGTCCCGGATGATGATTCAGTGCTTCAGAGTAAGAACCGGACAGCGGCAGGACACTGAAATGGCCCAGACGGCCGGGGGCCTCACTTGCGCCGGTGGCCTGCAACCACTGGGATACCACCAGGTGTTCGTTTAGCCGGCCCGGTTCCCAGGCTTCACTGCCAGCAAGAGCACTCACGGCAGACCAGAGAGCTTCCCGGTGTGATGTTGAACCCAGCCAGAAAAGGATTCGTGGTGACGAGCAAGCCATCTGGGAATAACTATGGATGTCTCGCCATAACCGTTCCGCCAGCGTCTGAAGGTTGGAGGCATCCAACTGATCTCCATTAATGACGGCCGCTGAATACCGATCCGTGAAGGGAATATCACGACAACGGGGCCCGCACGGTAAGCGACGAATGGCCTGGACGGCGTCGTCACCTCCCCAGATAACCCTGGCATTGGCGCGCAGGCTCAGTGAAGCTGCCGCCGGATCGTCATGGGGAAAGTTCACAAACGAGTTCTGCTCCGCCACACACCGGTATTCCGGTTGGGCAAACAGGTCATTCAGGACATCCAGCAGCAATGCCGTAACGGGGGATTCCTGACTGGAAAGACGCACGACATTGCTATTGCCCATCAGCAGTGAGCACACCCAGCTGTACACAAACAGGGTGTCCACATTAGCCGGAGCAAAATGCAGCACCAGCCCCAATGCGCGTCTCACCAGGCTGGGCGAGCCCGTTTGAGATCTCTGTTCCAGCTGGCGAAGGTGACTCTCTCTCAGCCAGAACCCGAGCGCTACCAGTTCCGGATGGTCCCTGGCTTTCGGGTGGCGCAACAAAGAATTGGAGAGATCCCGACAAAAAGCCAGCCGGCGAGGGTCAAAACAACGGGACAGCTTATATTCATCCATTTGGTCAGGATGCTGACCAGCCAATACCGCAAGTGCCATCACAGCCCTCCCTGATGGGTGTCGCTGCATCCCCTTACTTCCGCCCGGGGCATTCGCCCGAGAACCTGGAAGTAACGCCCTTTACGCCCACAGGCGCAGTCATCCTCCCCCAGAAGCACGCCACGGTCCTCCGTCAATAGGCTGTGCCCGGGATAGCTGAAGGGCAACACGGACAGCACCTGCAACAAACCAGCCCCACCCACCGCCGAAGGGCTCAGGTCATAGGGATTGCGCACCACAATATCGGCAAACACCGGGGCGTGAAGGTGGCCTTGTTCGCATTCAACAAACACCGACCCAACCTGTTCGGCCATGCCGTAAAAGTTAGTCACTTGTTGTACACCCAGCGCCTGCCGTGCCCGTTGCATGAATTCATCGTGCCCGACTTTCTGGTCTTCCAACTTCTTCCAGCCGCCACTGTGCAGCAGAATGCCCTGACCAAAATCCAGGGCCCTGCCCTCTGCCTCCAGCGCCAGGATCAGATGCAACCAGACCACGTAGGTGAAACCAAAAACCAGCACCGGCTGCCCGGCATACTTTTCCATAAAGCTGTCGATAGCCTCCCAGTCAGGCTGCATGGCTTCATCGAGGGCATAGGTATGGTCCCTGCCAAAGAAAGACAGGCCCTGGATGCCCGCTCCCCGGGCGGTATAAAGTTTGCGGTCCTTCAACACAGCCGGGCTATCCACGATCAGCATGGGCAAGCGGGCCTTACCAATACTGCCTTGAAGGATCTTAACCAGGCCTCTGGACTGCAATTGGCTGGTATGCCGATCCAGGAATACGCGGGCAGGCGACTGCCCCGTGGTGCCCGAAGACTGAAGCGTTTTGAAAACCTCACTGTCATCAACGCTCTTGAGCGACAGAAGCTTGAAGAGCCGTACCGCAAGATAGGGGAGATCCTCGAGCCGGGAAGCAGGCTTCGAACCAAATCCAAGACGCGCAACACGTTCATACGCCGGGCAGGCAGACCGATGATGCTGATCCAACCAGGACAACAACGGCATGATCAGCGCCTGTTTGTCAGCCTGATTCAGAACATGGGGATCGGAAGACCAGAGCACCTCCAGACCTCTGTCGAACACTTCCCGGTTCTCGTAAGCGGTATCACTCATCGAACAGGCGCTCCACCGCCGGATAATCCGGTTTGCCATTGGCATGGGTGGGGAGCTCCGTAACCATCGAAACCTGCACAACCGAAGGGTTCAGCCCCAGCGCGTTTGCCACCCAGACCCTGGGTTCGGAGACGCCCGCCATGCCATCGGCGGCAAGCGCTACCTTTAGCCCCTCATCAGAGCCAACCACATACGCCCTGCCGCCATGGGTGGCAACAATCTGCTCCACATCGTCCAGAGCGATACGCTGGCCGAACAGCTTGATAAAGCGCCGAATGCGACCACTGACATGGAAGTCGCCATCGTCGTCAAACCATGCCAGGTCCCCTGTCGAAAGCCAGGAGAACCGGGAGAAGCTCGCCAAATCCGAGAGCGACTCCGTGTAACCCAGCATCACGTTGGGTCCCCGATAGTGCAGTTCCCCCTGCTCCCGAGCCTGATGGATATCAGTCCCATCATCCCGAAGTAGCCGGAACTCACCGCCCGGTATGGCACACCCGATTGCCCCGGGTTTGCCAAGGGCGTGGTCATTGTAGGCCATGCGGGCCGTCGCTTCTGTCTGTCCGTACATGACAAAGAACTGCCGACCAGTCTCATTTGCCCAGGACGCCAAGGTACTAACCTTATCCTCCGCCAACTTCCCGCCAGCCTGGGTGCAGTATCTCAGGGTTGGCAGGTCCATGGAGGTAAAACGCAAACGCAGCAGCATTTCATAGGTGAACGGAACGCCGGCGAAGCTGGTGATGCCGTACTGCCGAAAGCGCTCCCAAAACTCCCGGCTGAGCACAGAATCCCGGTTGAGCACAACACACGCCCCAGCCAGCAGGTAACTGTTTATCACCGACAGGCCATAGGAATACTGAAAAGGCAGCGTTGTAATCGTCGTGTCGGTGCCATCAATTGGCAGGTAATCACAGATGGAGCGGGCATTCGCGTCGAGATTGCGGTATGAAAGAGCCACCTGCTTGGGGGACCCCGTGGAGCCAGAGGTTGACAACAGCACAGCCAGATCCCCCTCCAGCGTCAACCGGCGATCATGGCAATGACTGACTTGATCATCCCGGGCCAAGACATTGGGTTGATAGAGTGAAATCAGGTTTTGCCGACGCTCCGGCGCCAGTCCCTGTTCCACCAGCAGCGCACAGTGCCCTCCGTTGAGGGCGGCCAAATACGCCACCACCGTATCCAGCGTGTTTTCCGCCTCGATCAGAATAAGAGACTTCCAGCCTGGCAGCCTTGACTGAAAACGGGATACAGCCTCTGCCAGTTCCTGATAGGTCAGCTGACGCTGTCCATCAATCAGGGCCGTGCGTTGGCCGAATAAGGCAAGGTTTTCAAAGAACATTCCGCCTCCTACAGCCGTAAGCCACCATCAACGGACATTACCTGGCCTGTGGTATAAGAGGCTTGCGCTGAAAGCAGGAACACCACCATGTCGGCCACTTCATCGACAGTACCCGCACGCTTAAGCAGAGTCTGATCAAGCACCTGCTGGCGCCGTTCATCCTCGTAACCGGCAGTCATCGGTGTGTCGATAAATCCCGGCGCAACCGCGTTCACCCGTATATTGAAGCTTGCCAGTTCCCGAGCCGCCGCACGGGTCAGGGAGGTTACCGCACCCTTACTCATCGCATAAGCGATCTGGCCGGCACTTCCCTGCTCGCCCACCTGGGAGGCCAGGTTGACAATGCTGCCGGACTTATTGCGCATCATCAGCCTGCCGGCCAACTGCAGATGCAGGAAGGTGGCCACGCCATTCACCTCGAACTGTTCCCGGACATCGGCCAGTCGGGTCATGGCCAGAGCACTCTCACCCATGATCCCGGCCCCGTTAACCAGACCATCAAGGCCGTCGGACTGCAACTCACGGAACGCAGCTTTCACCGCCGCTTCATCAGTGACATCGTAATCC
>Ga0247720_100513_pt1 | contig 13480 bp, 13 predicted proteins | sample MSEWel2015_12_15_FD_189078 | JGI IMG/M metagenome (GOLD analysis project Ga0247720, IMG submission 189078) | Subsurface sediment microbial communities from gas well in West Virginia, United States - MSEEL Well Study Marcellus 3H_2015_12_15 | ecosystem: Environmental > Terrestrial > Deep...
CGGGCCAGCCGGTCGGGATATTCGATGATAAGGTTTTTTATACTTGCCCCGCCCGGCCAGCTTGAGTATATTCGTTATTATATTTTGTCAACATTTGTTGGCCCGTTAGTAGCTGCTACGAACCTCCTTTTGAGTTTTGAATTCTCCACAGAATAAAAAATACCTGCTTCATGAGCAGGTAACAGGCTGTACGACAAAGTGCTCCGGGATGTGCCCTGGTTTAAAGTCGTCGCTCCCGGTCGTTTCGCTGGCCGGGCCAAAAGACCCCGGCTCCGGTCTTCGGCGGGTACAGGCCACATTCACACATCCTGTGTTCAGGTGGCCTCCGCGGACATCCGGTCCGCGGCACGTGGCCTGGCCCGGCAGCGCTCACTCCAGGTCGCTCCTCCTATAAAACCAGGGCACATGGAGAGTTTGTTAAAACTTTGCTACCTGCTTTGTGTGCAGGTGCCTGCCTGTAAGCGGAAAGTTGTGCTATACTGTTTGGAGGAAAGGCGGGATGAATCATGTGCGTGGAGGTTGTTTTATTTGATCTTGACGGCACCCTGGCCGACTCCCTTCCTTTAATAATGCATACCTACCGGCGGGTGTTTGGTGAAATGGGCATTCCCTGGGATGACGGTAATGTTCTTGGCTGGATTGGCCGCCCAATTGTGGATATTGCCCGGTATTTTGCCGGGGAAGAGAGGGCCGAAGATTTTATCAAGCGCTACCAGCACTACTATCATCTTGATCATGACCGCTATACGCGGCTTTTCCCGGGTACGCTGGAAATGCTCCGCAACCTGCGTACCATGGGCCTGAAGCTGGGCATTGTTACTTCTAAAGGGAAGACGGGTGCCTGGCGAACAGTTAACTTCACCGGCCTGGATCAATATATTGACGTCATGGTCACCGCCCATGACGTGGACAGGCACAAACCCCTGCCCGATCCAATTCTTAAGGCCATGGAAATTCTCCGGACCCGGCCCGACCGGACGGTTTATGTAGGGGACAGTTATTTCGATATTCAGGCCGGGCGTTCTGCCGGGGTTAAAACCCTGGGGGTCACCTGGGGGGTGGCTTCCCGGGCAGAACTGGAACGTTACCGGCCGGATGGGCTGCTGGATTCCTGGGCGGATTTACATTTATTCCTGGAGAAATAATGATTTTACCATGCCGGAGGGCTTTACACGAAAAAAAGGGCCCACCAGGGACCCTGTTTTTCCCAGCTGCTATGTTTTAACTAGGTCAGGCGTAAAGGTTCTTCCCGGAGGAGATGATCCCATTTTTCCGGCAGGTAACCCACTACGATGTGACCATCAACATCGATGGTGGGGCACTCTGTGCGCCCGGTTTTATAACGGAGTTCACCCCTTGCCCCGGGATCTTGAATGTTTTTCTCTTCATAGTTAATCCCCTTGTTTTCAAGGAACTGCCTGGCCTTTTGACAGTTCTCACAGTTGGGCGATACATAGAGGGTAACGTGGTAATCCCCCAGGTTGTATCACCTCTCTTTCCGGGTTTTAACTTAGTTTGCCCCACCGCAAGAAAATCTCTTCCCGGCAGGTTTCGTCATCTCTGGAACGGGTTCCGGTGAACCGCCGGCCAGGCAGGCGAAATTATAACTTTTAAACTGTTCAATCAGGGTTTCCTGGATGGAGGCCAGGGCGCGGTGTACGGAACAATGGGGCGGTCCCTTTTTGCTGCAAAAACCAGGATCTATAAGGCAGCGGTTTATCTGTACCGGCCCCTCCACAGCCAGCATTACGTCCAGCAGCGTAATTTCTGCCGGGGGGCGGGCCAGGGCATAACCACCGCCCACACCGCGGTAGGAATAAATAATCCCGGCCTTGGTAAGCAGGCGCAGGATCTTTAACAGAAAACGCATGGGTGTACCTTCATGCCTGGCAATGACCTGGGCTTCTACCACTTCGCCAGGAGGGAGCTGGGCCAGGTAAAGGACTGCCCGGAAAGCGTAATCTGTAGCTTGATTGAGTCTCATTGTCTTCCCCCGGTTTTAAAAGTATACCTTGTAAGTTTACTTTTAAAGATATTCTAAGTCTTCTTGAGCATACCTGTCAAGACTGCCATAGGAGGGGTGAAAACCATTCCAGGGGTGGGTCAATCTTACCCACTCCAGCCTCTAGACAAGGTATTTCCGGGGTGTGCCCTGGTTTTAGTCGTCGCTCCCGGTCGTATCGCTGGCCGGGGCAAAAGGCCCCGGCTCCGGTCTTCGGCGGGTACCGGCCACATTCACACATCCTGTGTTCAGGTGGCCTCCGCGGACGTCCTGTCCGCGGCACGGGCCTGGCCCGGCGGCGCTCACTCCAGGTCGCTCCTCCTTTAAAACCAGGGCACATAAGAAGTTTGTCAACAGGCTGAGGGGCTGAAGTATCCCCAGTTTTTTAAAGCCCTGTTTTGGCTCGGTAGCGAGCGACTTGAGTTGAGCGGCCAGCCAAACTTAGCGAGGCGAAAAGCGAAGGCAGGCCCGAGGGCATGGATGCCGAAAATGGAGGTTAGAGGTCGGAAGTTGGAAGTCGGAAATAGGAAGGAATTCGCGCAGCGAATTCCAACAGCAGTTCCAACCTCTGACATCTGACTTCCAACTTCCAAGTTGGCCGGGAAGCCTGCCGGAGCTTTGAGCCGAGCAATAGTTTGGCCCGCAAGGCTCACTGGAGCGAGCGAGAGCCAAAACAGGGGGAGTTGGAAAGTGGGGATAACTCAGGCTGAGGGGTGGGTATAATCTTACCCACCCCTTTAGCCTGCCGGGTTTCTGTAAAACTTGAGCCTGAATCTGAGAACGTTCAGGTATACTGGCCATATTGTGCCGGTTGTGAGAGGTCGTAATATTGCCTGGAGTAACCGGTGTCAACAAAGTCCTTTAAAACACCCTGGCCCTGTACCTCATCCAGTGCCTGGCGGAACAGGCTGGCGTGTGCTTCTTCCCTGCTGATCAGGAATTTGATGAAATCCTGAACTGCCGGGTCTTTAGCCTGGCGGTAGAGCCTTTCATATACGGCCTTGGCCCGGAACTCGGCTGCAATGTTGGACTGCAGGTCGGCGGCTATATCGCCCACTGCGTCCACATAAGTGCTGGAGAAAGGTGAGCCCAGGGAATTAATCCACAGAGGTCCGCCTCCACCGAGGAGCTGGAAGGAAAATTCTTCAGGTGAAGCAGTGCTGACCTGCTCCCCTGCCAGGAGACCTATCATATGTCCTACCATTTCCAAATGGTTTAACTCTTCCGTACCAATGTCCAGGAGAAGATCCCTTATTTTGGGATTTTTGCATTTCAGTCCCTGAATGATATACTGCATCCCGGCGGCCAGCTCTCCGTTCTGCCCGGCCAGCTGCTCCACCAGCATGCTGGCAAACTTCGGGTCGGGGCCGCTTACCCTTACAGGATATAGAAATTCATCTTTCCGGTGATAAAACATTAATTATCATCCTCCATGTAATTGTTTGAATGGTTTTTCCGGGGCTCGCCGGTGGCGTGAACGGCCACACGACGTTCCCGGCCGCAGGCCGGGCAGGTAAAAAGATGCATGCAAACCGGTGCCTCGAAGGCCAGGTTGAAATACGGGCTGTAAGGCCCGTAATAGTCGCTCACCGGGCCGGCATCTTCCATGAGGCTGCCACAGGGGCAAAAATGGCGGCCGGTGTAAGTACCGTTGCAAAGCGGGCAGGCCATTTGAAGGTTATTCCTCCTTCGTTCTCAATAATTATTTTTGCCCTGGCGGGGAAGCATATTCCCTTTTTTACTGGAAATAATGAGAGGGGAGGTGCTGTAAAGTGGCCGAACAGAGAAATTTTCCCGAAATTGATGCCCTGGTGGAAAAGGCCAACCGGGCGGCCAGGGAATTCGCCCGCCTCGATCAGGAGGCAGTGGACCGGATTGTCCTCAACATGGCCCTGGCCGGGCTGGACAAGCATATGGAACTGGCCCGCATGGCCGTGGAAGAAACGGGCCGGGGCGTTTTTGAAGATAAAGCGACCAAAAACATTTTTGCTACCGAGGCGGTTTATCATAGCATAAAATATGCCAAAACAGTGGGCGTTATTGAAGATAATGAGGAAGAGGGTTACCTGGAGGTGGCCGAACCCGTAGGGGTGGTGGCTGCCGTGGTGCCGGTAACCAATCCCACTTCCACCACCATGTTCAAGTCCCTGATCTGTGCCAAAACCAGGAACCCGGTAATCTTCAGTTTCCACCCCGATGCCCAGCGCTGCAGCGCAGCCGCAGCCAGGATTATGCTGGAAGCAGCGGTGGCTGCCGGGGCCCCTGCCAACTGTATTTCGTGGCTGGAAAATCCCAACTATGATACCACCGGTTATTTAATGCGGCACCCCGGCGTGGCCCTGATTGTGGCTACCGGTGGGGCCGGGCTGGTGCGGGCCGCTTACAGTACCGGGAAGCCCGCTCTCGGGGTGGGGCCGGGAAACGTCCCCTGTTACATTGAAAAAACCGCCAACTTGAGAAGGGCAGTAACCGACCTGATCCTGAGCAAGACTTTTGACAATGGTTTAATCTGCGCTTCTGAGCAAAGTGTGATTATTGACCGGGAAGTGGCCGATCAGGTTATCGCCCTGATGAAAGAAAATGGCTGCTATTTTTTAAATGAGGAGGAAACCCGCCTGCTGGAAGAACTGGCCGTGGAACGGGGGAGCTGTACCCTGAATCCCAGGGTGGCCGGGCAATCGGCCCGGAAAATTGCGGAAATGGCCGGTTTCACCGTGCCGCCGGAGACCAAGGTGCTGGTGGTTCCCCTGGCCGGGGTGGGACCGGAATATCCCCTGTCTATGGAAAAATTAAGCCCCATTCTTTCCTTATATATTGTGGATGGTACGGCTGAAGGAATTGAATTATGTGAAAAAGTGGTTGAATTTGGCGGTTTGGGCCATACGGCGGTTATTCATTCTGAAGATCAAAAAGTCATCGATGAATTTTCCCGTCGTATACGTACCGGGCGAATTATTGTTAATTCACCTGCCACCCACGGAGCCATCGGGGATATCTACAATGTGAACGTTCCTTCCTTTACCCTCGGCTGCGGTTCCATGGGCAGCAACTCCACCACTTCCAACGTCAGTGTGGAAAACCTGATCAATATAAAAAGAGTGGCCAAGCGCCGGGCCAAACTGCAATGGTTCCGGGTTCCTGAACGAATTTATTTTGAACCGGGATCCGTACAATATTTACGTAAACTTCCCGGTGTCAACAGGGCCTTTATCGTCACTGACCCCGAGGTTAAACGCCTGGGTTTTGTGGACAAGGTGTTATATCATTTGAACCATCGCAATAACCAGGTGGTTACCGAGGTGTTTTATGAAGTGGAACCGGATCCCTCGGTGGAAACGGTGCGCCGGGGATGTGCGCTGATGAACCGGTTTCGTCCGGATACCATTATTGCCGTGGGGGGCGGTTCGGCCATTGATGCCGCCAAGACCATGTGGCTCTTTTATGAGCATCCGGAAGTGGAGTTTGAGTTTCTCAAACTCAAATTTATGGACATTCGCAAGCGCACATACAAATACCCCAAGCTGGGGCGAAAAGCACAGCTGGTGGCCATACCCACCACCAGCGGTACCGGTTCAGAGGTAACAGCTTTTGCTGTCATTACCAATAAGGGCGAGCAGGTAAAATACCCCCTGGCCGATTATGAACTTACACCCGACGTGGCCATAATAGATCCCGATTTTGCCCGGACCATGCCCGATAGGGTAACGGCCGATACAGGTATGGACGTGCTGACCCATGCCCTGGAGGCCTATGTTTCGGTAATGGCTTCGGATTATACAGATGCCATGGCGGCAAAGGCCGTGGAACTGGTCTTTCGTTACCTGCCCCGTTCTTACCGGAATGCCCGTGACCATAAGGCCCGGGAAAAAATGCATAATGCATCCTGTATTGCCGGCATGGCTTTTACCAATGCCTTTCTCGGAGTCAACCACGCGCTGGCCCACCAGCTGGGGGCAACCTTTCATATTTCCCACGGCCGTGCCAATGCTGTTCTTTTACCTTACGTTGTGGCTTACAATGCCAGCCGGCCGACCAAGTTTGTTTCCTTTCCCCAGTATGAGTATTTTCACGCCCCGGAAAAATACTGGCAGCTGGCCCGCTTGCTGGACCTGCCCGCAGCTACGGTAGAAGAGGGGGTGAAGAGCCTCATCGGTGCCATCTTTCGCCTCTTAAAAGAGCTGGATATTCCCTGTACCGTGGCCGATCTGGGTATTGAGCGGGAAATATACGAAAGTAAAATCCCCGAAATGGCCGAACGCGCTTTTGCCGACCAGACCACCACTACCAATCCCCGTTTTCCCCTGGTGGCTGAACTGGCCGATCTTTACCGCCTGGCCTATGGCCCGCCGCTGTCCAGGGAAGTGGGCGAGGGCATCCTGGACTTTTCTTACCTGGAGGGATACGGGGGGAGAATGGTCTTCCCGCCATATTCCCGGGACCGGGATGTCATGGTATACAGGGCGGAAAATCCACTGCAGTAAGGGATACCCGCAGGTTAGCGGTTATCCGGTCCGGGTTCCCGGGTATAGGGTATGGGGATGTACTGGACCGAGGGGCGGCGCTGGGCAGGCTGCGGGTACAGGTCCATCAGAGCATAGATTTCGGGCGGCAGCTCGGCACAAACGGGGAAACCCAGTTCCTGTAAACGCTCGCAGGTGAGGGGGTAATCGTGGGTCCACTGGCCGCTGGTAAGCAGGCGGCTGATCTGGCGGGCTTTTTCCCGGGGCATTTTTTCCACCAGCAGCTGGTAGATAAACTCTTCTACCTGGTTCATGGCCTTGGAAGCAATGTCGGCCAGCATCAGGGTGCGATCATCCACCCGTTCCCGTCCTTTAATATGCACAGCTTCCAGAATAGATGCCGCCGGGAGTTCACCCAGTTGGGGATCCACAGGACCTAAAACGGCGTTTTCGTCCATTACGATCTCGTCTGCGGCCAGGGCAATCATGGTCCCCCCGCTCATGGCATAGTGGGGGACGAAAACAGTAACTTTGGCCCGGTGCTTTTGTAGAGCCCGGGCAATTTGTTCTGCGGCCAGGACCAGTCCGCCCGGTGTATGCAGGATCAGGTCGATGGGCATGTCGTCGGGCGTCAGGCGAATGGCCCGCAGGATGGCTTCCGAGTCTTCTACGTTAATATAGCGGGAAATGGGTATGCCCAGTAAACTCAGTGATTCCTGGCGGTGGATTAAGGTTATCACCCGGCTTTTTCTCTTTTTCTCCAGGCTACGGATTAAGCGCAGGCGCAGTGATTCCAGCCGGTACTGGCGGGAAGCCGGCAGGAGGGCTAAAATAATAAAAAAAATCCACAACAGGTCGTTGAAAGAAAAATCCATCTCCATTCACCCCATTTTTATTTTGGACTAAAAGGTTTTTTTCTATAGTTTTTGGGGAAGGGAATTTAATAACTTTTTATCTTTACTTGTTAATAACCGGTTAAACCGGACTTCTTTCCTGGTGAACCCGGTTTTGCTCCCCCGCCCATTTTCATGGTATTATATGCTGGAGTATACAGGGGAAGTGCTAATAATGCATGTGCCAAAGGGGGAGAAGCTTTGTTTTTCTGGTTGACCGCCCTGATTGTTCTCGTAGTGGATCAGTTCTCCAAAGGGCTGGTGCAGTACCTGATGTATGAGGGGCAATCTGTGCCGATTATTCCGCATGTATTCCATTTAACGTATGTTCGTAATCCCGGGGCGGCGTTCGGCCTTTTCGCCCACCGTACAACCTTTTTTATCGTGGCCACCCTGCTTGTGGTGGCCGGAGCGGTAGCAGGCGCGCTGCGCCTTCCCCCGGGACATCGACTGCTTCGCCTGTCCCTGGGGCTGCTTGTGGGCGGTGCCCTGGGCAACCTGATAGATCGGCTCCGGTTCGGCCTGGTGGTGGATTTTCTGGATTTCCGGATATGGCCGGTTTTCAACCTGGCCGATACGGCTATAGTAACCGGCGCTTTTTTATTGCTGTATACGGTCTGGAGGGAGGAACGGGAAAGGAAAGGTGGAGAAAATTAGTTATTATCGGGTGGAAGAGGGTAACGCCGGGGAACGCCTGGATGTTTTTCTGGCTAAAGAAAATCCGGAACTATCCCGTTCCCATATTCAAAAGTTGATCACCGGGCAGCAGGTAACGGTAAATGGCGACCCCGTGCGTTCCAGCTACCGGGTGAAGCCTGGAGACGAGGTCGTATTAAGAGTACCCCCGCCCAGGGAACTGGAAGTGGTTCCGGAAAACATTCCCCTGGATATATACTATGAAGATGCGGATGTGGTGGTGGTGAACAAGCCCAGGGGTATGGTGGTGCATCCGGCGGAGGGGAATTACAGCGGGACTCTTGTCAATGCCCTGTTGTTTCACTGCCGGGACTTATCCGGGGTAAACGGTATAATGCGGCCCGGTATCGTGCATCGGCTGGATAAGGATACGTCCGGTCTGATTATGGTGGCCAAGAACGACCTGGCTCACCTGGAACTGGCCCGGCAGTTGAAGGAACGAAGGGTTACCAGACGGTATATCGCCCTGGCCCATGGTAATTTTGCGGAAGATCGGGGGACGGTGGATGCGCCCATTGGCCGTCACCCCCGGGACAGGCAGCGCATGGCTGTGGTCAACCAGGGTGGGCGCCATGCGGTAACCCATTACCGGGTTCTGGAGCGCTTTGGTCCGTATACGCTGCTGGAGCTGAGGCTGGAAACCGGTCGCACGCACCAGATCCGCGTGCATATGGCCTATCTGGGGCATCCCCTGGTGGGTGATTTAAAATACGGGCCGTCACGGCCTCATTTTGACCTGCAGGGTCAATTTTTGCACGCGGCCACACTGGGTTTTCAACATCCCCGGAAAGGAGAATATATGGAATTTACCGCCCCGTTACCGGGAGAACTGCAGGATATCCTGGCCCGCTTGAAGGAAAAAAGCTAGTTTTTTAACCAGGAGGCCAGCTCCATAAATAATGCGGTAATGCCTGCTGCCATGAGGGGCCCCACCGGGACCCCGCCCAGGAACACTATGCCTATGATTGAACCGGTTACCAGGCCGAAGATTATTTCCGGCTGCAATTGCAGCAGTCTCAGCCCCTCGCCGTTGAGATGGGTGGCCAGGGCTCCCCCAAATAAGGCCAGCAAGCCGGGCAGGGAGGTAAGGTTATAGAGCATTTCCCGCTCCGTAATCCTGCCTGTGGCTACAGGTACCAGGATGGAGAGCAGGAGAAATAGCAGGCCCAGTTCCAGGCCGCGTTTTTCCAGGAAGGGAAAAATAAAATTTAATTTGGCCAGTTTAATAATAAGCAGTAAACAGGCTGCCGTGGCAATGAGGTTGGAACGGGCGATAACACCAATCAGGAATAAAGCAACCAGCAGGGTAAATCCGGGCATGGTGTATTCCCTCGCTATGTATTTTCTTTATCTCTTTTCTTTTTAGATTATGTAGTGCCGGGAGGTAATATTACCATTAAAAGGAAACCGCCGGACAGGCGGTTATTATCTAAATAATTAAAATATTACAAAACTGATTTCAGGGTATCAGCCCTGAGGCCAACCCGCAGGGCTTCCAGGGCCAGGACTTCATGCGGGGGGATGTTTCCGAGGTTAACATTGGGGCCGAAGCGGAGGATCAGTTCTTCCTGCTGGTTCTTGAGGGGCGCTTCCCAGATTAAAATCCGGGGGTCACCAATGCCGTCGAGCAGTTCCTCCAGCTCTTCATGAATGAATTCCCCCTGGCTGTTGTAAAGGCCTGCGTTGGTACCGGACTCCCGGCCTTCCAGAATAACCCGGTAAGCCCCCAGCTCGAGATCCCTCCGGATCTGCTCCACTAAATACTGGACGGGGTAGTGCTTACCATTTTTCTTGCCCACTTCAGTTAATACCTTCAAACCGAGATCAGCGGCTCGGGAAATGACTTTCTCCCTGACTTCGGATGGCAGGCTGATCGTTCCGTCAGAGACTTCCACCGCTGTAAAGCCTATACTCCTGGCCAGGTAGAGATACTCCTCGATCTTGTCTTGCAATATGGCTACTTCGAAGAATGTTCCCCCGGGATAAATGTCTATACCGAAAGACCTGACGAGATGAACTTTTTCTTCTAACACCTCCGGAGCATACAAAGCGGGAGTCCCAAATCCCAGCTTGAAAAAGTCAATATACTGGCCGCATACATTTAGAATATCTTTTGTTTCCATCAGTCCCAGACCCTTGTCAATGATCATGGTCAAGCCTTGCTGCCGTGGCTTTTCCAATCTTCTACCAAGGGGAAAGTTTAGAAATGCCTGCCATGACCGGGTGCCCTCCTGTTCACTCATGCTCTCAAGCTCCTTTCGGGATAACAGGTTGCACCTGTGTTATACAGGTGCCCTTTCGGACACCTCCTTTCCAGGTCTCCCGAAAAGCTAGCCATTCATAGAAATATTACCACGGATAGCGAAAGGTTACCCGGGACCGAATGGAAATAGAACCCAGTTATTATTCCTGTTTTTCCGGGTATTTCCAGGGCTTGCGTGCAGCCATGCCGGGGACCGGTTGAAGTTTATAGGGGACAGGCCGGATTTTTTCTTCTGCGGCAGGTTCTTTCATATCCCTTACCCTGATCAAAAATACAGCCAGCAGGGCGGCAACTCCGGCCAGGGTGGCCGTGCTCCAGAACATGAGGGGCAGGCCGTAATTCATTAAAAGGCCAAAAAGGGGGGGACCCAGGGCTACACCCAGAAATCGCACTCCACCGTAAAGGGAAGTAACCAGGCCACGCCTTTGCGCAGCTGTAGAGCTGGTGATAATGGTATTGAGGCAGGGGAGGGCCAGCCCGGTTCCGATGCCGGCCAGGGAAATTGCGATGAAAAAAAGGTAGGTGGTACGGTAAAAGCCCATCAAGGTCAGGGCACCGCTGATCAGGGCCAGACCTGTTACCACCAGCCATTTCATTAAGGCCAGGCGCTTTTTGATAAGCCGGCCGGTGAGATAAGATGTTGAGCTCATAAACAGCACCGGGACGGCCAGGGCCATGCCCTTGCGTACACCATTCAGCCGGAATACTGTTTCCAGGTGTTCGGAGAGGAAAAATAGTACGCCGAAAAGGGTCAGCAGTGCCACTGCCCCGCCCAGGAAAGAGGTGAGCAGCATGGCCGATTTTTTCTCAAAGACCCTGGCAATGGATTTCAGGTATTCCCGTACGCTTTGTGCCTGCCGGTTTTGTTCCGGTTCACTGACCAGGAAATATACGCCCAGAACCACCGGTATTATTACCAGGGGAAAAAAAAGAAACGTAGCATACCAGGTAATCAGGCCAAGCAGGGCACCCAGTACGGGGCTCACCACTTTACCCAGGCCGTTGGCTGCTTCGATGATACCCAGGGCCGTGGCCCGCTGTTTACCCGTGTAAAGATCTCCGGTAAGGGCCATGGCAATGGGAGCGGTTCCCGCCGCTCCCATGCCCTGCAAAATACGCCCGGCGAGAATGGCCTGGTAAACCATGCTTTTCAGGAAAATTGTTGCCAGCCCGGCCAGTATACCGCCCAGTCCGTAAAGGATGAGTGCCGGTACAATTACCTTTTTGCGGCCAAAACGGTCCGAGAGGAAACCGGCCAGCGGGATGATAATCCCGGCAGGAACAGAAAAGAGGGTGATCAGCAGGCTGACTTTAAATTGGGTGAGGTGCAACGCCTCCTTGATGGCAGGCAGCACCGGGATGATCATGGAATTGCCCAGAACCATAATAAAGGGCACCCCGCTCAAGGCAGCCAGCACCAGGGTGCTTTTTTGCTGTTTCATTGAGTTTCCCCGTCCTTTCGCCAAAAGTTTTCCCTGCCTTTAACCCCGCCTATGCATTTATGAATGCTGCAGGGCATAAGAAATTTTAGTAAAAACCGGCAGGAGGGATTTTATGTTCATATTCCTGGACCGCATCGTCTTGAGCATGGCCCTTTTAAGATTGCTTTCCTCATCCATTGAATTCAGCGCTGCCATGCTAATGCTGTACTTTAACCGGGTGGAAACAGCCTTAAAAATAAATAGCCTGCTGGCCCTGGTAGGACCCACAATTCTGCTTACAACCACCAGCCTGGGTCTTGCCGGCCTGGCCGGTAAAGTTTCTCTTTCTTCCATGGCTATAATCCTGCTGGGAGTTGCTCTGATTTTTATTGGTATTAACCGGATGTAGCTGGAAATACTCCCGGGCCAGGGCCGTGAAATTTGGGCAGGAGCCCATGAACATTCAACGCCACCGGCAACGGGTAAAAAACCGGTACGGGGGGAATCAGATTATATATGGACAACTTGTCAGAAATATGTTATTATTTCAGGCAAGTGGAATAAATAACTGCTGTTTTGGAGAATAAGTATTCGGCCGTATCCGGGTTTTCCTGCCAGCCGGCAGGGGTAAAAGGGAACCAGGTGAGAATCCTGGACGGTGGGGCCACTGTATTTGGGTAGCAGCTTTCCACTGGGCCACTGGTTCAGCATGCAGCGAGGAGAGAGCCGGTTCCTGCTGGAAGGAATCGGAGGTAAAAGCAAGCTGGGTGCCGGGCTGGGAAGGCGGAAAGCGGGCGATGACCCATGAGTCAGGAGACCTGCCCGGGTGCGCGGTACGGGGAGCCTCCCAGGAAACAGGGGCGTGTGCCGGTATCAACTGCCGTTTTTATCGGTAGATTGCCAGCCTTTATTTATCAACCCCGGTTTTCCCTGGTGGGCCGGGGTTAAGTTATTTGTTTCTGAATGTACACTTTAAACAACTGCATAGTGGAACAGGTGCTTTCACCTTGAGGGGTGAAAGTGAAAAGGGAAGCCGGTGCAAATCCGGCGCGGTCCCGCCACTGTGAGGGGGAGGGACTCCACATAAGGTCACTGTCCAGCACCCGGCCGGGTGTTTAACGGCCCGGGAAAGGGTCTGGTTGCCGGTGGATGAAATAGCCGGGAGACCCGTTACGGGCCGGGTGCCGGATGGGAAGACGTGGAGCTACCCATTGATCCCGAGCCAGGAGACCTGCCTGTTCCCCAGAACCAGACCTGCCTACGCGGATAGGGGGTGGTTTAACATGTCCTGGCTGCTGGAGCCGGATAATGGATCCTCCATCTGATGTAGATGGGGGATTTTTTATCGGCAGAGGTAAGCCCGGGGGCAGGGCCTATGAGCTGGAAGTAGAGAAAAAAGCGCAGGTTTCAGCAACTGCCCGCAAGGCCGTTTCCTTCGTAGCCATCCTGGGCGCTTTAGGGCTGCTGGCCCTCTTTATCAAGGGTTATTTTACCGGAAGGGCATAACTGCTCTCCGGTCCCGCACCTTACCGTGCAGGACAGCACGGTAAGGTGCGGCCGGTACCTGTGTTGCAGTTTGACTCGTTTTCCCTTTCGTTAACCCATTCTCCTTTCAGGAGTAAATCGAGTAGGAGGGGGCGGCTAGCCCCCGTCCTCTCACACCACCGGACATGCGGGTCCGCATCCGGCGGTTCACCAAGCTTGACGAAGATAAGAATAGCGTTCGGTTAAGCTCATCAGGCCCT
>Ga0247720_100514_pt1 | contig 13480 bp, 16 predicted proteins | sample MSEWel2015_12_15_FD_189078 | JGI IMG/M metagenome (GOLD analysis project Ga0247720, IMG submission 189078) | Subsurface sediment microbial communities from gas well in West Virginia, United States - MSEEL Well Study Marcellus 3H_2015_12_15 | ecosystem: Environmental > Terrestrial > Deep...
GGGGCGGCCGGTGGTGGCCGCGTTTCTTTTCTTCTTGGCCCTTTGGGCGCTGCTTAGGGCGGTAAACCTGCCCTTTAGCCTTTACAGCAGTTACTACTTGGAGCATCGGTGGGGGTTTTCCACCGAGAGCCTGGCCAGCTGGTGGGCCGACTACTTTAAAGGAGCGGTTTTGGACTTGGTGCTAAGCGGGGCCGGAGTGCTGCTCTTTTTCTGGACCACGGGGCGCTGGCCACAAACCTGGTGGCTCTACGCTGGGACCTTTCTGGCCGTCTGGTTGGTGGTTGCCAACTATCTCTGGCCGGTCCTGGTGGCGCCGCTCTTCAACCGCTTCACTCCGGCCACAGATCCGGAGATAGTGGCCATGGTGAAGCGCCTGGCGGAGCGGGCGGACCTTTCCGTGGACAAAGTGCTGGTGATGGACGCCAGCCGGCGCACCACTAAAGCCAACGCCTACTTCGCCGGCTTGGGCCGGACTAAACGGATCGTGCTTTACGATACCCTCCTCAGGGACTACCCCCGCGATGAAGTGGAAGCGGTTGTGGCGCACGAGATGGCCCATTGGAAGCTGGGGCATATCCGGCAGGGAACGATTTACGGCATCCTCGCCAACTTTGCCCTCTGGCTGCTCCTTTTTCTCTTCCTGCGCTTTTCCCTGGACCTCCCGCGCCGCGGCCCCTACCCGCCGGAGGTCTGGGCGCTGGTGGTGCTCTTTTTCCTCGTCGCTTCTTTCCTCGGTAATCCCGTCGCGAGCGGCATTTCACGGCGCATGGAGGCTGCAGCCGATTCTTACGCGGTAAAGCTTACCAGCGATCCGGCGGCCGCCGTGCGCTTGCAGGTGGACCTGGCGCGCCGTGATCTGGCCGACGTCTCTCCGCCGCCTTTCATCGAGTGGTTTTCCTACACCCATCCGAGTACCCTGCGCCGGATAGAAGCCATCCGCGCCGTGCCGTTAAAGGAAAGCCGGCCCTGATTTTTCCCGGCACAGCAAACGTACGTACCCGGTACCCTCACGAAACAAGTGCCAGGTCGTCGCGCCGCTTCAATCCCGACGAGAAGCGCCTAAATGAACGGCTCTTGGCGATAAGGAGAGGAGGAAGGACAAGTGCTTTACTTTGACAATGCGGCCACGTCGCACCCCAAGCCAGAAGTTACCTGGAAGGCCATGGAACACTACCTTAAGCATGTGGGGTGCAATCCGGGGCGAGGTGGCTACGCCGGCAGCATCGAGGCCGGGAAGATTATCTTCGCGGCCCGAGAGCGGCTCAAGACTTTGTTCAATGCTCCGTCGGAAAAACAGGTGATCTTTACGCCCAATGTTACCTACGCCCTGAATTTTGCCATCAAGGGACTTCTGTCTCCCGGAGACCACGTGATTTTAAGCAGCATGGAGCACAATTCTGTGGTGAGGCCTCTCCGGTTTATGGAAAAACACTGCGGCGTGGAGCTTTCTATCGTCCCCTGCGACCGCACCGGAAGGTTGAGCCCGGATGACGTCCGCCGGGTGCTGAGGAAAAACACCAAAATGGTTGTGCTCACCCATGCCTCCAATGTGACGGGAACAATCCTACCCGTTGAGGAAATAGCTGCTGCTGTCCGGGAGACGGAGGCCTTTTTTGTCCTCGATACGGCCCAGACGGCCGGCGTGCTCAGCATCGACTTTCAGGCGCTCGGTCTCGATTTCCTCGCTTTTACCGGGCACAAGGCGCTCTACGGCCCGCCCGGGACGGGAGGCTTTGTCGTCAGCGAGCGCGCTGCCGAGGGCTTGATCCCCTTGGTACAGGGAGGAACGGGCAGCAAATCCGATCAGGAGGAACAGCCGGACTTCCTCCCGGATAAATTTGAAGCCGGCACGGTCAATACCGTAGGCATTGCCGGGCTCGGGGCCGGGGTCCAGTTTGTCCTTGACACCGGGCTTGCGAAAATCAGGGAGCACGAAAGAAATCTAACCGAGCTTTTTTTGACCGGCATCAAGGAGATTCCCGGCGTGCGGGTGTACGGCCCGGAGCAGATGGACGAAAGGGTGGCCACGGTGTCTCTAACCCTAAACGGTGCGGATTTAGGGGAGGTGGCTGCGCGCTTAGAGGCCGAGTACGGGATTATGGTCCGCTCTGGCCTGCACTGCTCGCCGCTAGCCCATAAAACGATCGGCACCTTCCCGACCGGTACCCTGCGTTTCAGCTTCGGCTACTTCAACACGGAAGAAGAAGTACAAACGGCGGTAAAGGCCTTGCATACATTGGCAAGACAATACTGCTAAGCGGCCGGCAGCGCGCGGCTGCTGCCGGGTCTCCAAAAAGAACCGGCTCCCCAGCGAGGAGGGGAGCCGGTGTCCGGCAAGGGTGCCAGCGGTGCCGGCGAAGTCGAGGCGGTGGATGAGTTCCACGGGCTGGCCGCCGGCGAGCGGTTGGTAGTACAGGCAACCGACGGTACCGCGCAGGAGGCGCAGAATGATCAGGCTCCGGCCGTCGGGCGACGCGGTCGGATAGTAGTCGGCCGTCACCACCGGCGGCGAGGAGGCGCTCTCCGTCACGGAGTGGACCTGCCCGGTGTCGTCCTGCTGCCAGAGGCGCTGCCCGGGCACCAAGAAGCTGTTTTCCTGCGGCTCCCAGGAGGCATTCTCCGGCCCGCGGCAAAAGAGCAGCCCAGCTCCAGGGGTGGGCAGCCGCACGGGCTGGCTGTCCACCTGGCCGTCTTGGCCGGCGTTGGGGACGGTGCCGGTCGTCACGTCGAAGATGTGCAGGCGTTTGCCCGCGCTGGCTAAGCGGTACCGCCGGTCAAGCTAGGGCCGTGGCCAGGGCTTTCAGGAAGACGGCGTTCTCCTCCGCGCTTCCGGTGCTGACGCGCAGGCAGCTCTTAAGCAGGGGTTCCCGGCTGACGTCGAGGATCAGGATACCGGCGGCGAAGAGGCGACGCCATACCTCGGTCGGGGGTTTGGGCACCGAGAAGAGAATAAAGTTGGTGTGGGTGGGAAAGGGGCGGACGCCCGGCAGGGCGGCGAGCCCCGCCCAGAGCTTATCCCTTTCGGCGAGGAGCGCCGCCACCTGCGGCCGGAAAAGGTGGGCATTTTCCACCGCTACCCGGGCCACGCTCTGGGTAAACGTGTTCACGTTGAAGGGCAGGCGTACCCTGTCCAGGGCAGCCACCACCTCCGGCGAGGCAATCAGGTATCCTAAGCGGAGGCCGGCTAGCCCGAAGGCCTTGGAGAGCGTCCGCAGCACGGCCAAGCGCGGATGCCGGGCCACTTCTTTGGCCAGGGTAACGCCGGCATATTCATAGTACGCTTCGTCCACCACGAGGAAGGACTCCGTCTCGGTAAGGACCTTCAGGAGGTCTTCCGGCGAAATCAGGTTGCCGGTAGGGTTGTTAGGGTTTACGATGAAGACGATACTGGGTTTTTCGGCGGCAAGACGAAGGACGCGGTCGATGTCCAAGGCAAAAGGACGGGCGCCCTCGTCAGGAGCCAGGGGGACCTCAACGAGCTCTGCCCCGCTTAAAACGGCCTCGCGCCGGAAGGTGACAAAGGTGGGGCGGGGGATGATTACGCGTCGGCCGTTGCCGCCGAAGGCGGTGAGAAGCAGGTGGATGATTTCATCCGACCCATTGCCGCAGAAAACCATCTCGGGCGGGACCCCGGCATAGGCGGCCAGGGCCGCCCGGAGGGCTGTGGCGCTGCTGTCCCCGTACCGGGCGAAGTCGAGCCGTGCGGCAATCTCGCAGGCCGCCCGGCGTACCGGCTCGGGCAGCGGGAACGGGTTTTCATTCATATCGAGCTTTACCTTGGCCCCGCTGGGAAATGGCTGATAGGGCGGGAGGGCGGCCGCCTCTTGGCGTAGAAAGTCCAAAGCTTAGACTCCTCTCTATTGATTTTAGGTGGGCGCGGCTTTTACCCGGCGCCCCGTAAGCCGAAGTAAAGTATGTGACTACTTTCGCGAAAGTGGCGCGAATTCCTCCCCCAATAGTCCCCAAGCGACGCAAATCGGCAATAGCTTACGCCCCAAATTGGGGCTGGAATAAACGGGAAACGAAAATTATTCCAGGAAAAAAAGGGAATTTCTTCTGTGCGTTGAATGTTATTAGGCGAGAATAGTGAGCAGGCTAGAAGCTGAGGAGGGCGCCAGTTTATGCTGGAATTCGATATTGAGACCGACCGGTTTGCGAACATAAAAGTGATCGGTGTTGGCGGTGGGGGCAACAATGCTGTCAACAGAATGATTGCCTCGGGATTAAAAGGGGTGGAGTTCATTTCGGTAAACACCGATGCGCAGGCCCTGCTCCTTTCCCAGGCCAACCGTAAAATTCAAATCGGCGAGAAGCTCACCAAAGGCCTGGGGGCGGGGGCGAACCCGGAGATCGGCAAAAAGGCGGCGGAGGAAAGCCGGGAGATTCTGCAGGAGTCTCTGAAGGGGGCAGACATGGTTTTTGTTACCGCCGGAATGGGCGGCGGCACCGGCACGGGGGCGAGCCCTACAGTGGCAGAAGTGGCAAAAGAGCTCGGAGCGCTTACGGTGGGCGTGGTCACTAAGCCGTTTACCTTCGAGGGTCGGCGCCGCATGCTCCAGGCCGAAAAAGGCATCGCGGAACTTAAAGAGAAAGTGGACACCCTCATCATCATCCCCAACGACCGGCTGCTACAGGTGGTGGAAAAGCGTACTTCCATTGTGGATGCCTTTCGCATCGCCGACGACGTGCTACGCCAGGGCGTGCAGGGTATCTCGGACTTGATCACCGTTCCCGGACTTATCAACTTGGACTTCGCCGATGTTAAGACCATCATGGTGGACACCGGGTCGGCCCTTATGGGCATTGGACGGGCCAGCGGCGAAAACCGGGCGGTAGAGGCGGCGCGCATGGCCATTTCCAGTCCGCTCCTGGAAACCTCCATCGACGGGGCCAAGGGTGTGCTCCTTAATATTACTGGGGGTTCCAACCTCGGTCTCTTCGAAGTAAACGAGGCGGCGGCTATCATCGCCGAAGCGGCCGACCCTGATGCTAACATCATCTTTGGGGCGGTGATCGACGAGACTATGGAAGACGAGGTGAAGGTAACGGTTATTGCCACAGGCTTTGAACCACGTCCGGCGCGCCGGGAGAAAGAAAAAGAAAAAGAGAAGGACCGGCTGCTTAAGGACCTGGATATCCGTCCCTTTGCCAGCGATGAGTTGGACATCCCACCGTTCCTGCGCCGGAAATAGCCGGCGTTTTTTATTGCCCCTAGCTGACATTTTTTGCCAGCCAAAGCGGATATAATGGAGGTGTACTAGAGAAGCGCCTGGCCACATACACATGTTAAGGTAGAAGTAGGCATGCTTACCAGGAGGTGCGACTGTGCCCTATGTGTATTTGGATGTGCTAGTCGCGATCAACCTGGTGATGAACCTTATCATCCTTTTTCTAACTGCGTCTCTGGCGCAGGTATCGGCCCGGCCGCTGCGCTTGGCCTTGGGCGCAGGGGTGGGGACGGTGTATGCGGTGTACCTGGTCTTGGATCCGCCGGCTGCGGGAGCGGGATGGATGTCCAAGCTGGTGGTTTCGCTGTTAATCCTTGTGGCCGCTTTTGCCCCGCTGTCTCCAGTCCGATTTTTGCGGGCCGCCGGTTACTTTTATTTGGTCTCATTCACTTTAGGCGGCGCGGCCCTAGCTGTGTACTACCTGGGCCTGGCGCCGGCGGTGGCCACCAGCGGTCCCCTTCCTGCCGTGCCTTGGTGGACGTTGGCCCTGGGAATCGCCGTTGCCGTACCGGCAGCGCGGCTGGCCTGGCTGTATCTGAACCGTCGGCGGTGGCATCAGGATGTGCTGGCCAAGCTCAGCGTGAAGTGGGGGCACAAGGAGGCGGAAGTCAAGGCCATACTCGACAGCGGTAATCTCCTGGTAGACCCGCTCACCGGAGCTCCGGTAGTGGTGGCGGAGGCCAGAGCGCTGGCCTTTCTCCTGCCGGCCCGGCTCTTTACGGCCCTAGAGGGTGGAAAGCTGGACCTGGAGAGGCTCAGCCAGGTGTTGGCTACGGAACCGAAGGCGCACCGTTTCCGCATCATACCTTTTGACTCTTTGGGGCAGACGAACTCACTGCTCCTCGCGTTTCGTCCGGATCAGGTGAATGTTACGTATGCCGGACGCAAGGTGAAGATACCCCACGCCGTAGTGGGGCTTGCCTTGCAACGGCTGTCGCCGGAAGGTACCTACCAAGCGCTGGTTAACCCTAAAGTGCTTGCTCCGTACCTGGACGAAGCTTGAGAGGGGAGATGAGCATGAGGCTTTTTTCGGTTACGGGCCGCTTGGCGGTACGGCTCTTTCTTATCAGGTTATTGCAACTCTTGGGCCTCGAGCGTCGCGTCGTTTGGTATGTGGGCACGAGCGAAGCTCTCCCTCCCCCTTTGACGAGCGCGGAGGAAGGGTACCTTCTGGAACGGCTGCAGCGCGGGGACAAGGCGGTAAAAAGCCTCCTTATCGAACATAACTTGCGCCTCGTGGTTTACATTGCCCGGAAGTTTGAAAACACCGGCGTAGGGATTGAGGACCTGGTATCTATTGGCAGCATCGGGCTGATTAAAGCAGTTAATACATTTAACCCGGAGAAAAAAATTAAGCTTGCTACCTATGCCTCGCGCTGTGTGGAAAACGAAATCCTTATGTTTTTAAGGCGCACGAGCAAGCTTCGTTCTGAAGTATCCTTTGACGAGCCGCTGAATGTGGACTGGGACGGGAACGAACTCCTCCTTTCGGATGTTTTGGGAACGGAAAGCGACGTGATCTCGCGTTCGGTGGAGGAAGAAGTTGAAAAAAAGCTCCTTCATCAGGCGCTCCAGAAACTCTCGCCGCGGGAACGACTTATTATGGAGCTGAGATTCGGCCTCAAAGGAGAGCCGGAAAAGACGCAGAAGGAAGTGGCAGATCTTTTGGGCATTTCCCAGTCTTACATTTCGCGTTTAGAAAAACGCATTATCAAGCGACTCCGCCGCGAGATTAAACGCATGGAATAACCAAGCATAAAACCCCTTCCGCCTGGCAATACTGGGACTAGCGAGCCTTCCGGGAGGGGTTTTAGTGTTAGCGAACAAAGTTGAGATTTGCGGGGTTAACACCGCCAAACTCCCGGTACTGTCCAATGCTAAAATGCGCGAGCTTTTTAAAGCCATGAAAGATGGGGATACTTCCGCCCGGGAAAAGCTGATCAGCGGCAACCTGCGTCTGGTGCTGAGCGTAATTCAACGCTTTAACAACCGCGGCGAGAACGTGGACGACCTTTTTCAGGTGGGTTGCATTGGGCTGATCAAGGCCATTGACAACTTCGACCTGGAACAGAACGTAAAGTTTTCCACGTACGCCGTGCCGATGATCATCGGGGAAATTCGCCGCTACCTCAGGGACAACAACCCCATCCGCGTCAGCCGTTCCCTGCGCGACATTGCCTACAAAGCCCTGCAGGTGCGCGATTCCCTTGTAAACCGCTATGCCCGCGAGCCGTCGGTGGGGGAAATCGCGCAAGAACTCAAGGTGCCGCGCGAAGAGGTGGTTTTCGCCCTAGATGCCATTCAAGAGCCGATATCCCTCTTCGAACCGGTATACCATGACGGCGGTGACCCCATCTTCGTGATGGACCAGGTAAAGGATGACAAAGAGCAGGATACGAACTGGTTGGAAGATCTGGCCGTGCGCGAGGCTATGAACAAGCTCAGCCAGCGTGAGCGCCACATCCTTAACTTAAGGTTTTTCCACGGCAAGACCCAGATGGAGGTGGCCGAAGAGATCGGCATCTCCCAGGCTCAAGTTTCCCGGTTGGAAAAAGCTGCTCTGCAGCGACTGCGCCGGTATATTTAGGGAGGTGGTGAAAGTGCGCCGGATACTAGTTTTGGCCATAGGGCTTCTTCTTCTCACCGTAAGCTTTTACCCCGCCTGCCGCAACCGGGCTGTTCAGGCCTACAACACCACCAACCTGCTCCGTTTCGAGGCTGTGGCCAGCCCGCGCTTGGAACCGAAGGTCTAAGGGTTAAGTCTATCCCCTGGTGCATATATATAGTGTGCGGGGGAGGCGAGGGCCATGCTCATACGCGGTTCGGAACTCAGGACGCGGGAAGTGATAAACATCAGCGACGGGCGCAAGCTCGGGAACGTGGCTGATGTAGATATTGACGTAGAGGCCGGAAGGATCCGAGCCCTGATTGTTCCCAGCGCCGGCCGGGTGCTGGGCATTTTCGGCCGCAATGAGGACGTGGTGATTACCTGGGACAGGGTAAAACGCATTGGTTACGATGTAATCCTGGTAGAGCATCGCCCCTCAGCTCCTCCCCCAGCTAAGTAAGGAGCACCGGCTCGACCGGGCTTTTTTGTTGCCGGTTCGTCACCCCCTCGCCTCCAGGAGGGAACCGGGGAAGGTGAGCCGAATCGAATCATATAACGAGAGTAAAAACTAGGGAAGGGCGTAGCTCATGACCACTGGATTCACTTGGCAAAAAGCGGGGAGTCTGGTCTACCTTACCGCTGACCTTTTGACGGCCACCGGCCTCGTCCGACACGGCTTTAGCACCCGCCACGGTGGCACATCTACGGGAGCCGTACCAGGGCTGAACCTGGGTTTTAAGAACGGCGATGCGTTTGAGGTATTAGAAAACAGGCGGCGTTTCCTCACTGCTCTCGGCCTTAATCCCAGGGCCCTGGTGGCCGGCCGGCAAGTGCACGGTACACGGGTGGCCGAGGTACGGGCCGAAGATGCGGGCCGGGGAGCGCGGGCCTGGGAAGATGGTCTTCCGGCTACAGACGCGCTAATCACCAACGTCCCCGGCCTGCCGCTTTCCGTATACACTGCCGACTGTGTTCCCCTTCTCTTCCTGGACCCGGTGTGCCCGGCGGTGGCGGCTGTGCACGCCGGTTGGCGCGGCAGCGTGGCCGGGATTGTCCCGGCCACGCTGGCCGCTTTGCGGGTGACCTACGGAACGCGCCCGGCCGACGTCCTGGTGGCCATAGGGCCTTCCATCGGACCGTGTTGCTACGAAGTGGACGAGAAAGTGATTGCGCCGCTCAGAGATTTTCCTTTCTGGCAGGAAGTGGCAAGAGAGAGCCGGCCTGGCCACTGGTACCTCGACCTTTGGGAGCTTAACCGCCGCCAGCTTACGGCGGCGGGTGTGCCGGCGGAGAACATTGCCGTCTCCGGTCTGTGCACGTCTTGCCATGTGGAGGATTTTTACTCCTATCGAGCTGAACACGGCTGCACCGGCAGCCTGGCAGCGGTGATCGCCCTTAAGCCTTAGCAGGAATTTGCTTCCAGAATGTGGAAATTAGAAGGCAATCTCAGTGCACGAGGTGGCCTTCATGAGAACGACAGAACGCAAAGGGTGGCGCCTGCCCCTTTCCGTACAGGCCTTTTTTATCGTTTTCGGTTTGGTGGCCGCCATAAACACGGCCTACCTGGCCGGGCGGGCCGTGCTGGAACGGGCTGTAAAAAGTGCGACGGTGACCGAAGGGAAGCTGGAAGTGACGCTTAAGGGTGAGGCCCTTCTCCTCAGGCGTGAGGCGGTATTGGTGGCGCCGGCGTCCGGACTATGGCAGGTGAAGGTGAAGGCCGGCGAAAGGGTAAGTGCGGGGACCAAGATCGGGGAAATCCTTGACCCGGTGCTCCTGGCGCGTGCCCAAGCTTTAAAGGAAGAAGCCGAAGGCGAGCGTGCTGCCTGGCAGAGCGAGGTAGACTCCCGGCTTGAGCGGGTCAAGGAGGAATTGGCCGAAGTGACGGCTGACATACAGGCGGCGGTGGCGACGCTGCGCTCGGGTCTACACCAGCCCGGTCAAGGGGCACAGACCTGGCGCCTCGAACAGACCTTGGATAAGCTTGTGGCACGGCGTGTGGAACTTCAGGCCGAACAGGCACGGCTCGCCGAAGAGGCGGCGCGCGGCGGCGCCTGGCGGAAGAAGAGCCAGGAGGCAGAGCGGCTCCTGCGCTCGGCCGGCACACCTGTGGTGGCTCCGGTTCCCGGTGCGGTGTTCTTCGTCCTGGATGGCTGGGAAGAGGCGTTTGACCCGCTTCAGAGCCGAGCTGCCCTCACCTTGGTCGAACCTAAGGGCGCGGTGCTCGCTACGCCGGTGGGCGCTGGGGAAAATGTCGCCGCCGGCCAGATCTTGGCCAAGGTCGTCCAGGATGAACGCACCTTCTGCAAGGTGGTATTAAAGGGAGCGTCGGTACCCGTACCAAAGCTCGGCGATGATGTGGAGGTTACCTTTCCGGCTTTTGCCGCCCACGCCGGGGCTAATGTGACTGCTATTCAGCAAGGGGAGGCCGAGACTGCGATGCTCCTGGAACTTAAAAACTCCCCACCGGTCCTGGCCCGAGAACGAATGGCCCAGGTGGAAGTGATGGTCCGGCGCCTGCACGGTCCGCTGGTCCCTGAGAAGGCGCTGGTGCGGGAAGGCTCCCGGCTAGGGGTGTACGTGCGCCGTGGCGGCCACTGGCAGTTTGAACCGGTGGAGGTTCTGCTGGCTCAGAACGGGCGGGCCCTGGTGACGGGGTTAAAGGCGGGAGAGGAGGTTGCCGTCGGCTGGCGACCGTAACCCAACTTTCTTCGTCCTCATTCTAGTTTTTTCGCCAATCACAGAAGGAAATAACTGGATAGCGTCGAATACCTTAAAAAAGTCTCTGCCTCTAAAAGGAGGTTTTTCTCATGGGAACGGTGGCCGACAACGTGGCCGCCGTGCGCGAGCGGATTGCGAAAGCTGCTGTCCGTTCCGGTCGGCGACCGGAGGATGTGCGTTTAATAGCCGTAACCAAGACCGTAGGTCCAGAGCTGATTAAGGAAGCGCTGGCGGCTGGCATTACCGAGTTCGGTGAAAACCGCGTTCAGGAGGCGGCCGGCAAAGTGCCGGTCTTCCCCGAGGCAAGCTGGCACCTTATCGGCCATCTGCAGACCAATAAGGCGAAGCAGGCCGTGCGGCTGTTCCGGTTGATCCATTCGCTGGACAGCCTCCGCCTGGCCGAGACCCTGGAGAGGCGGGCGGAGGCGGAAGGGTGCACGGTAAAATGCCTGGTGGAGGTCAACGTGGCCGGCGAGGCGACCAAATACGGTGTTACACCGGAGGAACTGCCCGGGCTCGTTAGGGCGGTTTCGGCTCTTCGCCATATCGAAATTGAGGGGCTGATGACCGTAGCTCCATACGTAGAAAATCCGGAGGAGGTGCGGCCGGTTTTCCGCCGGCTTGCCGAGCTGGCGCGCGAGATAAATGCCCTTGGCCTTCCCCGGGTGAACATGAAGGAGCTATCCATGGGTATGAGCGGAGACTTTGAGGTGGCGATTGAAGAAGGAGCTACCATGGTGAGGATTGGCACAGCGATCTTTGGACGGAGGGACCCGTAATGGAGAGGCAAAAGGAAGGACGGTGATTATATGGCGAGCGGCCTGGTAGGGAAGTTCCTTAATCTCATAGGGTTTGAAGAGGTGTTGGAGGAAGACGCGCCGCAGGAGGAGCCGGCGTTAGAGCCGAGCCTGGCATACGGCGGGCCTAGGAAGGGCAAGGTGGTGGGGCTGCCGAGCTCTTCCGGCACAGGCAAAGTAGTGGTGGTGCAGCCGGAAGGATTTGAAGCGGCCAAAACTGTTGCCGACCACCTTAAGTCGCGCCGTACGGTAATTGTGAACTTGGAGGGAGTGGACGAAGGGACGGCACAGCGCATCGTGGACTTTGCAAGCGGGGCTGCGTTTGCCTTAAACGGGACCGTAGAGCGCGTAGGAGGAGAGATTTTCCTCTTCGCGCCCAGCAACGTGGATGTCGTTGCACCCCGAAAGGAAGAAGAGGACGCGGCTTTACCGTGGCTAAAGTAAAATAATGGGAGCGGAGGCAGAAAGAGTGATTAAAGAGACTTTAGGCTTTATCGGCGCTGGGGCCATGGCGGAAGCCCTTCTTAGAGGGTTCATTGCCCAAGGGTTGGTGGAACCAAAGAGGTGCCTGGTGAGCGACATCAGCGCCGAGCGTGCCCGGCATTTGGCGAACATGCTCAAAGTTGGCGTGGCCGAAAATAACCGCGAAGTACTGGCCGGGGCAGACATCGTCTTCCTGGCGGTCAAGCCGCAGTCTGCCCCGGGGGTGTTGGAGGAGCTGAAATCTAGTTGGGAGGCTCGGCATTTAGTGGTATCCATCATGGCCGGGGTACCTACTTCCTTCCTCGAGCCCTACCTAGGCCAAGCGCGCCTGGTGCGGGTAATGCCCAATACTCCTTGCCTGGTTCAGGCCGGGGCGGCGGGCATAGCCGGTGGCAGCCGGGCCAGCGAGCGAGATGTCCAGGTGGTAGCCGAACTCTTTAGCGCGGTCGGTAAGGCATTTGTCTTGAGCGAGGATTTGCTGGATGCCGTAACTGCCCTTAGCGGTTCTGCTCCGGCCTACGTATACATGTTCATCGAAGCCCTGGCCGACGGCGGAGTGCTGGCCGGCCTGCCGCGGCCGGTGGCGCAAACCCTGGCGGCGCAGACCGTCCTGGGGGCGGCCAAGATGGTGCTGGAAACCGGGGAACATCCCGGAAGCCTTAAAGACCGGGTGGCTTCGCCGGCCGGGACGACCATTGCCGGCATTGCCGCTCTGGAAGCGGGCGGTTTCCGGGGCCTGGTACTTCAAGCGGTGAAGGCGGGAGCCGAACGGTCGGCTGAGTTGGGGGCGGCCAAGAAATAGGCGGAGGTGAGGGTTTGTTTCTTTACTACGTAGCGGCGAGGCTTTTTGACCTGTATAACCTCCTCATTTTGATTCGTTTGCTCCTTTCCTGGGTTAGTCCGGATCCTTACGCCCCCGGCGTGCGCTTTATTTACCAGGTTACCGAGCCCTTCCTCGAACCCTTCCGTCGCCTCCTGCCGCCGGTGGGGATGATTGATTTTTCACCTATTCTGGCGCTCCTGGTGCTGTCTTTCATCCGGCGCCTGGTACTAGGTCTCATTCTAAACGTCATCGTCTGAGGTGGTAAGGAGAAGATGCTAACCCCGCTCGACATCCAAAAAAAGGAATTTCACCGGCGCCTGCGTGGATACAGCGAGGTAGAAGTGGATGAGTTCTTGGATCAGGTGCTGGAGGACTACGAACTTCTGTACCGCCAGAACGCCAGCCTGAAAGACGAAGTAGAGCGCCTGAGGGCCGAAGTAGAACGCTTTACCAGCCTGGAGGAGACGCTGAAGAACACCTTGGTACTGGCCCAAAAGGCCGCCGACGAGACCCGTAATAACGCCCAGAAAGAGGCTGAGCTTATCCTTAAAGAGGCCGAGGCGCGGGCCAGGGCGTTGGAGGAAGAAAGCCGGCGGCGGTTGGAGCTGCTCGAAGAGGAGTTTCGGGCGCTGCAGGGGAAAATTGCCACCTACAAGGCTCAGGCCAGGGCTCTGCTTCTGGGGGCGGCGGCCCTCCTTGACCCTAAGGCTGAAGAAAGCGCGGAGGGGGAAGCGGGGAATGCCAACGGAAAGGCTGCTGGGGGCGGTGAGCAGGGGACTTAAAAGCGCCCTTTCCGTGCTCTGGCTCCTGACCAAGGTAATGG
>Ga0247720_100516_pt1 | contig 13432 bp, 11 predicted proteins | sample MSEWel2015_12_15_FD_189078 | JGI IMG/M metagenome (GOLD analysis project Ga0247720, IMG submission 189078) | Subsurface sediment microbial communities from gas well in West Virginia, United States - MSEEL Well Study Marcellus 3H_2015_12_15 | ecosystem: Environmental > Terrestrial > Deep...
GGGCGGATGGGCTATTTCCCACCCGTTCTGCGCCTGCGTCCCGATAATGACGGCCTGGTGCCGCGATTTACCGTCGCGGAGATATTAAACCTCCAGGCCATCCGCGAGCGGGCCCGGGGGAAGCGGTAAAAATTAGATTAAAAGTGTGTGCTTTGGGATTTGGTACCGGTTACTGGCTGTTTTAACTTACTTTTGAGGGAGTGATGGCCTACGCCAAACTGGGAAGTTACTTACCGTGTAACCACGCCCTTGTTCCTGGGTGGAGTGAACCCTGCGGCAGATGTTGAACTGCGTCCGCCGTCGTTGAAGGGATTGATGCGCTTCTGGTTTCGCGCAGTGGCCCTGCCGGGCAAGGGAAGGTGGGAAGATGTTAAGGTGATGGAGAACAGGTTGTTTGGGAGCACTGAGGGCCAGGCGCAGTTCCTCCTGTCAGTGGTGGATCGACGGGATTTAAACCAGGTAACTGCCGGGCAAAACTGGAAAAACTATCAAGGCCTTGGTTATCTGGGTTATGGTGTGGTTGAACGTGGTGAAACCAAACGCCCCTATTTTGAACCTGGTGGGAAAATTACCTTGCGTCTTTCCATAAAGAAAAACATTTCACAAGAGATAACAACCTGTTTATCTACCGCTTTAAAAGCCCTTGGACTTTTTGGAGCTGCAGGCGCGCGGGCGCGCAAGGGTTTTGGCTCACTGTCTTTGGAATCCTTGCGGGTGGATGGAGAAGAAAAATGGTCTGTTCCCAGGAACATGGGAGAACTTCGTGATCGTATCCGGGAGTTGCTCAGGGAGATTAATCTTACCGATGTTTGTCCATCGGAACCGGGTTATACTGCTTTCAGTACGCAGGCAAAAGTGAGTATTGTGAAAACAGGAAAAGATCCCATCCATCTTTTAGATGAAATAGGGAGAGAATTGTTACGTTATCGTAGTTATGGCTGCCGGGATAGAAATCGAGGGGTGCATGTTCTTCCCTGGAGAGAAAAGGCTGAACAGAATTTCGCAGATGATCACGATCTGATACTACACCTGCTTAGCGGGCGATTATCACAACCCCAGAGTCATCCACGCCGGGTGGTTTTTGGCCTGCCCCATAATTATTTCTTTTTATCGACCAGACAAAAAGCCAGTGTTGATGCCAGAAATTATAAGCGCCGGGCCAGCCCCCTTTTCATTCACATTCATGCCCTGGCTTCCGGGGAATACGCGGCGATCCTGACCCTGCTACCGGCGGTCTTTCTGCCTGAGGGAGAGCGTATCAAAATGTCGGGCGGTGGAAAATATGCCGAGGTTGATTGCCGCGTGAACTATCGGGATATTGAGAACTTTTTTAACCGCTCCGCATTTAAAAATGGGATGGTGGTCTGGCCGTGAAAGGAAAAACCTGTTTACATTTCTCCCTCGGCCCGGTGCAGGGTTTTGTGGCCCAGGCGCGGCGGACCCGGGATTTCTGGGCCGGCTCCTTTATTCTTTCCTACCTGGCCGGCCAGGCCATGCTGGCCGTTATTGAAGCAGGTGGGGAACTGGTTCTTCCGGCAGTTAAGGATGAGATGGGACAAATAACCGATCCGCTGCTTTCGGCCATTCAGCAGCGCAGGGAGGGTATCCCCGTGTCCGGAGGGCCTGAAATAGCCACCCTGCCCAACCGTTTTCAGGCTGAGGTTTCCGACGATTTCGACCCTTCCGTTTGTGTTGAGGCGGTAAAAGAGGCCTGGACGGATTTGGCAGAAAAAGTATGGCAGGCCTACCTGCAGCCGGTGGCCCATCTGGGGCAGAGCACCCGGGAAATATGGGAAAGGCAGATAAACGGATTCTGGGAAATGGTCTGGGTTATGGGTGATGACCCTGCCCTGCTGGACCGGCGCAAAAACTGGCGTACCCACGTGCCACCGGTGGAGCCGGGCGATAAATGCACGCTGATGGGCAACATGCAGGAGCTGTCCGGTTACCTGCGTATGCGGGAAAAGGAACGGCAGGACAACTTCTGGGAGGCATTGCGCAGGCGGGTGGGGGCCCTCAACCTGGCCGAGACGGAGCGGCTTTGTGCTGTGGCGCTTGTGAAACGCCTTTTCCCTCTGGTAGCGGAGGAAATTCTCTGGAGGGTACCCCGGCGTTACCCTTCCACGCCCTACCTGGCAGCCGTGCCCTGGCTGGCCCAGGTTTGCAGGAACCGGCCGGAAGAGGCCAGGCGGTATGCGGTAAAAGCCGCGTCTTTAACCGGTGTAAGCCGCTGCGAAAATCCGGAACGGTTTGCCTGTTTAAAAGGAGTGCTGGCCAGCTTCCCTGAAACACGGGAATTTGCCTCGCTGGACGGGAATTGTTTTTTCGACTCCTCCCTGGCGAACCCCAATCTCTGGAAACAGGGGACAGAACAGGCCGTAAACATATCGGACCTTCGCCGTGAGTTGAAAAAGCACCTTGCAGAGCTGGGCCCGCCGGCTGCCCCCTTTTATGCCATGTTGGTAATGGACGGGGACCGGCTGGGAGCCCTGCTGAGGGAATACCTGCCCGAAAAGATAAGTGCTGCCCTGCGTAATTTTAGTCAATCTGTCAAAAGAATTATCCAGGATAACAATGGAGTTACTGTTTTTGCCGGTGGCGATGACGTCCTGGCTCTTCTGCCGGTGGATGGTGCTCTTCCAGCGGCCATTGGACTGCATGCGGCTTATCTTCAAAGTTTTGCCGGGGTAGGGGCAGGGAAGGGTACCATTTCCGGGGCTATCGTATATGCCCATTTCACCACGCCGCTGACCGCCGTTTACCGCGAGGCGCACCGGCTTCTCGATGATGTGGCCAAGGAAGAAACCGGGCGGGACAGCCTGGCCGTTGCCGTCTGGAAGGGCGCCGGGCGTGTACTGACCTGGTCCGCACCCTGGGAGGTGGTGACGGATGGTCGGACCAGTATATTTGTCGACCTGGTGGAAGCCTTCCAGGGTAATGACAGCAGGCAGAAAGAGTTCAACAGCACTTTCTTTTATAATTTACGGGCTCGTTTTGATATTTTGCAGGAAAAAGGCGCTTTAGAACTTTCCGAAGAGGATATGGTGGACATCCTGGCAGCCGAATACCTGAAAAACCGGGAACGCCAGTGTACCCCGGACGAAGCCCGGGAGAGGGTAAAAAAACTGCTCACTATTTGCCGGCGTTCCTGGCGCGATGAAGAAGGCATAGTTCACAAGGCGGAAGGGGCATTGACCCTTGACGGTGCTCTGCTGGTGAAGTTCCTGGCTGGCAGGGGGGTGGTTTGATGGAATGGCAGCGGTGGACTTTCCGGTTTCTGGACACCTGCTTCTTTCGCGACGGGCTTCCCTTTAACATGGGGGAAGGCGGCCACACGGTGGCCCGCGGTATTTTCCCGCCATATATGACCACACTACAGGGTGCCATCCGTACCACTCTGGCGGCAGAGCGGGGATGGCGTCCGGGGCAGGAGCACCGGTGGCCGGTGGAACTGGGTGGCCCCGATGATCCGGGTAACCTTCAGTTGAGAGGACCTTATATTTTCCTCGACGGACAGCCGTTATTTGCAGCTCCGCTAATTTTACTTTCGCGAAAAACCGCAAAAAAGAAACCCGGTAACCGGGTAAAATTTGAATTTATACGGCTTGAGCCAGGCCTTGAAGTGGAATGCGACCTGGGTATTGTACGCCTACCGGTGCCGGCGGGTACATTGCACGGTGCGAGTCCACCCCAAAACCTTTTCCTGACACGTTCCGGCCTGGAGTCGGTACTGGAGGGGAAAGTGCCAGCGAATGCCGATGTCCGGGAAAAGAATTCCATCTGGAATGAAGAACACCGCACCGGGCTGGAGCGCGATGACCGTACCCGTACCGCCGCGGAAGGCAGGCTTTACAACTGCATTCATATCCGCCCCGGGCACAGGGTGGAACTGGTCGTTCTTGTTGCCGGAATACCCGACGGTTGGGAAATTGAAACCAGAAGGGTGGTCAACGTGGGCGGGGAAGGGCGCCTGGCAGAGGTAAGGGTGGAACCAGCCGGTGGTGAAAATATTCTTCCGGTCCCGGCCATACCCATACCCGGGGTAGACCGTAAAGTGCGTTTTACCGTAACCCTGATCACTCCGGGGTGGTATGACGTTCCCCAACGGGTGATTCTTGAAGGGCCGCCCGGTGTTCCCGGTCGCTGTGTTTCTGCCTGTGTGGGTAGGGTCGAGCAGGTAGGCGGGTGGGATCTGGCCAATCAGGCACCCCGCCCGCTGGTGCCCCTACTGCCCGCCGGCTGTACATGGTTTTTTGAAGCAGGAGAGGCAGATTTAAAGAAAGTGGCGGCCCTGCACGGCCAGTGTCTCGGGGACAGAACTGCATACGGGTTCGGACAGGTTGTAATTGGAAAATGGGAGGAGGATATCCAGTGAAAAGTGTTGTTCTTGGTTTACTGGCTGAGACCAGCCTTCATCCGGGAGCCGGTCAAACTGCAGGGGTCATCGACCTGCCCGTGGCCCGGGAGGCCGCTACCTGTTACCCTGTCATCGTCGGCTCCAGCTTGAAAGGGGCGCTGCGGGAGCGGGCTGAACAGGTGTGGGGTCGGGAGAATGAAAAGGTTTATGAAATATTCGGGCGGCAGGAAGCGGCCGGGGCAGTGGCAGTAACCGACGCACGACTGTTACTCCTGCCCGTTCGTTCATTGAATGGTCATTATAAATGGGTGACCTGCCCCTACCTCCTGGAGCGCTACCAGCGGGACATGGAACTGGCCGGACTTTCCATAACCCTCCCCGGGTTACCCGGGCTTTTGTCCGGAAGTGCTGCGGCTGAAGGCCAGGGCCGCCTTTTCCTGGAGGAACTGTCCTTTGAGATCGTGACCGCCGACATGGATGGCCTGGCCCGGGCAATTATTCCCCTGGTCCGTCATCAAACGGTACGGGATCGACTGTCCGGCTCACTGGTTGTTGTGAACGACGATGAATTCGCTTACTTCGCCCGCTACGGCTTGCAGGTCAACGCCCGCAACGTACTGAATGACGAGACCAAGACCAGTGAAAACCTGTGGTATGAAGAAACCCTGCCCCCGGACAGCCTTTTTTATGCCCTGGTAATGGCCCGACCGGGAAAAGAACAGGCAGTAGACGACCTGGTTCGGCTTTTTGAGGAACGCCCTTATCTCCAGGTAGGGGGTAATGAGACGGTGGGGCAGGGCTGGTGTGCCGTTTCCTGTTTAACAGCCGGGGGTGAAAGGCAATGAAACGAACACTGGAACAGGAGCGGGCTGCCCATGCCCTCTCTAAGGTCCATCAAATAGAAAAAACACTGGATCCTGATAAAGCAGAAAAATTTGCCTCATATGTAGAACGCTTGCCGGCAACCATCCTCAATAACGGTCTGGGTCAGGCGCTGGCCACCCTGCTGGCACAGTCTAAGGGTGATCGCGGGGATCCTCATTACCAGCTTTATGCATTTCTGCACGACTGGCTCTGCCGGGATGATCCCCAGGCGCCCTATCGTACGGCAGGGGACCTGATGGAAGCCATAGTAAACAACGACCGTCAAACCTACCTGCGCGCCCAGGCCGAGGCCCTGTCATGGCTGAACTGGTTGAAGAAATTTGCCGTCGCTTACTTGAAAAAGAATGGCGGGGGGCGATGAAATTGAGCAAGTTATTGCCGCTATATTCGGGTAACGACGCCCCTGAGAAATACCGGGATGCTTTTAATACCGGTCTCTGGTACGACAAATTCTGCAATATGTGGACGAAAAAAGGTAAAGACTGGACTCTGGAATCGGGAAAAACCGATTGGATCAACCAGATTAGTGGGAGAAAGATTGGCTTACCCGCTTTACTGGAAGAGTTTGTTGACCGCCTGGGACACATGGTGACGGCTTTGCGGGGTGAGGTGCGTTGCTTTACCACCGACTGGCGCTTTGTCACCGGTCTTGGGCGGGAGCACCCGGTGGAGAATGGCTTTGCCTGGCATCATGTGCTGGGCGTTCCCTACCTTCCCGGTTCCTCCGTCAAGGGTGTGGTACGCGCCTGGGCCGAACAGTGGGCGGGGGCGAATGAAGCCGACGTGCTGCGCATTTTTGGCCCGCCCGGTACGGTTCCTGAAAAAAGTGTGGGCAGCGTTATCTTTTTCGATGCCCTGCCGGCGGGACCGGTAAAGGTCCAGGCAGACGTTATGACGCCCCATTATGCTCCATACTACCAGTCGCAGGGGGTACCCCAACCGCCCGGGGACTGGTTTGATCCTGTTCCCATTCCCTTTCTGACCGTGGCTCCCGGACAATCCTTTTTATTTGCCATCGCACCGCGACATTCGGAGTGCCCGGAGGATCGCCGGGATTGCGTGCTTGTGCTGGAATGGCTGGAGGAAGCCCTAGCGGGGATAGGTGCCGGTGCCAAAACGGCTGTTGGTTACGGTCGTTTTATCCGGCGCCGGGAAATGGAGGCGGAGTGGCTTAAACGATGGCCATCACGACAGCCCGGGGATAAGCAAAGTGAGGCTGTTCTTGAAGAATCTGATGCGCTTTCCCCGGAGCCTGTAAGTGCCATCCGGGCCGAAATGGAGCAGGACGGCTACAGCAGCGATCCGGACCGGTTCATGCATGCCTTGACTACCAAATGGCTCTCCAGGATGCAGAATGCGGATACGGAAGTTGCCCACCGTCGTGAGATTGCCCAACTCCTGGCCGAGTGGTACCAGAAGACTAAACCTGACCAGTGGAAAAAGCCCAATAAAAAGAACGCCGCCAAGATCGCTAAAATTAGAGAGATTTTGGGGAACGGGGAGGGATAAAAATTGCCTGAACTGATCCTTTCAACAGTCGGCACCAGCCTGCTGACCAATTATGTCAGTAAGGAAAATGATCAAGAGCTGAAATCGCTTTTTATAGACACAGCCAACGCGGTTGAAAAAGAGTTATCGCCCCACCAGAAGGGTGTGATCGACGAGGTGGTTACAAAAGTTGATACCGTACTTGAAAATGCCGGTTTTGAAGAAATGCGGCAGCTGTGTGCCGAGCTTAACGGCCTGCTGGGTTATTACGGCCGGGATATTTATTCCGGGGATTTCGGCAGGGACCATCACGTCCTGGTGGCCACTGATACTTACCAGGGTCATGCAGCAGCGCGTTTGCTGGCTGAACATTTAAAAAGGCTCGGGTTCAACTCCGTGGAGCTTATGGTTCCACCCAGGCTCAGCACCAGGGACTGCTCCAGTTTTACCCTGGGCATAAATGAGGTGGTCAGGTGGTGTGAAGAAACCCTGCCGGGTTACCGCCAGAGCCGTTACCGGATAATTTTCAACCTGGTGGGTGGGTTTAAGAGCCTGCAGGGCTATATGAACACCCTCGGCATGTTCTATGCCGACGAAATTATCTACATTTTCGAAGCACCAACAGCGGATCTCATTCGCATTCCCCGCCTGCCGGTGGTCATGGATGAAATTCCCGTGCTCCGGGAGAAGGCTGTTCTTTTTGCCCTCATGGAAAACGGTTATATCGCCGGGAAGGAAGAGGTCCGGGGCATTCCGGAAATCTATCTGGAATCCGATGAGCAGGGCGGTTACACCCTCAGCACGTGGGGATTGCTGATCTGGAAGAGGAATAAACAGAAAATCCTGGGCGGTGAATTGCTGGCGTTTCCGTCCCTGGCCTACGAAAGATCCTTTGAAAAGGATTTCCAGGCCATTACAGACAGTGCCCGCAGGGCAGATATACAAACAACGCTGGCTAAAGTGTCCCTTCTTTACCGTGAAAACGGCCTGGCAGGGTTGCGCAGGGACGGGGGATTGCTATACGAGGATTACCAGAATGAAAAAGACCATGCGGGAAAGAAAATTGGCCACTTCCGGATTAACCTGCAATGGCGTATTTCTTGCGTGCCTGATGGCAATACCCTTCGCCTGCGTCACGTTGGTCCTCATTCAGTAAATGAAAACCCTTGAAAGAAGAATAAGCCTGTTAAAAGCGAGGAATGAATGCCATGCAACTTACCATCTTTTTCTCCGCCCCCGGGCCGGTGGCCTTACCCGTCCAGTACGGGCACCTGCTCCAGGGGCTGATCTACCGCCAGATGGATAATCCGGTGCTCAGGAGCTTCCTGCACGAGCACGGCTTTGCCCTGGAGAAGCGGCGGTTCAAGCTTTTCACCTTTTCCCGCTTGATGGGTAGGGCGGCCCGTTTTGACCGGTCCAGCGGGTCCATAGTGCTTGATCCCCCCCTGCGCCTGGTCATTTGTTCGCCCATTCCCTTCATACTGCAGGAACTGGGTACCGGTTTCCTGCGGCAGGGCAGGGTGCACCTGGGCGGTGTCCCGCTGGAGGTGAAGGAAATGGCCACCGCCGCCCCCCGCGTTACCGGCCGGAGCATCCGCGTGCGCATGCTCTCCCCCGTGGTGGTTTACAGCACATTTAGCGGCGAGGGGCGGAAATATACCTATTATTACTCGCCCTTTGAGCCGCGCTTCAGCGACCTGGTGGCGGGTAACCTGGCCAAAAAGCATCTCCTGGTCCACGGCCGCCGGGCTTCCACGGATGGGTTTGCCATCCGGCCGCTGCGGGTGGAGGACCGGGACCTGAAGGTTACCTACTACAAGGAAACGGTGATCAAGGGCTGGATGGGGGAATACGAACTCTCCGGCGACCCGGAGCTTTTGCAGCTGGCCCTGGATACCGGCCTGGGGTCCAAAAATTCCCAGGGCTACGGGTGCTGCTCGTTAATTATTTAGTAATGCGTTACCAATAAAAATGTTAGGCAGTGCTCTCGCCGGGGATCAGGATAATGGGATAATCTTGAACAGGGAAAGACAAAAAATGGTCAGCCCCTCATGGTATGCTGTTTTAAGAAGAAAAAACAGGAGGTGATTGTCCTGCTGGAAGCTGTTGCGCTTGTGGGCAGAACCCTGGCCCGGGACGGCGACCCCATAGAGGACTTGGTTCTGCCCCCTCCCAGACCATCCAGGGGGGATAAGCAGTATCTCGTAGGGTTGAACTTTCTGATGGCCGGGACAAAGCGGGGACTGTCGGCCGATATGGTGGAAATAGATCCCGCCGTGCTTTCCCGGTACCGGTGGGTGGGGAATGAAAAGGGTAGCCGACCTCAGTTTTACTTGACTACAAACCAGCTCAAGTACTTGGTGGGTCAGGCGCCGGTGAATCTTTTAGCGCGGCTTGAGGAAGCTGGGCTTAAAAACGGCAGCCTTTACCGGCGGCTTTCGGCCCTTGTAAAGTCCTTCTTTCGCCAACTTCCGGGCGGGAGCCACGTGCTTGACCCGCAGCGGCTGGGATTGACAACAGAGGACGTTCTGGCTGCCGTATGGGAAGAAAATAAAGCCGGTAAGTCGCTAAGGCGTACGAAAGCTGTGGTCGCAGCAGTAACCGATGTCTTGAAAAAATGGGTTCTGAAGCAGCTTGAGCTGAAAGCGTCGGAAGTGGTTCTGTGGACGGTGCTAGTCGATGATGTCCCTCTAGTTACCGATCCGGATTATGCCCGTGTTTTACTACTCGGTAAGGAAGGAGCGGTGTATAAGGGTGAGCAGGGTGTTTGCTTGGTTTGCGGTGCGGAAGACCGTCCGGTAACGCCGGATTTTAAAAGGCTAAGTTTTCTGAAATATTACATCAACGACAAACTGGGGGCGGCCTCGGGAATAGCTGAGGAGGGGTTTGCGCGCAACTTCCAAGCGTGCAAGGATTGCTATCATGGGCTCTTGCTGGCAGAAAGATTCATCCAGGAACGTTTGAGCCTCCGGGTTGGCCGGCTGTCCTTCTTGGTCCTGCCGGCCTTTCTGTGGGAAATAGATTTCTCCCGTACGGACCTGGAGTTCTGGGCGGAGAAGCTTAAAGCTCGCGTAAAGGCCATCACTAACACTTCTGGTTGGAACGAGAGCCTAGCCGGGCTTAAGAGGCTAGATGACGAGCTTCAAGACTTGTTAGAAGATCTGCCGTATGATAACGCGGCGCTTTTAAACTTCCTCTTCTACCACTACCAGGGAGGCCAGAGCGAATTCCGGGTCCTGGCCCTGGTGAAGGATGTGGCCCCCAGCCGGATTACACATCTCTTGCGCCACAGTTACCGGGTGGCAACAAAGGGGGAAGCCCTGCTGGGTGCCGACCGGGCCTGGTGGCTGGATCTCACCCGCATCTATCAGCTCATACCCATCAGCGAGGGCAGGCGGGGAGTGGAACATAAAAAGCTGCTTTACATTTATGAAGCCCTGCTGGACCAGCGGCCGGTGAGTTACCATTTTCTGGTGGAACAGTTTGTAGCCCTGGCCGCCATTTACCACACGGGTGGCTTCACAGGCACCAATATTCATCCCCCGGCACCGGGGTATGAGGAACTGGAGATGGGGCACCGCATGCTCCAGGCCAATTTGCTCCTGATGTTCCTGAGGGAGGAGCAGCTTTTGGAAGGAGGTATGTCCTTGAACGGATCGCCGGAACTGGAAGGTTTGAGCGGGGAAATGCAGGATTACCTGCGGGAAATGAAGTACGGGGAGCCGGCCACGGCCCTGTTTCTCCTTGGTTATCTGATGAACCAGATCGGGCGGAGGCAGGCGGAGGCGGGTTACAGGCAAAAACCCGTCCTGGAAAAGATCAATTACGCCGGCATGCCCTGGGGCAAGGTGATGCAGTTGACCAATATTGTATTCAGCCAGCTGAGGCAGTACGACATCCTGCGTTACAATGAAGGGCTTTTCGCCACCATGAAAAGATTGCTGGACGCCCACCGGAAAGAGTGGCCCCTTTCTCCCCAGGAAAATGTCTTTTTCATTCTCTCCGGTTATGCCTACGCCAGCCGGGCGGCCATCAGAGCAAGGGAAGAAAATGCAAATGACAATAACGCCAGTGAGTGAAGGGGGAGTATAAGAATGGGCGGAGTGATTAAGCAAAATGGAGAAATCCTGTTCCTGTATGATGCCAAAATGTGTAATCCCAACGGGGACCCGGATGATGAGAACCGGCCGCGCATGGACACCGATCGGGAGCGCTGCCTGGTTTCGGATGTGCGTTTAAAGCGGTATATCAGGGATTACCTGCAGGAGAGGGGACATACCATCTACGTTACCAAAGCCGAGGGTCTGGTGGAAGCGACGGAGCGCCTGAAAAAGCTGCTGAACAAGGATGATCCGACCGGTGCCGACCTGCCCGTATTGTTGAAAAAATTAATTGATGTCCGTTTGTTTGGGGCGACCATGCCCATCAAGGGAGACCGGCGGGGCGGGGGTGAAGCGGTGAACTTGACCGGCCCGGTGCAGTTTACCTGGGGCTATTCCCTGAACAGGGTGCAGCTGGTGGATTCGGTGACCATTTCCTCCCAGTTTGCCACCCGTGAAAGTGCACGGCAGGGCACTTTCGGCAAAGACTACCGGCTTTATTACGCTCTAATCGGTTTCCACGGGGTGATCAGTGCCCGGCGGGCCGGGGCGGTGCTGGCCAGGGCCGGGGGTGATGAAGAGGCGGCCACCAGTGAAGCCGATCTGGCTCTCCTGGACGAGGCCATGCTCAAGGCCATTCCCCTGCTGGCCACCCGCTCCAAGATCGGTCAGTACCCCCGGCTGTACCTCCGTTTTGTTTTTACCGACAGTGAAACTTTCATGGGCGACCTGCGCGAGGATCTGCGCCTGGAGCCGGATAGCGGCCTGCGCGCCGTAAAAGACTTCGCCCTGGAAATTGGCGGCCTGGCCGGCCGCCTGGAACGGGTGCAGGAACGCGTTGAACGGGTATATATCTGGCAGGATGCGGACCTGCGCACCGTTCTGGATGGGGAGGAGGTTTCCCTGGCCGCATGGATGGGCGATTTACTGGGTCCCGACAGGGTAGAGATTATAGAGGGGATCTGATATCTTGAAGCGGGTACTCATTTTTGACCTCACCGGTCCGATGGCCCACTTTCGCAAGTATTATACCAACTCCTCATCCCTGACCTACGGTTTCCCGCCGCGCACCGTGTTGATGGGTGTGGTGGCAGCTATTCTGGGATACGAGCGGGACTCGTACTATGAGCTGCTTGACCGGGGGCGCTTTGCGGTGGCCATAAAGGTGCCCGTGCGGCGGCTGATACAGACGGTTAATTACGTGCGGACGAAAAAGGAGGACCTCACCGAATTAAGGCGCCTGGGCCGGGTACGGGGAACCCAGACGCCGGTGGAATTTCTTTTGCCCGGGGACAACCACCGCAGGTTGCGCTTCCGCGTCTTCTTTTCCCACCCGGATGCCGGGCTGGTGGAGGAGGCTGCTGCCCGCCTGCGGGAAAACAGGACGTGTTATCCCCTGTACCTGGGGCTGACCGAGTGTATTGCCGCGGGGGAGTTTGTGGCCCTGGCCGGTTCGGGGGATTATGATGTTCTCCCGGCCGGGAGGGCAATCGAGCTTTCTTCGGTTCTCAATGCCGGCCTGCTGCAGGAAATCCTGCTGGCCGGAGAAGCGCCGTTCCGCCGCCTGGTCCGGGAGCGGGCGCCCTACAGTTTCGGACCGGGGCGCGCCTTGCGCCCACCGGTATCGGTTGTCTACGAAGCCCGGGCACAATCTATAAACGTGCGCTTGACTGTACCCGCCTGCCGTTTCACTCTCCGTGACAACGTGGTGGAAACGGCGGCTTTTCTGGAGGGATAGAATGCCATACTACGCCCATAAAGATGGCCGGCGCTTTCATCTTTTGAGCGTGCACCTGGCCCGGGTGGCGGCAGGAGCCGCCGCCCGGGTGCAGTCCCTGCCGGGCCGGCGGGAACTTGTCCCGGCGGCGGTGCTGGCCGGTTTGACCCATGATTTCGGCAAGTACACCACTTATTTTCAGCGCTACCTGCGGCAGGGGCGGGGGGGCCCGGCCAAACAGCACGCCTTTATTTCGGGTCTCTGGGCGGCTCACCTGGCCGGCCGGCTTGATCTTCCCGCCTCACTGCGGCTGGCGGTTTTTCTGGCCGTAATCCGTCATCACCAGGAGCTGGCCGCCCCCGATGAGTTCCTGGTATCCCCGCGGGAATTATCCCTGCCCTCCTGGGATGAACTTGACCCGGCAACCGGGGGTCGATTGCGCGTGATTAAAGACCAGGTGGCCGACCTGCGCAGTCAGGCGGGTGCGGTAGCCGGCTCTTTATTCTGGACTGCCAGGCGGGCTGTGCTGTTCCTGGACGGGCAGGGCCTGGAGGCGCCTCCCTGGCTGGAGATGGACTGGTCCGGGGCATTAGAGGAATTCCTTGACCGGTGGACAGTCGCCTATGGAGAGCTTTACGGTCAATGGCGAAAGCTGAAGCGCCGGGCTAATAAGGACCTGAAGAACTACTTCGAGCTTTTAAGTCTCTTTTCCGCCCTCATTGATGCGGATAAAATTCATGCCGCGGGTGTGGAAGAAGATAAACGGGCCGTTATTCCCGCCGGAGAGGAACTGGTGGAACGTTACCGTGCGGCCAGGTTCACCACGCCCCGGACGGCCATGGAAATGTTGCGGGAAAACCTCTACCGGAATGTTTCGGCCAGGAT
>Ga0247720_100517_pt1 | contig 13420 bp, 8 predicted proteins | sample MSEWel2015_12_15_FD_189078 | JGI IMG/M metagenome (GOLD analysis project Ga0247720, IMG submission 189078) | Subsurface sediment microbial communities from gas well in West Virginia, United States - MSEEL Well Study Marcellus 3H_2015_12_15 | ecosystem: Environmental > Terrestrial > Deep subsurface...
TCAGCAGTTCGGGGGTATTATGGACAATTTCCATGGCCCTCCCGCCCAGCACGTAGGAGGGCCGCACCAGAACCGGATAGCCCAGCCTTTCCGCGATCTGCCGGGCCTGCTCCACGGTAAAGGCAGTACCCCCCTCGGTCTGGGGAATGCCCAGGCGGGCCAGCAGGGCGCTGAATTTTTCCCGGTCCTCGGCAGCGTCAATGGATTCCACCGGCGTACCCAGCACCCTCACCCCCCGGGCAGCCAGTTCCCCGGCCAGGTTGATGGCCGTCTGGCCGCCGAACTGGACGATCACGCCCAGGGGGTTTTCCTTTTCCACCACGTTGAGCACGTCCTCCAGGGTAAGGGGTTCAAAATACAGGCGGTCGGCGGTGTCGAAATCGGTGCTCACCGTCTCCGGGTTGTTGTTAATGATGATGGCCTCCACCCCTTCGGCCTGCAGACCCCATACGGAATGGACCGAGCAGTAGTCAAATTCAATACCCTGGCCGATACGGATGGGCCCCGAACCCAGCACCATCACCCTGGGCCGGGAGGATACCGGAACCTCATCCACAGCATCGTAGGTGGAATAGTAATACGGGGTGGCGGCCTCAAATTCCGCGGCACAGGTATCCACCATTTTGTAGGCCGGGACAATGCCGAGCTCCTTCCGCAGCGCCCGCACCCGGTCAAAGCCCAGGCCGGTCAAACGGCCGATGTGGCTGTCGGCAAAGCCGCAGGCTTTGGCCCGGCGCAGCAAACCGGGAGAGGGGTTGTCGCGCGCTGCCCGCAGTTCCCCTTCCAGCACCACGATATTCTTTATTTTCTCCAGGAAAAAATAGTCTATGGCTGTAAGCTGAAAAATCTCCCGCATGGCCCAGGCCCGCCGGAAAGCCTCGGCAATGGCAAACAGGCGCAGGTCATTGGGCCGGGAGAGCAGCTGCTGCAGTTCCATTTCGCTCCAGCTTCCCGACCCCTTCCACTGCAGGCTGTCCACACCGATTTCCAGGGAACGCACCGCCTTGAGCAGGGCTCCTTCAAAGGTGCGGTCAATGGCCATCACCTCGCCGGTGGCCTTCATCTGGGTACCCAGAGTGCGGTCGGCGCTGCTGAATTTATCAAAGGGCCAGCGGGGGATTTTAACCACCACATAGTCCAGGGCCGGCTCGAAACAGGCGCAGGTCTTGCCCGTCACCGGGTTGGTAATCTCATCCAGCCTCAGGCCAATGGCTATCTTGGCCGCCGTGCGGGCAATGGGATAGCCGGTGGCTTTGGAAGCCAGGGCGCTGGAGCGGCTCACCCGGGGATTAACCTCAATCACATAGTAACGAAAACTTTCCGGGTCCAGGGCAAACTGAATGTTGCAGCCCCCCTCCACCTTCAGGGCCCGGATGATTTTCAGGGCGGCGGAGCGCAGCAGCTGGTACTCCTTGTCGGCCAGGGTCTGGGAAGGTGCCACCACGATGCTGTCCCCGGTATGAATACCTATGGGGTCAATATTTTCCATATTGCAGATGGTTATACAGTTATCGGCCCCGTCCCGCATCACTTCGTATTCTATTTCCTTCCATCCGGCCACGCTCTTTTCCAGGAGCACCTGGCCGATGGGGCTCATGGTCAGCCCCCGGTGAACGATGGCCGCCAGCTCCTGCGGGCCTGTGGCCATGCCGCCCCCGGTACCGCCCAGGGTGTAGGCGGGCCGGACGATCAAGGGGTAGCCGATTTCCCGGGCAAACTCCAGGGCCTGCTCCACGCTGGTGACCGTGGTGCTGGGGGGCACCGGCTCGCCGATGGCCAGCATGGTTTCCTTGAACAGCTCCCGGTCCTCGGCCCGGCAGATGCTGTCCAGGGAGGTGCCCAGCAGTTCCACGCCGAACCTCTCCAGCACCCCCTGCCGGGCCAGTTCCACGGCCAGGTTCAACCCCGTCTGCCCGCCCAGGGTGGGCAGTAAGCCCTGCGGCCGCTCCCGCTCGATTATGCGGGCCACAGTCTGCCAGGTGAGGGGTTCGATGTAGATCTGGTCAGCCATATGGCTGTCGGTCATGATGGTGGCCGGGTTGGAATTCACCAGCACCACCTGGACCCCTTCCTCTTTCAGGGCCCGGCAGGCCTGGGTGCCGGCATAATCGAACTCCGCGGCCTGGCCGATAATAATGGGGCCGGAACCGATGACCAGCACTTTGTTAATGTCCTTTCGTCTGGGCATGGTTATCCTGGTTCAAAAAAGCTCACAATACCTAACAATTGTTAGTTTTTGTGAACCCAGCCTCCCCATGACCAGGTTTTCGCCCCTTTCCGGATTGGATTTGCCCGCCCCTGGGAGCGGGCTGAAGCGACAGGGAGACCTCGGCCCCGCCCAGCACTCAACACCCAGGTTAAGTTAATACTTAGAAGTTGAGCGTTGCGATGGGTGTTTAGTGCTGGGCACCCGGACGGGAGAACTGCGCGAAATAGGCACTTCCGGCTTGCGCCTTCATCAATGTTGACTATTTCGCGGAAAACTCCGCCTCCCGCGACCTGTTAGGTACGGCCTACCGGTTTTTCCGATACCGGCTAAACGGGGTCACCTACTCAGCAAAACCAGCTCCTTCAAGTCGTGCCAGACCGAGTAAAACGACTCCTGCTTGAAACGGTCCAAACCGTTGTATACAGGAATCTTTTCGTCCAGCCGCTTGAAGAGCCGCTTCACCTTTCGGGTCATCCCTTTTCCTTCCCCAGGTAAGGAATCAACCTTCCGGTTCAGCTTCTCTTTGATGACTCGAATTTTTTGCTTCAACTCGTTGGTAATGCACTCTCTGAAGCCTATCGCCCGCCGGGCGATAGTTAAAGCGGCTGCGTGGTGGATAATTACCCCGTACCGCTCCATGTACTTGTAATAGCCGATGGTGGACGTGTGCGCCGGCCAGACCGGTTTTATCCCCACCCCTTCTCTTGTGGCCTTGCGCGTGACGGCCTCGATTATCTTCTTGAACGGGAAGTTGGCCGCCATGCGGTTGAATTTCTTGTTGGTGTCCAGCCGGTCTTTCCCGAAGTCCAGGTCCTCTAAGGCAATGGGCTTACCCAGGGCTTTTGCTATGCCCACCACCACTTTGGCCAGTACGCCAATTAAGTATGTGCGCCGGTATCCGCGGCTGTAAGCAAGTTCCGGTATTTTGATGTAGAGAAAACCGTTCGGGTGTACCGTCACCTGGAATTCCCCGGCAAATTTGTGCAGGGCCTTCGGGTACGGTACGGTGAATCCTTCGGGCCAGGGTTCGGGCTGGCCGGAATAATTGACGTTGGCTAAAGCCACCCCGTCCGGGTTGGTGTCCATCCCCAGATATCCCCGGTTGGAACTGGTCACCGGTTCAGGTGCTGTTATGGTGAAGGTAATGTGCACCCTGTACCGGCCGTCCCTGCCCTTGATCAGCTCAACAGTATAGGGCGCGCCCGAAAGGAGCAGTTTCCACACCTTCAACCGGTGCTTCTCCGGCAGCCAGAGTATGCCCTCTACCCGGGGCGCCCTGGTCATTATGGGTCTACCCTTCTTGTCTGTTCCTTTCTGCTCGGACAGGTGAGAGATGGTTACTGACAGGGAGAAATCCCCGTTCCGACAGCTTATCTTGATGTTCGGGTTGCCGCCTTTGGTTTCGTCGCCGCGGGCAAAAAGCCTGTTCTGCCGGGCTTGCCGCCACTCTTCTTTTGAAACCCGGCCTTTACAGATCCCCTTCCACAAAGAACGACCCCCAAAAACTACAGCAGGTATGGTGCCGTTACTTTGATGGGTCTTTAGCTCATCCAGCTTATCACTCAGTTTTTTGACCCGCGATTTGCGGCCGTGTACGGCGCGTTTAGCTTTCTCGATTTTTACCGGGTCGTTTGCTTCAACTGCTTTATCCAGGTCTTTTTCCGCCCAGCCGAGTTTCTTCCTGGCCCGGGCCAGCTTCGTTTCCATTTCCTCAACTTCCAAAACCAGCAGTTCTCGCTGTGATTCAATAATGGCCTTTGCCTTCAATATGGCATCGTCACAAAAACGGGAGTTTATGCCAAATAACTTCTGACCTTCTTTTTTGAGCTCTTGGGGACGGGAACGGCCTTCCTGCAGCCGGTTGAACGCCCAGCGGGTACAGGCACAAAAAAGGCGCATTTCCGTGACCAGAGGGTCTTCGTCGCCCCGGCCCCACTTCTGGGAGCGAAAGGCAGGGTAAACCTCTGGGAAAAACTCGCCGCATACGGTGTATTTTACGCCGTCTTCAGGACTCCTCGGTTTCTTTTTCGGCTTCCTCATCCCGTGTCACTCCCGCCATCAGTTCCCGAAACCCCTGCCTGACCTTCCTGCCTCCCCTGGCACCGTACAACCGGGCCGAAAAAGTCGTCACTATGGCCAGCAGGTCCCGAACCAGCTCAGTATGAGCGTCCTCCGGCTCTTTTTCCGCTATGGCGATTATCTTTTATACTCGCCCTGCTCGGCCAGCTTGAGTACGTTGGCTAACCGCGGCGCTTCTGGTTTAAGCCGCTGGCTACGTCCGTGAATTCTGCCCTGATGATAAAACCGTTTTCCCGGGCGTACTGCCACAACCGTTCCATCTGCCGGTCCAGGTTGCCCACGCCGGCCTGCTTTTTTGTAGATACCCGGGCGTAAAGCACGACTGCTTCCTGCCCATCAGTCAATTGACCGGATTGCAAGAGCCTGTTGAGTTCGTCCATAGAGTACCGGCGCTGGCCTCCGGGCAGACGGACGGGCTTGATTAAACCCCGCTTCTCCCAGTTGCGCAGGCTGTCGGGATGAACGCCTAATTTTTTTGCCGCTTTGCTGATGGTTAAAAGCACCATAACTTTATGGTAACTGTTTTGTTATGTTTTATCAGTATTTGTTGACCTGTTAGTAGCTGCTACGAACCTCCTGCTGCAAAAGTTACTGTTTTATCTCAGCCAGGACGCCGGCCAGGATTTCCACCGCCTCATCCACCTCGGCCTCTGTGATAATCAAGGGAGGAATAAAGCGCAGGATGTGATTGTCCACACAGTTAATCAACAAACCGCGCTCCTGGCACCTGCCAACGATCTCTTTACCCTCGATGGACAATTCCATACCCAGCATCAGCCCCAGGCCGCGCACCTCCCTGACAAAAGAAAACCGGCCGGCCAGCTCCAGAAGGCGGGCCTTCAGGTAGGCTCCCACCCGGGCCGCATTTTCAATCACGCCGTCCTCCAGCAGGCATTTCACGGCCGCCAGCCCGGCCGCACAGGCCAGGGGGTTGCCTCCGAAGGTGGAGGCGTGGTCGCCGGGGCTGAAGGCGGCGGCCACTTCTTCCTTCGCCACCATGGCCCCGATGGGGAACCCGCCGCCCAGGGCTTTGGCCAGGGTAAAAATGTCCGGCTCCACGCCGTAATGCTGGTAGGCCAGGAACCTGCCCGTACGACCCAGGCCGCACTGCACTTCGTCGAAGATCAGCAGGGCATTGTAGCGGTCACAGAGCTCCCGGGCGGCCTTTAAATATTCAGGCGTGGCCACGTTTACCCCACCCTCGCCCTGGACCGGCTCCAGGAGCACCGCACAGGTGCCGGGGTTCACAGCCCGGGAAAGGGCCTCCACATCATTGAAGGGAACGTATTTAAACCCCGCCGGAAGGGGCTCAAACCCCTTCTGATACTTGGACTGGGCCGTGGCAGTGATGGCGGCCAGGGTACGCCCGTGGAAGGATTTCAGGGCGGTGATGATTTCATACTTATCCTGCCCGCCGTGTATTTTACCGTACTTGCGGGCCAGCTTGATGGCCGCCTCGTTGGCCTCGGCACCACTGTTGCAGAAAAACACCCGGTCGCCGCAGGAATTTTCCACCAGCAGCCGGGCCAGCCTGGCCTGGGTTTCAATGTAATAGAGGTTGGACACATGCATTAATTTCCGGACCTGTGAGGTTATGGCATCCACCACCGCCGGATGGCAGTGGCCCAGGGAGCAAACGGCCAGCCCGGCCACAAAATCAAGGTACTCCTTCCCTTCCGCATCCCAGACCCTCGCCCCCTGTCCCCTCACCAGGGCCAGGGGCAGGCGCCCGTAAGTTTGCATCACATACCTGCTGGTAAGCTCCATAATTTCTGCACCCGTCACTTTTATCCCCTCCTGCTAACGGACCACCATGGTGCCGATGCCTTTATCCGTGAACACTTCCAGCAAAATGGAGTGGGCCACCCGCCCGTCCAGAATATGGGTGGTATTGACTCCCCCGTAAAGGGCCCGGGTGCAGCATTCCACCTTGGGGATCATACCCCCGTCGATAACGCCCCGGGCTATCAAATCGGGTACATCGTCCGCCCGGATCACTGAAAGCAGCGAATCCTTGTTTTCCCTGTCTTCCAGAATGCCTTCCACGTCGGTGAGGATAATTAATTTATCCGCCCCCAGGGCCACCGCCAGCTCCCCGGCGGCGGTATCGGCGTTGACGTTGTAGCTTTCCCCTTCGGGGCCCACCGCCACGGGAGCCACCACGGGAATATAGCCCTCATTGATCAAGGTATGGACGATGGCCGGGTTGACCTTTTTCACCTGCCCCACGCAGCCGATGTCCACCATTTCCACCGTCCCGTCGGGCTGGTATACCCTGCCGGGTTTCTTCACCGCCTGAAGCAGGCAGGCATCCTTGCCGGAAAGGCCCACCGCCCTGCCGCCAATGCGGTTGATCAGGGAGACGATTTCCTTGTTCAGCTTGCCCGCCAGGACCATTTCCACTATTTCCATGGTTTCCTCGTCGGTAACCCGCAGGCCGCCCACAAAGCGGGATTCGATACCCAGCTTCTGGAGCATGGCCGTAATTTCCGGTCCCCCGCCGTGGACAATTACCGGGTGCATGCCCACGTACTTCATCAGCACCACATCGGTGAGCACGGCCTTTTTCAGCCCGCAGTCCACCATGGCGTGGCCGCCATATTTGATGACCACGGTCTTGCCGTAGAACTTCTTTATGTAAGGCAGGGCCTCCACCAGGATGGCCGCCTTCTCCTGTGCGCTGAGCAATCAGATACCTCCCCCGGTTTACTTATCCTTAAAAACCCAGGATAACAGGCCGTTACGTCCGGTAGCTGGCATTAATGTTCACATATTCGCCGGTCAGGTCGCAGCCCCAGGCCGTGGCCTCATATTTTCCCGACTTTAAATCCACCAGCACCCGCACCTCACGGCCCGCCAGCACGGACGAGGCTGCTTCCTCGTCAAAGGGCAAAGCCACCCCATCCCTGGCCACCATTATGTCACCCAGGTATATATCCACCCGGTCAGGATCAAAGTGCGCACCCGAGTAGCCGGCAGCACAGATAATGCGCCCCCAGTTGGCATCCTGGCCGTATATGGCCGTTTTGACCAGGTTGGAAGCCACCACTGCCCGGGCGGCCAGGCGGGCATCCCTTTCGCTGGCGGCATTGATCACCTTCACTTCCAGCAGTTTGGTGGCCCCTTCGCCATCCCTGGCCACCGCCCGGGCCAGCCGGGTGCATACCTCGGTGAGGGCGTCCCGCAGCAGGTGGTAATCTTCATTTTCGGCGGTAATTTCCGGGTTACCGGCCCGGCCGTTGGCCAGGGCCAGGACCATGTCATTGGTGCTGGTATCCCCATCCACACTGATCATATTAAAGCTGCGGTCCACCGCATGACGCAGCATTTCCTGCAGGCAGGGTGCGGATACGGCCGCATCGGTGGTAATAAAGCAGAGCATGGTGGCCATGTTGGGATGAATCATTCCGGAACCCTTGGCCATACCCCCGATGGTTACCGTGTGCCCGCTTAAGGTAACGGAAAGTGCGGTTTCCTTGGGCTCGGTATCGGTGGTCATAATGGCCTCGGCGGCAGCCGCACCTCCGCCGGGGCTCAATTCCCGGGCCGCAGCGGCAATACCCGGCAAAATGCGGCCCATGGGCATGGGCTGGCCGATGACCCCGGTGGAGGCCACCAGGACATCCTCCTCGGGAATATTCAATACCCGGGCCGTTTCCTGCGCCATGGCCCGGGCATCCCTGATACCCTGCTCCCCGTTGCAGGTATTGGCATTGCCGCTGTTCACCACCACCGCCCGGGCACGCCCCCTGGAAATGCGCTCCATAGTTACCAGCACAGGGGCACCCTTCACCAGGTTGGTGGTGAACACCCCGGCAGCCCGGGCCGGAACCTCGGAAAAAATTAAGGCAATATCCCGTCTTCCTTTATACTTCACCCCGGCGGCCACTCCCGCGGCCAGAAAACCCTGCGGGGCAGTGACACCGCCGCTTTTCTCTTCCCATGTTCTGGCCAAGCCAGCATTCCTCCTTATTCACTACGTCGTTAAACTGTCCGGGTTCGGACCGGACTCAACATTAGATTACTCGCTTCATATGCAAGCAGAAAGCGTAAATACTCAGTGAACCTGGTTGGATGCGGCACTGTCCCCGCTCACTCCAGTGCTTCGCGCCGACAGCACCGCGGCTTGCTTCGGGCCGGCTCTGGCTCTCTGCGGATTGCCCGCCACTAATCATTCTTCGTTGTTACCTGTTGAAATAATATGTCTTAAAAAGTCTCCTTCCGGGTAGTTCATCATGCGTCCTCGAGAGCCGAGCCGGCAGCCTCGCTTCGCCGGGTGCTGTTACCGGCGCTTCGCAAGTCATTCGCTCCGGACAGTGCCGCATCCTTGTCATAACGGTTCTACTGAATATTAACCGGAAAGATATTTTACATATTTCTACGGATATACCCCCGGACCGTAAAGCCCCGTATCCTCCGCCAGCCCGAACATTATATTCATATTCTGGACCGCCTGGCCGGCGGCTCCTTTGATCAGGTTATCGATGGCGGAAATGATTACCACCCTGCCGGTACGCCGGTCTACCACCAGGCCTATGTCACAGTGGTTGGAGCCGGCCACCATTTTGGTCGCCGGCAGCATGCCGGCGGGCAACACCCGGACAAACTTCTCCTGCCGGTAAAATTCCCGGTAGAGGGTCAAAACTTCCTCCGTGCTCTTCAGCCGGGCCAGCCGGGCGTAGATGGTGCTTAAAATACCCCGGATCATGGGCGTCAGGTGGGGGGTAAAGGAAACCAGCACCTTTTTGCCGGCCAGGGCGCTTAATTCCTGCTCGATCTCAGGGGTGTGACGGTGCACGGCCACCCCGTAGGCCTTGATGCTCTCGTTAACCTCGCAGTAATGGGTGTTTAGGGACAACCCCCGCCCGGCCCCGGAAACGCCGGACTTGGAATCAATGATAATGGAGCCTGTATCGATCAGCCCTTCTTTCAGCAGGGGAGCCAGGGCCAGGATCACGCTGGTGGGGTAGCAGCCCGGATTGGCCACCAGCCGGGCGGAACGGATTTTTTCCCGGTGAATTTCCGGCAACCCGTACACCGCTTGAGGCAACAGCTCCGCGGCCGTGTGCTCCACCTTATACCATTCCTGATAGACTGCAGGGTCGTGGAGACGGAAATCCGCACCCAGATCCACCAGAGCTTTTCCCCTGCCAACGACTTCCCGGGCCACGGCCATGGCATGGCCATGGGGCAGGGCCGTAAATATTACATCGCTTCTCTCCACCAGGGCCGGCAAATCCTGCTCCTCGCAGACCAGATCCACAAACCCGTAAAGGTGGGGGTAAACCTCCCAGAAAGCTTTGCCGGCATAACTCTGGGTGGTCAACCCCACCAGCTCCACCTGCGGGTGGGCATTTAACAATCTGACCAGTTCGGCACCGGCATAGCCGGTGGCCCCGATAACGCTAGCTTTTACAACCATAGCCGCCAGGTGCAACCCGGGTACCCGGGTTTCCGGCACCCCCAACTCCTTTCTGTTCAGGTAATACTTATAATTATACAATCGGTTGCATAAAAATACAATCTTAAAGCAAGAAAAAAATAACCCGCGTACAGGTATTTTATCCGCCAGGTTCCTTAACGGACATGAGCTGCTTACTAGAAGTAAGCAGCCACAGATTGTTGACAAACTCTTTATGTGCCCTGGTTTTAGAGGAGGAGCGACCTGGAGTGAGCGCTGCCGGGCCAGGCGCGGGCGACGGGATGAGGCGGGGCCGCGGACCGGATGTCCGCGGAGGCCACCTGAACACAGGAGGTGTGAATGTGGCCGGTACCCGCCGAAGACCGGAGCCGGGGCCTTAAGGCCCGGCCAGCGATACGACCGGGAGCGACGACTAAAACCAGGGCACACCCCAGAAGTACTTTGTCGAGACAACTCGATAACCATAAGCTGCTTACTAAGCAGCTTATGGAAAAGAAAGGTTATTAACTTTGTGCGCCCCACGGGAAGCGCCGGATGAGGAACAAAGCCAGCACGAGCCCTGCCACCGCCAGGAGGTTGAGAGCCTGAAATACCGCTGGTACGCCCAGGTGGTCGGCCAGTACCCCCAGCAGGGTTACTCCCACGCCGCCCATACCCACACCAAAGCCAATGGTAAAGCCGCTGGCCAGCCCCTTGCGGTGGGGCATAAGCTGCTGCCCAAGGACGATGGTGGTGGAAAAGGTACTGATCAGCGCCGCCCCTATCAGGGCCAGCAGCACCAGGGCAGCCAAACCGCCACCGGCATGGAGGAATAAATAGATCAGGGGGATGAGCAGGGCCATGGAACCGGCCATCACCCGGGGGGCTCCCAGAACATCGGTCAAAGGGCCCCCTAAAAGGGTGCCGAAGGCCCCGGCCAGCAGGAAGACGGAAACAAAATACCCGGCCAGGTGGGCATCGCCGTGCAAATAGTCGGTGTAATAAAGGGGCACGTAGGTAGAAAGCCCCGCGTGCAGCCAGGAACGGAAAATGATATAAATGAGGAGCAGGGTAAAGGCAACCAGGGTTCCCTTGTTCCATTCCACACCGGCAGTTTGCGTAGAAGTCCGGTTCTTCCCTGAAAGGGGTGTCCCGCTTCTTTCTTTTCCATCTGCAGGGCCTCTAAAAGCCTGCCTTACCCCTTCTTCCTGCAGGGAATTAAGGCGCGGCCAGCAAATCATCAGCAGGCCGGCGGTAACCAGGCCGGGCAAAACGAAATAAACCGTGGCCTCCGGTCCACCCAGGGTCAAAAGCCAGGCCATGAACAGGGAACCCAGGCCAAAACCCAGGTTTCCGCCCACGGAAAATACGGCCATGCCGCTTCCCTTGCGCACACCGCTGGCCAGGTTGGCCGCGCGGGAACCTTCCGGGTGGTAGGCCGCCACGCCCAGGTTGGAGACGGCCACCGCCAGCAGGAGAAGGGAAAACCAGGGTAAACGGCCGGTAGCGGCCAGGCCCATGCCGGCCACCAGGCAACCCAGCGGCAAAAGCCAGCGGGCCGGACGCCGGTCGGCAAAATAACCGAAAACAGGCTGGATAACCGATGAAGCCACGTTGGACACAAGCACTAAAAGACTGGTCTGGGCATAGGACAGGGCAAAGGCCTGTTTTAATACCGGCAGCAAAGCAGGTAAGGCACCCTGGGCCATGTCGGTGACCAGGTGGCCCCAGGATAAGAGCAAGAGCACACCCGCAATTGGCCCCCCCTGTTTTGCCGCCTTTCCCGCCGGCACTGTGCTTCTTGTTGCTTCCATTTTTGATACGGACAAATATTCCACCCCCATTTAATGCTGCAAGCACAACTGCCCCTGTAGAGTTTTAATTTGACGGCAACATCATTAAAGTTAATCTTACTCCTCCCCCTCCTTTTGTGGCAATGTCAAAAAGGCTGCAAATATAAAGTTAACATGTTAATATTCAATTCTTTTTACCGTTTTTCGGGAGCTTTTGGGGGCACAAAAAAACTGCCGTCCTTAAAACAAGGGCTTGGATAATTCTCAAGAAGTAATCAACATATCCCCATCCCAGACGACTGACTTATCATATAATCCTGAATACCAGCTCCCGACAAAGAGGCCACTGTAGGCGAACTATTTACCCGGGAAAGATTGTCACACCTCTCGCTGCCGGAGGTACCTTTTGAGCCGGTCATATTCCGGCCTGTCCGGGATACCCGTCAGGCTCTGGTCCACTTTGACGACAACCGGTATTCAATTCCGGTCAACGTAGCCCATGGGCCGCCCTTGCTGGGCTGTGGGGCCCGGCATCCACATCAAGAACCTGGCTTCGATAAGGAAACCATTGAACTGGAGTTATTTGAGCAAACGAAAAATCTATTTAACCTGGAACTGGATCTGGTTTTCTGGGACACCACCTCCACCTACTTCACTGGAAATGGTCCCGAAGGTCTGGCGGAATACGGGTATTCCAAAGACCACCGCTCCGACCGGGTGCAGATTATTGTGGGTGTGCTCATGACCCGGGAAGGAATACCGGTGGCTCACCAGGTTTTTCCCGGTAATACTGCTGACATCGAGACCTTCAAGAAGATCATCCATGATACCCGAACACGTTTTCTACTCCGGCGGGTAATCTTCGTAGCCGACCGGGGAATGGTTAGCACAACACTTCTGGATGAGTTGGATAAAGAACATATCGAATATATCGTCGGCGTAAAAATGCGCCGGATGCAGGCGGTTGCGGAAGTGTTGAAAACGGGCGGCCGTTATAAAGAAGTAGCCGAGAACTTGAAAGTAAAAGAAGTCTGGCATGATGCCAATCGTTACATTATCTGCTATAACCTAATGGAGGCTGAACACGACCGAAAAGCCCGGGAAGAGATTGTCAAGAAATTGGAAAAACAGCTCAACGAAAAAGGTCTTAAATCAATGCTATCAAACAGTGGCTACAGCAGGTTTCTGAAAATATCAGGCGCCAATGTTACCGTGGATCAGAAGGCTCTGGAAGAAGATGCCCGTTATGACGGGAAGTATGTTCTCAGAACCAACTCCCAAGTGGACACCGCAGAGGCAGCCCTGGCATACAAAGAACTCTGGCGGGTGAAAAGGGCCTTTCGGGAATTAAAATCCACCCTTGATTTAAGGCCAATCTACCACTGGAAAGACCGCAGGGTAAGGGCACATGTCATGGTTTGTTTTCTGGCGCTGGTGTTGGAATCGGCTTTTTACCGGTATCTCAAGTTGGCCGGCAGCCAGGTTGAATACTTGTATCTCATGAGAGATTTAAAAAATCTAAAAGCCGTCGAGTTAACCCTGGAGGGCATAAGATATTTGTGCCGAACTGAATTACCAGGTAATGCTTTTCAAGCTTTTAAAGCATTGGGAATGGGAGTTCCAAATCATGTAATAATCATTTATTAGCAAATCTACCACAATAAGGGAAAATGTTGTGGCACGCCAACTCGTTATGTCCCGGAAGCCTTGATTTTCCGGGGTTTTGTTGGGATTGGGTGTTAAAGTTCAGTTCGAAGGTGCTGGCACTGAATACAAAGCAACCCTCGGCCGACTGACGTCCCTGTCTTTATACCCGAGTTTGAAAGGCAATATCTCCCATCCCTTGCGCCCCAAGGGTTTCAGGGCACAAAAGGGTGACGTACCACTACATATTTCCTGTATGTGGTAATTGGGTAAGTATCTGTGCTTTTAGCGGCG
>Ga0247720_100521_pt1 | contig 13373 bp, 13 predicted proteins | sample MSEWel2015_12_15_FD_189078 | JGI IMG/M metagenome (GOLD analysis project Ga0247720, IMG submission 189078) | Subsurface sediment microbial communities from gas well in West Virginia, United States - MSEEL Well Study Marcellus 3H_2015_12_15 | ecosystem: Environmental > Terrestrial > Deep...
TTTCAGGCCCCGACCAACACCAAGTATTGCTACCGTTTGATTTCCTGCATCTTAAACTGACGACTCTGCACATTACCTTGTCCTACTGTCTCTTGCCCTTCGGTAAACGAATTATGCAAGACCCTCACTTACGTTTGCAGGCCGTAGCCAGCTGAGCCGCGATTCTTTGCGCCATCTTTTTGACGTTCAGGCAGATAAAAGTTAGAAAGACCTGGATAGCTACACGGAAACGACCCCGATAGCAGGCTCGTGCCATGCCGTGCCAGGTTTTGGCCTCGCCGAATATCCTCTCGATGAGTCCCCTGAAAGACCCTCGTAGTGATATAGAAAAGGAATCCCCACTCCGGTTGGCGAAGATGTTAGGTGAAGCAACCCAAAACACTTCCCTGCCGGGGGAAGATTCCTTGGTACCTGTATTCGCCAGCCGGCAGGGAAATCCTGCTGGAGGGATCAAAGATCAAATGTGTTGGTGCTGCGTCAAGAACAGCTGAGTCTATGGGATACGATACTTCCAGAAGAGGTTCGAACTCTGAATGGCGAGCTAGCCGAGGTCAGCCGGTGGCTTGACGATGAGCGCTTCATGGAGCCGTTTCTTAAGAAGTTCCATACCCGCATTGGGCGACCTACAGTTCCGGTGGACACGTACCTTCGGCTCATGTTTCTCAAGTTCCGGTATCAGCTGGGATATGAGACCTTGGTGGCAGAAGTTCAGGACAGCATTACGTGGAGGCTCTTCTACCGCATTTCGCTTGACATGCCTGTACCTCACTCCACGACTTTAATCAAGCTGACCAAGAAATACGGAGACGAAACCTTGGAAGAACTCAATACCCTTCTTGTCCTGAAAGCCAGAGGAGAACGCATAATCAAAGCCAAGAAGCTGCGGATTGATACCACAGTGGTGGACATCAAGTATTCCACGGATGCAGGGGTTGCTGGCTGATGGCGTGCGCCTCATTACCCGCACGGTAAAGAGAATCAAAGCTGTGGTGGAAAAAGCAGGAGAAACCGTTGTTTCTTTCTGCGACCAGACACGAACAGTTAAGAAGGAGCTCCTGGCCATCGGTAAGGTTCTTAAGCGGCGCAGCGGCAAAGCAGTCAAGGAAGTGCGCAGGATCACTGACAAGCTTGTCACCGTGGCCAACAAAACTGTAGCCCAAGCGAAAGCAGTTCTTGACCAATGCAAAGACAAATCCGGCGCAGCAGTGGCACGATTGACTACGGCTTTAGAGAAGTGCGTGGCAGCTACCAGGCAAGTTATCGCCCAAACTAAGGAAGTGCAATCAGGCAACCCTCACGTTCCGGAAAGGATTATCAGCTTCTTTGACCCTGAGGCTCGTCCGATCAGAAAAGGCAAGCTCAAATCTCCCACCGAGTTTGGGCGTAAGCTTATCCTTGAAGAAAGCGAAGAAAGGGTCATCGTAGGCTTCAAATTGCTCAATGGAAATCCCGCTGACAAAACCTTGCTTGAGGACTCCATCCAACGCTACCAAAAGGTTTTCCATAGGCCGCCGCTTGCAGTATCCACAGACCGCGGCTTTTACAGTAAAGACAACGAGAAAATGCTTCGTGGCAAGTGCGTGCGTCAGTTCGCTATCCCCAAGCCGGGAAAACTCTCAGCGGAAAGAAAACAGCTCGAGTCTTCGCCTTGGTTTAAGCGCCTGCAGAAATGGCGCGCTGGTGGCGAAGGTACGATAGGACTACTGAGACGCAAGTATGGTTTGCCCCGTAGTTTGTTCAGGGGCAGACCGGGCACAAAATGCTGGGTGGCTCTGTCGATTCTCACCTACAACCTAAGGAGAATCGCGGCGCTTAGCCTGGAAATGGGGAACTAAACAGACAAGAAGAGGCACAAGAAGCAAGGCAAATAATGAACCAGATTTCATGAGCCTAAGATGGAAAGAGATGACGTTACGCTGAAGACTTTTTCAAGGGACTCTAACTAATGCCTCCGGGCAGCAGCACCTGTTCGCTTAAGTTCGAATACTGCAACCTCTGCACCATTTCTTGTTGACCTTGCTCTCGTACCCCATGCGTTTCACCTCCACTCCCTCGGGCCAAAGAAAAAGCTGCCTAGGCAGCAGCTACTTCTGCCCGCCGCTCAACAGGAGCAAAACTTCGTCCTCAGCTTAAGCAAGACCTTTAGCTATGTTGCACAAAGTTATCCCCACCCGCCTGCGCGGGTGGGGACAGGACTTAACTAAGTTATTCCTCGTTGTCAGCCGGTTGGTCACTTTTTTACCTTCCTAGCTAAAACCTGCTTTAGCCTCTTCAGCGCCTCCGCGATATTTTCGTATGAGTTGGCATAAGACAGGCGGACGTAGCCCTCTCCGCAAGCGCCAAACGCAGTTCCGGGGACAAGTGCCACGCCGGCTTCCGTTAAGGCCGTCTCCACAAACTCGGCCGAAGTCAGGCCGAAAGCTTTAATATTGGGGAAAGCATAGAAAGCGCCCTGAGGAGGAACACAGGAAATCCCTTCGATCTCGGCCAGGCCGCGCAGCACCAGATCACGCCGGCGCTCAAACTCGGCCACCATCTCCGCCACGCAGCTCTGGGAGCCGTCGGTGGCAGCTATGGCACCGAACTGGGCAAAGGTTGTAGCACAGGTCGTGGTGTACTGGTGCACCTTCAGCATAGGGAGAATGATGTCCGCTTTAGCCACCACATATGCCAGCCGCCAGCCGGTCATGGAATAGGCCTTGGAATAGCCGTTAACAGTAATAGTCCGTTCTGCCATGCCCGGGAAGGAAGCGATGGAGACATGGCTGCTGCCATGGTAAACGATCTTTTCGTAAACCTCATCTGAGAGGACCAGGAGGTTGTGCTTGATGGCTATGCGGGCCAGTTCTTCCAGTACATCGCGCGGCAGCACCGCACCCGTCGGATTGGTGGGTGTATTTATAACGATCATACGCGTCCTGGCGGTCACGGCTTGCTCCACCTCGGCCGGATCCACGATCCAGCTGTTTTCTTCCCGCGCCGCGACGATAACCGGGACCGCCCCCACCATGCGCGCGACCTGCACGTAATTGATAAAGGCCGGCTCGATGACGATGACCTCATCCCCGGGGTTGAGAAGCCCCACCATAGCCATGAATAGGGCCTCTGCCGCGCCTACCGTGACCACTATCTCCCGGTCCGGGTCCGCAGCAATCCCGTTTTCCGCTGCCAGCTTCTTCGCGATGGCCTGGCGGAGAGCCGGCAGCCCCCTGTTAGGCCCGTAATGGGTCTGTCTTTCCCACTTTGCCGGCGCTTGTCAAGAAAATCACATATAAAATCATATACGATCAGCAGGATTTTAACGGAAGAAGTCGAATAGCAGAAACGGTGGACTATGCAAGACAAGCCGGACAAAAGCCAATAAGTGAAAATTGGGGGGTAGGTTGGTTATGGATAACCGCCGGACCACGCCGGGAATTCGCCTCGCGCCCCAAGTGTCGCAAATTTTTAATAATATCAGCGCTTCCGCGCAAGAGGATTTTTGCGCCCAGGTCATTGGGCCTCTTATGACCAGCGACTACGGTCCCGAACTCATCGAAACCTTAGAGCAGTTCCTGGCAGACAATCTCAACGTCTCCCAAGCGGCTAAGCACCTCTACCTCCATCGCAATACTATGCTCTACCGTTTAGCCAAAATACACAAGCTGACCGGCCTTAACCCAAGGAGCTTTGAACAGGCTTTGGTGCTCAAGCTGGCGCTTATGGCTTGGAAGCAGCGTAAGGAACAGGCTGCCGGCCTTTCTTGGAGGAAGAAAGACCATGTCGGTTAACGCTCCCAACGTTCCTTACGCCGAGATAAGCGCCGATTCTAAGCTTTTCCGCCTGGCTTGGTTTTTTAACGCCGTAGTCGTAAGCTTGGTGGAAGCCAAGATACTCCTCAAGCAGCTGCCGGAAGCAAAAGCCGATTTAGAATATCTTTTGAGCGAGGCCGATCTTCCTGCCGACCGGCGTGCTTTTCTCCGAGCGGAACTCGCCCGTTTTTGGCGGGAGTGCGAAGCTTTAAAAGAAAGCCTCGAGGAAGCGGGGAGGCTGGCCCATGGCCAATGAAGATCTTACGAGTAAAGTTATGACGGCCGCCGAGGCCGTCCGGCGTTTCATCCGGCCGGGAACCCATATCGCTTTCGGCGGTTTCGCCGTCCTCCGCCGCCCCATGACCATCGCCCGCGAAATTGTCCGGCAGGGAATCGGCGATTTGTTCGTAACCATGAACGGCGGTACCACCGTAGAGGAAATGCTGGCGGGCGCCGGGCTCATCAAGTGGCTGGAGACCACCTATTTGGGCATGGAAGGCGGCATGCCGGTAGCCTACGCCGTGCGGCTGGCCATCGAACAGGGCGAAATTGAGCTGGTCGAAGACTACAGCAACTGGAGCTTTGCCCTGCGCACCGTAGCCGCACGTTACGGCCTGCCGTTTATGCCGTGTCTAGGCGACCTCGGGAGCGACCTCATCACCCACGACACCTTCGGCAGGGCCGGCCTCAGAGGTCGGGACGAAAAAGGCCGCTGGCGGCACCCGGGAATACCGCCGCGCAAGTATGCGGTTATCGACGACCCCTTTGAGGGCTGGGGCCTGAGGCCGCGGGATTACCGGAGCGGCCCTGACACCTGTGCCAACAAGAGCAACGCCTACCGCCAGGCCGATTCGCTTCCCACCGCGTACACCGGAAAGCCCGGAGTCAAAGTGGCTTTGGTTCCGCCGCTCTTGCCGGAGGTCACGGTGGTCCGGGCTCAGCGGGTCGCCTTGGACGGAACGGTAAGAATTGAAGGCCTGCTCGGGCCGGACGTAGATCAATCCCTCGCCGGTCGCATCCTTATAGTTGAATGCGAGCGCATTTGCCCACCGGAGGAGCTCAGGGCCGTCCCGGAACACAATCAGATCCCCGGGCATTTCGTCAGCGCCATCGTCGAGCAGCCGTTCGGAGGCTATCCTACCGCCGTCCCCAATTATTACGACTACGACTACGAATGGTTCCGCGAGTACGGGCAGGCCGTCCGCGGCCGAACCCTGGCTGAGGTGCACGAGTACTGGCACGAACAGGTGGCAACCACCCGCGACGACTGGGACTACCTTCTAAACCGCGTGGGCCTTAAGCGCCTGGCCGCCCTGCGCGCCGATCCACGCCACCACTATAACCCGGAGCTTAGCCGGTTTAAGTAGAGGGATGATAGAAGATGTGCGCGCTCGATGCTAAGTACGAAGCCTACCTCTCCCAACACGGCCTCACGGCCTCGGAGTTCACGCCAATGGAGCTTCTCGCCTGCGCGGTAGCCCGCGAACTTACGGACGGAGCCTTTGCCTTCGTCGGAACGGGGCTTCCTCTCCTGGCCGCCACGCTGGCCAAGAAGACTACGGCCCCTTCGCTTACCATTATCCTTGAGGCAGGAACGTTCGACCCGGAGATCGCCGATCTTCCCATTTCGGTCGCCGACCCGCGCGCGGCCTTCAACGCCGCAACCTTGGGCACCCTGGCCGACGCCTTTGGTACCATTGCCGCCCGCGGCTACTGTACATTAGGTGTCTTGGGGGCGGCCGAGTGCGATATGTACGGCAACCTGAACTCCACGGCCATCGGCAACCCCCTCCCCGCCGGCATCTCGCCGACGGGCAGGGGGCCGGACGTTCGTCTAACCGGCAGCGGCGGGGCCAATTCCATCGCCGCTTTGGCCGATAAGATCGTCGTGATGATGGTCCACGAAAAGCGGCGTTTTCCCCCGCGCGTAAGTTACCTCACCACCGTTGCCGGCCGCCGCGGCCCGGCAGGCGAAAGCCGTTTTGATTACGGTCTCTTCCGGGGCGGGGAGCTTAAGGTTATAACCGACCTCTGCACGCTCAAGCCGGACCCGGTCACCGGTATCCTCGTTCTCGATGAGGTCTTCCCCGGAGTCACGCCGGAAGAGGTGCGGGAAAACACGGGGTGGGATTTGGACATCTCCCACGCCCGGCCCTTCCGCCCGCCGAGCGAAGAAGAGCTCAGGGTGCTCCGCCTCGAAGTCGATCCGCACCGCTTTTACCTCGGGCGAACCAGGAAGGGCAGACGTTAAGCGGCTGGGAAACTTCGTGGACAAAAAGCAAGCAGGCGAAGCCGAAAAAACTACCACCGCCGGACGTAAACGGCGGTGGTATTTTTTTGAAGGAGGATTTAGCTGCGCGTAAGGCTCCCGCGAAAGAGGGCAATCCACCCTTACAGATTCACCTAAGTTCGGCGCCGTCTCACCTTGCCTGCCGCGCCGGGATTCATTCGGAAAGCACCAAACGCCAGGGTGAGGAAGCTCACCAGGAGGCCGGGATAGAGCGGATCGGTCGCCGCGCCGCCCACCTTCCATAAGATGGCCGTCAAAGGACCCAAGACGATGGCCAGCCGCCCTGCCGGCCTCGCTATACGGCCGGGCCAAAACAACGCGGCGAGAAGCGGCAGGCATACCGTTGCTCCCCTTAGCCCCATGGAAAGATACGTCCACTCCAGGATGAGGCTCTTGAGGTTGCCGCTTAGCACCACCGTGAGGCCCAGACCTGTGACCGCAACGATCACCAGGCGGGAGACGAGGAGGCTCCGGTCCGCTCCCGCAGCACTTCGAAAGTAACGCCCGTAGATATCCTTGGTGACCATGGTGCTGATACCGAGGGCTAGCCCCGCCCCTGTCCCCACCACGGCGACGAGCAAAGTGGCCAGGGCCACTCCGGCGAGCGGCGCCGGGAGAAAGCGCAGCACAAAAGCCGGAAAGGCCTGAGCAGGCTCCAAATCAGGAAAATTCTTGCGCATAAAAAGCCCGATGAGGATGCCGGGAATGCCGGCGGGGGGAATTAAAAAGGCCGCGAGCAGTGCGCCGCTTTTCGCCGCCTTGGCGCTCCGGGCGGAAAACATGGCCTGAATGTATGTTTGAGTGGAAAGTACGCCGACCAAGAGCGAGAAGCCGGCCGCGAGGTCGGTGGCTACGCCACGCCCCAGCAGGTTGAACCAGGGATCGGCGGGGAAAGTGGCGCGCAGCCCCGCCCAACCCCCTAACCCGCCGTAGGCCAGCACGCCGGTAATTAGGAGTATCCCGTAGAGAAGCGCAAGTTTGGCCAGGCCGACGAGGCCCGTGCCCCACACGCCGCCGAACGCCACGTAGGCTACCATAAGCCCCGCCGCGGCCAAGGCGGCCGCCCAAGGAGGCAGCGCAAGCATCGAAGTGAGAAGCGCCACCGCCGACAGGAGCTGAGCCACCAGGTTGAGAAAAGTGCCCACGGAAGAAAACAGGCTGGCGGCCACCGAAGCATAACCGCCGTACGCCTTCCCCAAAAGTTCCGGCATGGTTTCGTTTTCCGTCTCTCTGAGCGGTTTGGCCAGAAGAAGGCCTAGGACGAGGCAGGCAATGCCGCCGCCGAGGGTGAACCACCAGGCCGAAAGGCCGTAACGGAAGGCCAGCTGGGCCGTGCCAATGGTGGAAGCGCCGCCCACCAGCGTCCCCATGATGGTGGCCGCCACCAGCACCGGGCCGGTGTTGCGCCCACCGAGGGAAAAATCGGCAGCCGACTTAATCCGGTGGCCGGAGTACACCCCGACCGCCGCCACCAGCGCCAGGGTGGCCGCCATGCCGAAAAGGTGGGCCGTAGTTAACGACGTCACTTGGCGGCACCTTCCGGCCACCCGAAGAGAACCCGCTGCGACACCTCAGCCACACTGGCCGTACCGGTGAGGATCATGGCCACCTTGAGCTCGTCGATAAGCTTTTCCACGGCCAGCCGCACTCCTTCCGCCCCGCCTCCTACCGCCGCCTGAAGGAGGGGGCGCCCTACGAGGACGTGGTCGGCACCTAAGGCGAGGAGCTTCAGGACGTCGGTGCCGCTGCGCACGCCGCCGTCGACCATGATGGTTACCCGTCCCTTAACCCGTTCGGCAATGGCCGGAAGGACTTCGGCCGTCCCCGGAGTGTGATCGAGCACTCGCCCGCCGTGGTTGGAGACGACAATGGCCCGCGCCCCCGCTTCGGCAGCGATTTCCGCCTCGTCCGGAGTCATTATCCCCTTCACGATAAAAGGCAGGCTTATGTTTTCCACCAGCTCTTTGAGTTTCGCCAAGGGTTTGGGTTCAACAAACATTCCCAATAAGCGCATGTTGATAAGGCCGGCGCCATCCACGTCGATGCCGAAGCCCCGCGCACCTGCTCGAGCTGCCGACGCGGCCCAGCTTATAATTTTCTCCTGTTCCCGGGGTTTGAAAATAAAGATCCCCTGGCCCTCTTCTTCCTCCAGAACCTTAAGCGCCCACTTACCGGCATCGCCGGCCATGCCCAGAGTTCCCGCCAGGCGGCAGCCCTGGATAATGGCCTTGGTAAGTTCGTAATCGCTAAGAAGCCCTTTAAGGTTCGGCGCCGTACCGGCCATCGGCGCGCCTAGAATCGGCGCCGCCAGAGTCTGGCCGAAGAGCGTCGTTTTGGTGTCCGGTTCGAACACGTCGTGTAAGGTGCGCAGGTTTAGGCGCCAGCGGCGGAGCGCCTCGACGTTATTCATAAACGACGCTCCCGTGCCTATTCCACCAAATCCCGGCACCTCGCCCGCGCAGGCCCTGCCGTCGCAGACAGGGCACATGCGGCAGAGGCCCTTAAGCTTTTCCTTGGCCGCTGCCCGTACCTCTTCGAGGTTCATCCGGCTGCCTCCTCCCGCCTTAGCTTGGCCATGATGTAAGCTCAGCGTCTAAAGCTCATCCCTGAGCACCGCGCCCCGCCACACGCTGTCCACGAGACGGCTGTACCGGCGAAGGTAACGGCTCTCCACCTTGGGCGGAAGCGGGCTCCAGTTTTGGCGCCGCTGGGCCAGCTCTTCATCGCTTAAGTGTACGGTCAGCCTGCGGCCCGGAATGTCGATGGTAATGAGGTCCCCCTCTTCAACCAGCGCAATGGGGCCGCCTGCCGCCGCCTCTGGTGCCACGTGCCCGACACACGGACCCCGTGTGGCTCCGGAAAAGCGCCCGTCGGTGACGAGGGCCGTGCTGTCGCCCAACCCCAGTCCCATGAGCACCGAGGTGGCCGCCAGCATCTCCCGCATCCCCGGTCCGCCCTTGGGGCCCTCGTAACGGATGACAATAACGTCGCCCCGGTTTATCTTCCCGGCGAACATGGCGGCGACGGCCTCTTCCTGGGAATTGAATACCCGGGCCGGACCGGTGTGCACGAGCATGGTGGGCGAGACGGCCGATTGTTTGACCGCCGCCCCCTCCGGCGCCAGGTTCCCCTTGAGGATGGCCAGGCTGCCCTGTTCGTGAAGGGGCTGCGAAAGCGGCGTGATCACCCGCTCGTCACGGTTACGGAAGCCGGGCAAAATCTCCCGCCAGGTTTTGCCGGATACCGTCCGCGCGTCCAAGTCGAGGTACTTCTCGCCGAGTTCCTTCATGAGCGCGGGAACCCCGCCCGCCAGATCGAAGTCAAAGAGGGTGTACTTGCCCGAAGGCTTCACGTTCACCAGATGCGGCGTGCGCCGGCTGGTCTCCTCGAAGTCGTCCGCCGTCACCGTATAGCCGAATTCGTGGGCCACCGCCGGGATGTGAAGCAGGGTATTGGTAGAGCCTCCCAAGGCCATGGCTACGGTGAGGGCATTGGCGAAGGAAGAACGCGTCACAATATCTCGCGGCCGGATCCCCTTCTTCACCAGCTCTACCACCAGCATGCCGCTCTCTTTCGCTTGCCGGAGTTTCCGGGAATACACGGCATGAGTCGTTGCGCACCCCGGCACGGTAAGCCCCAAGGCCTCGGCCACACAGGACATGGTATTCGCCGTGCCCATCATGGCACAGGAACCGGCCGAGGGGCAGATGTTCTCTTCCATTTCCTTAAACTCTTCCGGGGTCATTTTACCGGCCTTAAGCAGCCCGGCCGCCTCCCGGATTTCGTAGATGGCCAGATCCCGCCCCTGGAACTTCCCGGGAAGCATCGGGCCCCCGGTCACCACCACTGCCGGCAGGTTGAGCCGGCCTGCAGCCATGAGCATTGCCGGGACGATCTTGTCGCAGGAGGCGATGAGCACCAGGCCGTCCAGCTGCTGGGCTTCCGTAACCACCTCTACCGAATCCACAATCACCTCCCGGCTGGGCAGGACGTAGCACATGCCTATGTGCCCTTGGGCAATGCCGTCGCAGATGCTGACCGTGTTGAACTCGAGCGGCACCCCGCCCGCCAGGCGCACCCCATCCTTAACCGCCTGGGCCACCTCGCGCAGGTGCTTGTGCCCCGGGTGCATTTCGTTCCAGGAATTTACCACACCGATAAAGGGCCGTGATAGTTCTTCGTCGATAAGGCCGATAGCTTTTAGGTGCGCCCGCATGCCGGCCCGGTCGATTCCGTCCACGATGATACTGCTGCGATAAGGCTTTTTCTCCATTTGTTCTCCTCCTCGCCTCATGGGAGCCAATCGCGCCCGGAAAACGTGCTCTTGCCAAGAGCGCATATACGATATATACCACTCCGATTCCAGGTTTCCTTCCTTATACTTTTGTGCAGGTTGAACAATTAGGGAATGGGCGTCATTTTTGGTCATGCCAACTGAAGGAATTGGCTTTCTCTCTGTTGAATGAAAACGAAAGTGTGTCATCATTTATGCCGTTTCATCATTTAGGAGGGGTCCCTATTGGCCCGGCAGCAGAGAGCAACCCCAATTAGATCCAAAAGCGACATGGTTTACGATGCCATAAAGGAAGCCATTATCAGCGGCCAGCTTAAACCAGGTACCCGGCTCGTCATGGCCGATCTTGCCCAGAAGCTCCACGTGAGTACCCAGCCTGTGCGCGAAGCGCTTAGGTGCCTGGACGCGGAAGGGTACGTGAAATGGACGCTGAACGTGGGAGCGATAGTCTCCAGCATCTCGGTGGAAGACATTAAGGAAGATATTCCCACCCTCCGCGAACTGGAAGGGCTGGCAACGCGTGAGGCCGTGCGGCGAATGACGCCTGAGGTGCTCGAGGAACTCGAGTCCATGCTGGCCACCATGCGCCAGTACGTAAAAGACGACAAGCCGAGGGAATACGGCCTCTTAAACAAGAAGTTCCACCGGACCATCCACGTAGCCAGCGGCAACAAGCACTTGGTAAAAATCTTAGATGACCTCTGGGCACGGCGGGACCGCCTGCGCGCCGTGTTCCTGCTCTCCCCGGTGCGGGCAGCCGAGTCCCTTAAGGAACACGAGGCCATCGTCTCTGCCATAAAGGCCGGCGACGCCGAGACGGCGGGGCGTTTGGTGGAGGAACACCGTATGAAGGCCGCCGAGGAACTTTTTAAGTACCTGGAACCGGAAGCTACGACCAGTTCGTGGCTGTAGACGCGCTCTATATTCTTTCTCCGCCTTCTTTGCCGCAGGCCCGGGACGGAATCATCCTTTCTTGGGCTCCTCCTGGCAGCCCGTCAGATCAAAGGCCGGGATGAACTCAGCGTCGGCAGCGGAAAGCTCCTGCGCCCAGCCGTTTTCCAACCCCAAGTCGAAAAAGGTGGCCAGGGCCAGGTTGTATTCGGCTTCTGTAAGGCGGCGGTCGAGCGGCGGAAAGTGCCGAGCCTTGTGACACGGCAGGTACTGGGCCATGAGACTGACCGGCACGGTGCGCGGCAAGTGGTCGCGAATCCAGGTAAGCACAGCCCGTGTTTCGGGCAAATGCCCGGGAAGTACCAGGTGCCGGACGATTAGACCGCGCTCCATTAACCCGGCGCCGTCGAACACCGGCTCGCCCCCCACTTGCTCGAGCATCTCGTAGATGGCGGCCGTGGCCACGGCAAAGTAGTCCGGAGCTCCGGAAAGCCGCCGCGCCGTTTCCTCAAAAGCGTACTTCAGGTCGGGAAGGTAGACGTCCACGTAGCCCTTAAGCAGCCGCAGGGTCTCCACCTTTTCATAGGCGCTGGTGTTGTATACTACCGGTAGGTGCAGCCCCTTCGCCCGGGCAATGTCCAAAGCCTCCACCACGAGCGGCGCATAGGGGGCGGCCGTTACCAAGTTGATGTTGTGGGCGCCCGCCTCTTGAAGGCGCAGCATACCGCCGGCCAGCTCTGCCGGGGTCATTTCCACACCGAAGCCTTCCCAGCTTATCTTCGCGTTCTGGCAGTAGATGCAGCGCAGGTTGCAGCCGCTAAAGAAAACCGTGCCCGAGCCGCGCGTACCGCTGATGCAGGGCTCTTCCCAGGCGTGCAGCGCCAGGCGGGCCACCCGTATCCTGTCCCCTGCTCCGCAGACGCCTTTTTCCCCCTCGCTTCGGCGCGCCCCGCACTCCCGCGGGCAAAGAAAACAGGGAGAAAGCCGTGCAGTCATTTATCCGACCCCTCTTTCTCCCTCGATTGTACCGGCTTTTCCGGGCGGCGACAATACCCGGCCGTAAGTCGCCTCCCAAGCGGCGAGCGCCCCAGCCGGCTTGGGCCGCAGAGTGTCCGCCGCCCCGTTCCCCGGGCCAAGGGCGGCAATCCCTGTTTCTTTTTATTTTTAGGGGTGCGGGAAGCCTCGGCGCCGTGGTATAATTAAGCGGCGGTCACCCGGGCTTCTGAGAGGTGAAGGTATGAAGAAAAGGGATATTCTTGGCGGCGCCGCCGCAGCCCTCTTGGCATTCTCTTTGCCGGTTCTCATCCTGCTTCTGGCCTTGGAAAGCGTAGCTTTCTCGCCCGCCTTTTACCGGCAGCAGTTCCAGGTACTCAACCGGCCGGCCGCCACCGGCTTTAGCGAAGAAGAACTCCTTCAGGCCACCCGCACCCTTTGGCAGTACTTCCGCGGCCAGCGGTCCACGCCGCAGCTTGAACTTCCCCGGGCCGGCGGTTCGCTTCCCCTCTATGATGAGCGGGAGCTTAAGCACCTGTCCGACGTACGAAGCTTATTTCACCGCGGTTTTGCCCTGCGCACGGCTGCTGCCCTGACCGCCGTCCTGACGGCCGTCTTTATTCTCTGCCGCCACAAGAAGGCGGCATGGCGCTACCTGGCGCGTGCCGCCCTGGCAGGAAGCTCCCTCTTCCTGGCCCTTCTCGCCCTGGCCCTGTTCCTCCTCAGCACGGACTTCAACCGCTGGTTTACCGTCTTTCACCAGCTCTCCTTCAACAACGACCTTTGGCAGCTCGACCCTGCGCGGGAAAACCTGATTCGCATCTTTCCTGAGGAATTCTTCCTGGCCGCCGCCCGCACGGCCATCGTCCGGGCAGTCACGGCCCTTCTGACCCTAGCGCTAGCCGCCTTGTTCGTACTTCGTCGCCGGGCAGCCATTTGAGGATAGACGCCCATGCCGCCAGCGGCACCACCGGAGGATGCAAACCGCGGCCCTCGGGCATCCCCCGGCGGCGCGAACGACCTCAGGACGAACGAACTCGGCTCGCTCGGGGCGCGGGCAGAACTCGGCCTTTTGGCCTCAAACACCGCCCGCGCTTTCCCTCGCTCGCCTGCG